>Ga0187810_10000453_pt1 | contig 15899 bp, 10 predicted proteins | sample NC_wetland_sal_i_9_FD_132963 | JGI IMG/M metagenome (GOLD analysis project Ga0187810, IMG submission 132963) | Wetland sediment microbial communities from Neuse River Estuary, North Carolina, USA - ASW_5 | ecosystem: Environmental > Aquatic > Freshwater > Wetlands > Sediment | place: USA: North...
AACCGGAAAAAATGCCGACCGGCCTCAACGAAGGCGAAGCCCATTGGTTTAACGCCATCGGAAAAATGAAAGGCTTTTACACGGAAGCCTTTGCCCCCGTCTCCGATCTCGATTTCCTGGCACACCTCCTCGACTGCTCAAAGGGACAGGATGACATGATCCATTTTCACCGAAAAAACCTACTGCCCCCCCACCTCCTACCCCTTCGGCAAGATCACCCCTGCCTGCACAAAGACGCCTGCCCCGACCACGATCCGCGCAACCCCAGCCGCAAGGTGATCGAATACTTTGCATCCCCCGGCTCCATCAGCGCCCTTCACCGCTTCTACAACCCGCTCCTCAACTACCCCTGGCTGGAAGAAGACATCACCGAAACCGCCGACGGAGTCGAACTTCTCGGACTACTTTTACTGGGATACTGCCCCTCCCACTTCCACCACATGCTCCGAAACGATGCCAACCTCTTCCCTTGGGTGGAAAAACACCCCTCGTGGAATCTCTCCCTCCTTCAAGGCGCCTTCGCCGAACTCGCCGACTGATCCAAGAGCACAATTTGCTAGAGCATTTTAATAAATACTATAGCCATATTTTTCTCCTGCTGCGTGGGGAGTTTGGGCTACGAAATTATTTAAAATGCTCTAAAAAAACACTGCCACGGTTTTCGGACAGGCTCTAAACATCTACCTCAAATAAAGCGCGGGTGTTGTAATATCAAAATCGCGTCAGAATAAGGCTAGTCACGGAGCCTCTTCAGAGAGGTTTTGGCGATACTGCTTCACCATCGGTTCATAACCCGCCGGAATTTTTTCGTTGTCATATGCCGACATAGCAGCGCGATCCTTCGGCTTTAGGGCACCAACGACAGCTCCCATGGACTGATTGTTAGGTCCATTGCCTTTCATAAATTGGGCCACACCCTTCATGTTATTGTCCCGACTTTTCATAGCCATCTGCATCTGCTGAAGTTGCTTCATGGTTTGTTGATTCAACCGGGCTGCCTGTTGTGGATTTTGCCGGGCCTGCTGCGCTGCGTTATTGAGATTGTTTTTGGCCTGCTCCATCTGCTGTTTCTCGTTATCATTTTTCCCGGCTTGCTGTTGCTCCATCTGCTGCATTTGCTGGGCCATTTGCTGCATCTGCTGAGCATCCTGCTGATGATCCTGATTTTGCGCCAAATCCTGATTGACCTTCTCTAAGTCCTGCTCCATTTGTCCGAGCTGTTGTTCATTTTTCTGATCCTGCTCCTCTTGAACGATTTGTTGCTGCATCTGTTGTGCCTGTTGATTCAATTCCTGAGCAGCTTTCTGAAGATTATCCGCTGCTTGATTCGCGTCCTTTTGCTGCATCTGATCTTCAGCTTTGGCCAGCATATCGGCGGCCTTCTGATCGAGCGGCAGGCTGTCCTGTTGCAATTGTTCCGTCTGCTGGGCAACGTCCTGTTGTTTGGCTTGATCCGGTTTTTGAGTGAGTTGTTTCTCTTCGTCAGCAGCTTTTTGAGCCTCGTTTGCCAGATTTTGGAGGTCTTTTAATTGATTTTGATCGCTTTTCTGCTCCTCAGCAGCCATTTGGGATAATTGCTTATCGATATCTGCTTCCGCCTGTTTCAATGCCTCTGTGGCATCTTTCTGGGGTTGTGCCGCTGTCTTCCCATTTGGCTGCCTATTTAATTCGTCCTGACTTTTTTGTATATCTTTTTGGGCTTCATTCAATTTATTGGCAGCGGTCAGGCTAAGGTTTTTCAACTCCTGATGAGCGATATCAAGATCATCCTGCAGGTTCGCCTGTCGTTCCGCATCAGCCTTGTTTGCCTGAGCTCTCTCGCTGCGTTGAGACAGGTTGGACTCATCCTGTATCATGGCCTCCAGTTGCTCTTTGGCTTGTTCGAGACGTGTCATACCTTCATCAATCGCCAATACTTTTTCGAAAAGAACATTCAAGATTTCCACACACTTCTGCTGGGCCGGAAGGGCTTGATCCAATTTTTTTTCAGTCACTTGCCGCGCAGCTTTTTGAGATTCCCCACTCAACCCGGAAGCCGTCAAATAATCGGAAGCATCTTTGAGTATTGCCTTTATCTCATCTGGAACATCCCCGTTTGGATTTAAAACAGCTGGGAGTCTAAACACATCCTGAAGGATACTCTTTTGACTTCCATCCAGGACAATAAAACTGTCCGCGTCGGGCTTGGCCAGTTGTCCTTTGGTATCTCGCAAGGCATCCATCTGACGGCGAAGCAGGTTACGAACCCTTTGACTAATCGCATCGATCTCCTGCGTTTGCTGGAAGGACGCCGCCATATGTTTCAGCTCTTCAGATATTTTTCCCTGCTCGACGTAGACATCCGTCAGGTTCTTGGTCTGTTCCTTATGATCATTCGTCGAATCCGCCTTTTTCAGAGTTGTGATGACACTCTGCATTTCGCTTTCTGTGAGAGTCCCAAGTTTGGAAAGCATTTTATGAAGAGTTGGCGCGTCCATATCCGCCAGACCATTTTCCCTCATCTCCCGGATGATGGCATCCAGTTTGGTCTGAACATCCACGGCAGCAACCTTTACCGTTTCTTGTGCTATTTTAAGATTTTCTTGAGAAGTATCTTTTGAGTCAGCAGCAAGAAAGGATGGGAAACCGAGCGCCAATAGTAAAAGCCAGTAACACTTGTTCATAACGACCTCCGTGCGTCAAAATCATATCCGTTTTCATTGACTGCCGCAACTCTCCAATCTTCCACCTCATAAAACATCATCGACCTCTTTCTTTGATCACCTGTCCGACGGAATCCTGGACATCCGACTGCTGTTTTGCCAAATCGTCCAACTTTCGCGTATTTTCCTGAAGCCGCTCAAACAGTTCCTTGCGCTTTTCTGAAGGTGAAACGACGACAAACTGCTGCTGGGGAATCGTGGTCACACCCGGCCCAGTCACATTATTACGATCGGACGCTTCCATCCAGTAGTTGACGATGTCCCCATCGTGCAGGTTTGCCGAACTCAGATCCCAAACATATTTTCCCGAGGCATTCCCCTGGGGGTTGGGCACCCCGATGCGCCTCACATCTGACATTTTTTTCGGCCTGTCCGTTCCATCATTCAGCGCACCGCCTTCGTCGACTTGGTAGCAGAGATGAATCCAGTCCAGACCAAAATCGTCCTTCGCTTGATAAATAAATTCCGGACGATAACGAAGAGTGATCGTTTCCTTTTCCGCTGTGGGGGCCAGCATTTTCAACACGGGCGGTAGATCGGGAATTATATCCACTCGATAATCCACGTTTTGAACAGACTCGATTCCATCGGTATTGACCAGTGGAATGGAAAACCCGGTAAAACCACGGGCTGGAACGGGAATTTCCACAGTGGCCGTGTTCTTATCCACCATCCCGAGAGTCAGCGGCATCTCATTTTTGTCTGGTTCTGAAACCAACTTGGCCGTCTGGAGCGGAGCTGAGGCTACAATGGAAATTTTTATCTTACTCCCGGCTAACACAGCGAGGTTTTCCGGCTCCATCTTACGAACTCCGATTCCCGTATAGGGAGGGTAAGTCACCTCGCATGTCATCTTGGAAATAACCGGAGGAGGTTCCGCATAGACGGTGAAAACTTCTCCTTTCCCGTCACCGAGGAAAAACTGATAAGTCATCTTGTCCTGAATATTTCCAAGCTGGCAGGAAAAGACGTCTTTCTTTTCGGCCACAGCAACGAAATCTCGCACCGCATCTTTGCTGTCGATGATTCGCAGCCGTCCCTTGGCCGGAATCAAACCGATCGCCCGGGCAGAAAGGGTCACATCCGTACCGATTGCCGCATAAATATTCTTACTCACAGCCGCCACCTGCGTCTTGGATGGCAGGGGAATGTTGTACAACGCCAGACGCTTGATCAGGATGACTCCCTCCGTGCCGCTAACAAAGAAAGCCGCCCCGGCCACCACCAAGGCCACACCAATGGTCACCAGCGAACGATTGCGGAATTTCAGGCTGACAACCTCTTTAAAATTCAACGGTTCAGCCAACTCCGTAGTTTGAACAAGCAGCCTACGGATCAATGCCGGTGAGCCACCTGGAAAATCTCCATGAACGCGGGAAAGTTGTACGGAAGAAATCAAGCGACTCTTCAGGTTGGGCCAGCGCCGTTCCACCTTCAGGGCTGCGAGGTCAAGAGTCACGTGATGGGAAAACGGCTGATAGATTTTTCGATATCCCAAAATCCCCAGAGCGGCCAGATCCATGAGGAGAAATCCCAATCGGGCAAGCCAGGGGATATCCAAAAGATAATCCGCCAGCGTCTGAATCAAAGCCAACCCCAGAACCGCAGCCATCAACCATGAAAAACCTTCCGTCAGCAACACTATATAATGGTGACGACGCAACGCCGCCAAACGTCTTCTGAGTTTATTGACCAGTTGTGCGGTCTCTTTCCCCAATGACTGGTCGATCACCATGGAAATACTTCTGGCCTCACGTTTTTTACGTCCACTCGACTGCTGACGATTTTTCTTCAAATCGTCGGTCAGAGGAGGAGCTGTCTTGTTTTGCATCTCCATACAGGGTCTACTTCAGTTGATTTCTCCGACGGAGCAACCATTCGCCACTGGCAAAGAGCAGAAGCAGGAGCCCCAACCAGGGAGAAAAGTACAAGTCGATTTTCTTCACCGTCGGCAAAGTCTCCGATTTGCTGGCGATATAATCCGGCATTTCATAAAGATTTTCTTCCCTGAAAAATCTTCCACCACTGGCGGTCGCCATACGGGTCAGCTCCTTGATATTCATCGCCGTGTCCGCCTGCTCCAGATGCGATTCCACCACTTCGTATTTTGCGGCCACCAGTTTTTGTTCGCCAAAGATGATGTCAAACATACCCGGCTCCCGTGCCGTCAGCTCACCCTGATATTCTCCCGGTTTATCCGGAATCGCATTCATGGTGAATTTCTCAGCTCCTTTTTCACCTCCCGATTTTGTCTGGACAATCAAAGTGGCTGATGGCGCCGCAAGCGCGACTCCCGGGGACTGAAAGAGTTTTCCCGTGACGAGAATTTTTTCACCAGGGAGATACCGTTCCTTGTCTGTTTTGAGCTGGGCCAGAGTATTCGTGCCTTTCATATTTTCGGCAGAAACTCCTTGCATGATCTGTCCCCAAATCCGGGTATAATAATTTTCTCCCACGCGGGAACGCCAGCGGTAAGTCTCCTGAAACCCAATGTACACCACCTGCCCCAATCCATAGGACTGAGTCACCATTACGGGCATTTCACCATCGCGCGTGGCCCGGGCCGGAGTCGGATCCACCAACAATACCTGGGCACCCGGTTTGGCTCGCCCCACACGAGCCGTCCACGAGACCCCGGGAAAACTTTTCCAGAGCCTCACATTTTCATCCGGACGCTCAGAGATCATCGTAATCGGCGATATGCAGCCAGCGGGCGTCAGGTCAAGCTTCACTGGCTGGGGGTAAAAGTCACTACCACCCATGTCTCTCGGGTCAGCTTTTTTCGACGGCGTCAAGTCCACCGGGAAAAGCGCTTCCAGCGGGGTTCCCTTATAGGCACCCGGATTGAAATTGGGACCCGCATGAAGAATCAGGCATCCATGCTGTTTCGCCACCCAGTCGGCAATGATCCTCATACGGGCCGTGCCAAGATCATCGGGATTCACGTCACCCAGAATGATAATGTCATACTGAGTCATCGCTTTTTCATCTTCCGGAAGCTCCTTGAGATAGGGGGAATCCTTTTCCTGGGCTAAATCCTTGTCCCCTTCGATGACAACGCATTTGGCATCCATCCGGCGATCCCGCTGTAACATGGCAAAAAGCATCTGAAAATCCCAGCGTGGCGCCTCCTCCATCTGAAGAACTTTAAACTTGTTATCCACCACACGGAGATTGAGTTTGGCCGTGTTGTTGTTTTTCAAGGCTTCCTCCTCCAGCGGAACGATCGTCGCCTCGAGATTTGTGAAGCCAACCTTGTCAGGAATAAAGGAAAGCTCGATATCCAGATCCCCGTCTTCCTGCAATTTGAGCTCCTTTTCGTCCACGGGCTTCCCATCAGCACTCAGGATCACTTTCGTCATTTCCCCCGTGATCCCCTGATTTTTCGCATGCAGGTCTACCGTGCATTTCTCCTTCAGGAATGCCAGACGGGGGCCGCCCAACTCCTCGGCAATGATATCCTTGGGCGAACTTACTCCGATTCCGTAAATGAAGAGCGGCACCCCATCTTCCGCCGCTGCGGATGCCGCCACTTCCGGCAAGGCGCCCGTATTATTCGCACCGTCCGAAATCAACAAAATACCTCCGATTGACTGCCCCCGCGTGTCATCCAAAATTTTTCGAATGGCATTTCCGATGGCCGTCGCATCCTGATCAAACTTGATCTTCGAGAAAAATTCTTTCATTCGCTCGATTGACAAATTGGCGGAATCCACCAGCCCTGTGGTGGGACTTCCAAAATCCACGACATCCCTGCCAAACCCATGAAATTCCAAGTCAGCCTTTTCATTCAGGCGTTGCCAGAAACGGAGGCGGGGATTGGTGACTATCGCATTCAGAATATCGACACGGCTTACCCCCGTCCGGGGATACTTGTCCGGTGCGAATTTCTGTTGAAGACCGCCCTCCGGGGAGATCAGGTTTTTGACCAGAGCCACGCGGGCCTGATCATCCAGCTTGGTACGGCGATCCTGAATCTGCATGCTTTGCGAAATATCCAGCAAGACAATCAGTTTTCTCCGGACTGTTTCGACAAGGGAGGCATTGAGCACCGGGCGAACCAACAGCAAAAGGAAAAACAGAACCAGCGCAACACGGAAGGCAATCATGCATCCACGAAGAAGTTTCGGAGTATCCGGCGCATACCGGAAATAACTCCAAACCACGAGAAACGAAAGGATGACGAAAAGAAAAAATGCCCAGCCGGGATTCAACCCTTCATAGCCGAACGACAACGTCGCACCGTTTGAGATGCTGGTACCCGGAGCAAAAAACCAAAGGAGCAAATTCATATCCATCCTCCTATTTTGGCATGCTAAACCGGTGGGCCATGACCAGCTCCGCAATTGCCAATAAAAATGCCAGGACGATGAAATAGACCCAGAGTTCATGTGGTGTCCCGGAAAGACGGTGTCCAGTCTTGCCGGAAACTTGTCCCAGCTTCTCCTCGGAAACTTTTGCCGCGGCCAGCACTGCATCCAGCTCCTTGGAATCAACCAGAGAAAGATCGGATTCACGCGGATCCGGCTGACTGGCAAAAACGATAAACGGCTTCTTCTTTTCTCCCATAAACAAGGCATAGGCCCCCGCCGCCCCCGTATCCCGATACCGGACAACTCCGCCGTGTGTCCCCTCCTCGATTTTGCCCGCCAGATTGCTGTTTTTTTGTTCGGGACGGCGAACGAAAAAATTCTGCCCGATAAATTCCGTGGGAACTGTATGAATAAAAGTCTGCCCCGGTGAAACAATCAGCGCATCACCGAAACGTCGAGAAAGATAGCCCAGCAACCTCTGCATAAAAGGAACAAAAGCAGGATGGATGGGGAAAGTATTCCACGACGTGTTGGGCGTACTGGCAAATAAAACAACCTTTCCCAGTCCGAATGTCCCCTCAATTACCGCCGGTTTGCCCGTGCTAAAATCCAGAATGGATTGAACCCGGCTGAGCCGGGCCTCACCCGTTGGAACGTTGGCGGGAAGTGTGGGAACATCGACAGGCTCCAGTGAAAAATGCCGTGCATATTTCACTTCACCAAAATTTCCATTCTGCGGATCGTTCCAGATGGAGACCACCGGATGTCCGTAACCCTTCGTCTGAAGGGTGATGTATTTTTTATCCGTCGGAGCATCCACCACTCCCAGTAATTTTGCAGGCAGGAGCGGCAACATGTGGGAATCTTTTTGCCAGAAGTTCAGTCCTCTTTCCGTATTCGGACCAGTAAAAATCATCAAGCTTCCTCCGGAGGAGACATAGCTGGAAATGGCTGAGGTGGTGGCAGCATTCACTTGGGCGACATCGGCCAGGATAATGGAATCGAACTGTCCGAGATTATCCAAAGGAATATTCTCCGGGCCTTTACGCACCAGTTTCAAGTAATAATCTGCTATTTTGTCTTTCGGCACGGGCTGCAATGCCTGGGCCAGAAAAAATCCCTCCCGATCAACCGGATCAGCGGTCGGAGTCCCATCCACGATCAGAACTCTCGACTCATCGACCACCTGAAGACAGACTGCCCTTTGATTGTCATACGGCAAACGATCCGGCGGAATGGTGGCCGTCAGAGAATGATATCCGGGATCCCTGAACTTCACCTCCAGGATGACGGTTTGCGAGGAATTAGGCGGGATGCTGGGAATGACGGTTTCGTTCATCGGAGAATCTCCATCTGCCGAAAGAGTAATCCGCACGTTGGCGGCAGCCTGACCGCTCCAGTTGCTGACGGCGACTCGGCAGGAGAGGGGGGTATTCACCGCCGCCACGCCACCCTCCAATTCCATCTGTGTGACAGCCAGATTCGGCTCCACCCTATCCGCGACCGAGATAAACTTGAAGGCGATCTGCCCCGAATTATCCTCAACCAGTTTTTGGATTTTGCGCGACCCTTTCCAGGCTTCCGCCTGATTATCCGTGATGACAAATATTTCTTTTTCACCGTCTGGAAGCGACTTCAGCAAAGTCGCCGCCTGCTGGACACCCTCGGACAAGTCACTTCCCCGCTCCGACACCTGGGTATTCAAAATCGATTTTCGCAGAATCGACATATCTGTGGTCGGACGCGGAATGAGCGGCTGCACTTGATCCGAAACCAGATAGAGGGCACAGGAAGAACCGGAGGCAAGATTGGCAAGAATTTCAAGAGCCGTTTTTTTTGCTGAATCAAGGCGAGTTTCAACCCCATTCCCATACCCCATGCTCCCCGACACATCCAACAAGAGTACAGCCGCAACCGGATCAGCGGAAATCAATGTCCCCCCTCCGAACCAGAGGGTCGGACGGGCAAAGGCCAACGCCAGCAGGGCCACGATCAGGCAACGACAAATGAGCAGAATGAGGTCCTCGATCCGAAGCTTCTTTTCGTTCCTCTTTACGATATTCCGGAGGAACTTCATCATCGGCCAGCGGATTTCCTGAATGCGATTTTTATTCAGGAGATGGATGGCGATCGGTACTCCCACAAGCAGGACTCCGAATAAAACGGCTGGATTCAAAAAGCTCATGATCGTCAGGCCACCGATTTTTTTCGGAAGACGAGGTAACCGCTCAGCGTCTCAGCCAGAGGCGTGGCCGTATTGGCGAGCACATAGTGGCAGCCGTTGCGCTCACAGATTTCCCGAACCCTGCCACAAAAAGCCTCAACCTCCTGCCGAAAGCTTTTGGCAATGTCCGCCGGAGCCGTTTCCAAAACGCCCGTCTCCTCCAGCCCGATGAATTTCACCGTGCCGCGGAATGGAAAAGTCAACTCCGCAGGATCCATGACGTGAAAGACGATGACTTCGCTCCCGGCAAACCGGATACGCTGGATGCCCTGTTGCAAGGTCTCCTCGTCGTCCAACAAATCGCTGATGAGAATGGTGATACCCTTCCGTTTGATCATCCGGGCGACATCCAGCAGACACTGGCCCAGTTTGGTCTTCTGTTTCGGAGGGTAGGCCGCCAGACGATCCATGATGTGATGGATTTTGCCGAGATTATCCGTCCGGGGCATATACTCGCGTATCTCATCGTCGATCAGTGCCACAGCCGAAGCGTCCCGCTGCTTGAGGACGAGGTAAGAAAGACAGGCTGCCAGTGCTTTCCCATAGTGCATTTTTGTGATTTTACCAGAACCGTAATCCATCGACTCACTGGCATCCAGGATGACATGTGCCACGAAATTGGTGTCCTGTCGGTACTGCTTGATGTAGTAACGATCGGTGCGGCCTATGACTTTCCAGTCCAGATGGCGTGGATCATCACCCATCGCATATTCGCGGTGCTGGGCGAATTCGATCGCAAACCCCTGAAACGGTGAGCGGTGCTCACCAACGCGATACCCCTCCACCACCAATCGCGCAAGAATGCCCAGCGCCTCGCCACGAGAAACCGCATCTGGATCGAGCAAGCCTGGCGAACCTTCGTTTTCGGTTTTTGCCATGGCAGATGCTGCTTATTGGTCCGCGAGAACCGTCTCCAAAAGCTTGGCCACAACATCATCCGTGGTGATGCCTTCGCTTTGGGCTGTAAAGTTACATGCAATGCGGTGACGGAGGATCGATTTGGCGACTGCAGCAATATTCTCGCAGGAGACATACACCTGCCCATGCATGAGAGCATACGCCTTCGCCGCCATGATCAGGTTAATGCTGGCACGAGGACCGGCACCGAAACTCAGCCACTTTTTTACAAACGGGGCTGCCTCATTCGTTTTCGGACGGCTGGCCCGCACCAGTCTCTCCGCATAAAGATAAACATGATCCGCCACAGGAATGGTTTTGACGACATTCTGAATATAGAGAATCTGGTCGATACCGAGGACGGGCTGAGGCTCCTCGGTCTTGACACCGGAAGTGCCCATCTTCATCACCAGCAGTTCCTCCTCATAGCTGGGATAATCGACGTTGATCAAAAACATAAAGCGATCCAACTGGGCTTCCGGAAGGGGATAGGTGCCCTCCTGTTCCAGCGGGTTCTGCGTCGCCAACACAAAAAAGGGATTGGGGAGAGTGTGGGTGGCGCCTCCGACAGTCACCTTCCGTTCCTGCATGGCTTCGAGCATCGCCGCCTGCGTCTTAGGCGGCGTACGGTTGATTTCATCCGCAAGGACGATATTTGCGAAAAGTGGGCCAGGCAAAAACTTAAACTGCTTTTCGCCACTCACCGGATCCTGGTAGATCACTTCCGTGCCGGTAATATCACTGGGCATGAGATCAGGGGTGAACTGCACTCGTTTGAAAGACATCTGGAGAGTCCGGGCCAGCGTCGAAATCAAAAGAGTCTTGGCAAGTCCCGGCACTCCCATGAGCAGGGCATGACTCCGGGTAAAAATGGAAATTAAAATTTCTTCGATAACATCATTCTGCCCGACGATGACTTTTGACAATTCATTCTGGATGCTTGCGTAAGATTGCCTGCAAAATTCGACTGCTTCGACATCCCCGCCTCCTGATGGTACAGGCTCCACTTTTTGAGGTTCGACTTCTGTTGCCATAACTCCTTTCCTATTTGAGGCCATCCCGATTCCAATTAAGGCCGCGATGCTTCCCGTTTCAGGCTTCCAGCTGGGGATTCATGGTAGCCTATCATATTCCACGGGGGAGACCGCAAACACATTATCACAGTTAACTTAAAATGATATTTTGAAAACAATCACTGCAGCGCCTTCCAAATACTGGCCTTTTTGCTGAATTTCACCGATTCCGGATAACTGGGAGTATCGTAAGGGGCCACCTGGAAAAGCGGCAGAATCGGCACACCATTTTCCATTTCATAATTGCCCCCTTTTTCTTCCACAAGGAGGAAAGCGCAAAACTGCCCGCCCGGGCGTTCACCAATCAAAATATCCAAATCAACCGGTTGGCTTGCCTTTAAATCCATCCACTTCCCCACTCTTAAACGGTCATTCCCCGCATCATAATTAACTCCAGGTGAAGGTGGAGCAACAGGTGTATCCCCCCGGCTTGCTTGCAACACCAGTTTCCCATCCACAGCGACAACACAAAGATCATCCGCATACCCATAAAAACGATACGTCCCGTCATGAGGGGGCACCACCTGCCCCTTGTAATGGATGACCCAGCAACGAGGTTTCACCCTTTTTTCCAAACCAAACGCCTTCGGCCCATTGTCAGCATCCATAAGCGGAATGCAGATTTGCGTAGTATAAATTGGCTTGGTGGCACGGTAGTAATGATTCAAAACACTTTCGTCCCACCCTTTTCTCAAAAAGTTCTCCAAAACCGTGGAGTAAGAATCAGGATCCACCGTCGTCGGTTCCCCAGTTTGAGTCTGTTTCAGATCATAAAACATCCCCATGAGAGCAGACTCCCCTTCATTTACCGTTTCACGGCCAAAGACATTTGGCTTTTTTTCTTCGCCCCACCCAAAGGTTAGAGAAAGGATAATGCCTAAAAAAATCGGGCCAATTTTTCGGACGGAGAACATAGGTGCATTTAGAATACACCCTCCTTCCCTTAAAGCGAATCCCCATCTCATGCCCTGCGTTGTGTTGGCAATTGTTAACATATCTGGGAACAAACACAGTTCACTCAATAGGGGCTTGGACAGAAATTTTTAGAGCCTTTGACCACGAGGTAAACTGGCTCGATGAGCTTCTTACGAAATCCCATTACAGACCCCCTCACACCTTCTCATAACCAGCTCTTGCTGTGGTTGTTTAGATTGGACGCTACTGATGTTCGAAACAATTGAAATTACTTCATTGATGTCACTTCATTTTCATCTCCAGCCGGGCTCGTTTCCAGGCGAGTTCCCACACTTCGAAGAGGATGGCATTGCACGGTAATTTCCGGGCTTTTTCCAAGGTGACAAATTCGAGGGCCTGACCTTCGAAACATTGGAGGGGTTGTTTGCCGTCATGCATGGCCCAATAAATATCCAAGAGATAGGCTGGAAACCCCGGCTGGAAATCATCCACGATCGTGAGGAGGAATTGGAGGTTGTCCGCCATGTATCCTGTCTCTTCGCGCAGCTCGCGTCGGGCGCATTCGAGCGAGGTTTCTCCGGCGTCCATATGACCTCCCGGCAGCACCCAGGTGTTGGGTAAAATGATGCTTGGTTTGTTGTCGCGATGTTGCAAGGCGACGGCTCCGTCCTCCCGGAACAGAGCGGTGGAGCACACATGATTACGGACGGGGATGGTCATTTGTTTCCAGAGGAAAGAGTTTCGTTGATACTAATCCGAGTTGAAGGATTTATCTTTGTATATTTTTTTCGGATGGTCATCACTCAAGACGTGCCGAGGGTGAATTTTTTGAATCCCTGTTCGTTTGCGACTTCATGCGGAATCAGGCCGAAGGGATCGAGCAGAAGTTTGCCCTTCATCGATTTCAGGCAGAGGGCCCAGTCCTTTTGGCGGAACTCACCCCAGGGCGTCAAAATGCAAAGCACGTCGGCTCCGGCGCAGGCTTCCTCGGCTGTGGGGACTTGTTCGACGTGGCTGGCCAAGTCCGGCGGGAGTTTGGCGACGGGATCGTAGGCCTTGCAGATGTGACTCTTGATGGAGCGGAGGAATTCGATGGCGGGTGAATTTTTAATGGAATGGGTGTCTTCCTTGTAGGCGATTCCCCAGAGGGCGATTTTGGCGTCGGGTTTCTGGTTGAGTAATGCGGTCTTCAAGACGCGGCTGGCCCAGCTTTTTTGGTGGGTACTGTTGTGGAGCCAGGCTTCGACGATGGCCTTGTCGGTCTGGTGTTTTTCGGCAAGGGTCTTGAGTGTGATGAGGTCGCGTTCCAGATTTCCGCCGGAAATGCCGAGGCCGGGCTTGAGGTAGGCGTAGGGGCCGATGCGGCGGTCGAGTTTGAGGGAGGGGGCGATCTCATTCCAGTCGGCTCCGATTTGTTCGCAAAGTTCGGCGATGGTGTTGGTGGTGGCGACGGATGAGACGAGGAAAAAATTGATGCTGATTTTGGCGAGTTCAGCGCTTTCGTAGCGCATCACCAGCAGGGGGCATTCGAATGCCTTGAGCCATTTATCGTATAACGGAGGCAGAGGTTTTTCGGGATGTTCGCCGCCGATGATGTAGCGTTCGGGCTTCATGGCCCGTTCGACGGCGCGGCCAAAAATCAGCGTCTCGACCTGATAAAAAAGAGACTCGGTTTTCAAGTGTCCCTCGGAGCGAAGCTGGGCCAGCAGGGTGCGGGTGAATCCGGGCCTGAGTTGGCTGAGGATGACGAGTGTGGCTCCGGTTTTTAATTGTGTCGCAACGGCCCGGATGAGTTTTTCGACGGGACGCAGGTCGCTTTGGTTCTCTTCATTCGTGGGGACATCGGGGGCGACGAAGACGACTTCGCACGCGGAGAGTTTTTCCAGGTCGGAGGTGAATTCCAGCCGCTGGCGGTTACTTTCGAAAAGTTCCTGCAAGCCGGGTTCGGAGACGGGAAGGTGGCCCTGGGTGAGTTCTCCGGCGAGCTTCGAGCTGGCGTCGTAGCAGAGGGTGGTGAATCCCTTGGCGGCGCTGGCAAAGGAGTAGTGGATGCCCAGATGAGTCATCCCGGCAAAACCGATTATCACGACTTCGACTCCAGTTTGTCGCGCACGGTTAGAAATACGTCATTGATCCAGATGTCATTGTCGATGTTGTGGCTGGGATTTTCGCAAAGTTTTTTGAAATGGTCGTACTCGATCTTCCACGTGGGGTCGGGCATGGTGAGGGTGTGGGATTCCTCGTCGGGTTTGCCGCTGGGGAGGACTCGTCCGCGATGGGTGAAGACGCTGGGGCCCCATTTGCAGAGGCAGTCGATGTGGGCGGTGCCGTTTTCAGCGTATAAGTCGCAGCGGAAGCTGTTGCGCCAGGAGAGGAGGGTGAGGCGGTAGTCGAGGGCGATTTCTCCCCGGAAGCCGAAGTGAAAATAATCGTAGGCTTTGTTCTCGAAGGTGCGGGCCTCGAGGACGTGCGGCTCGGATTTGGGCTTGCCGAAGAGCATCAGTGTCCAGTCGAGGAGGTGGGAACCGAGGTCGGGGAAGACACCCATGCCCTTGTCGCGCCAGACGCTGGTGCGTACGTCGCGGGCGGTGCCGTTTCCGTAAAAGAAGCTGCATTGGTAGATGCGGCCCAGTTTGCCGGAGTCGATGAGTTCTCTGAGGCGGACGATGTGAGGCTCGAAGCGGTGGTTGTAAGCGGTGTAGCAGACGATGCGATTTGCCTCGACATGGTGTTTGAGTTTTTCCAAATCGGCGCGGGTTTCGGCGATGAGGGGTTTTTCCACGAGCAGGTGTTTGCCGTGGGCGGCGAGGTATTCGATGAGTTGGAATTTGGCGCCGTCGGGGACGCAGAGGAGCGCGGCGTCGTAATCCTTCAGCGGAACGTCTTCGATCCGTTTGTAGTCGGCCTGCTGGACGGGATCAACGGTGGCGACAGCATCGCTGCCGGCGACTTGCAGGCGCTTGCGTCCTTGAATCCCCAGTCCGACGATGACGACCCTCATTCGCCGAAATTCCACTCCTTGTTGATGGCATTCAACTTATCCAGCACATCCTGCGGGCCGATGGGAATATTCCCGTCGTGTTCACAGGCGAGTGCTGCTGCAATGGAGCCAAGGACCGAGGCGATGACCGGGGATTTTGTGCAGACCATGGCCAGGGTGGCGTAGGCAAGAAGCGCGTCTCCGGCTCCAACGGCGTCGACGAGTCGGTCAACAAAGCTGTCGATGGTGAAGAATGAGCGGATGGAGGGTTCGCCGTTGAGGCAGGTAATCAATCCTTTCTCACCCAGTTTCAAAATCAGCAGTTTGCATTCCGAGCGGTTGTAAAGTTCGGTGGCGAGGGGGCGTACGGTGGAGTCCTGATCAGCGAGGGCGAAGCGGGCCTCTCGCTCGTTGGGGGTGAGCAGATCAAAACCCCGGAATTGGAGGATATTGCCCCAGCGGCTGGCCACCTGGCTGTCGGCCACCTTGTAGGCCCCCGCCGGGATGGCGGCACTGAGAGTGTCGATGGTTGTCGCTGAAAAGATGCCGTGACGAAAGTCGCTGAAGACGACGGCGTCCGCCGGGGTGTTTTTGATGTAGTCGATAAAGGAATCGAAATCCCTGCCGAAGATGGCACGGTTGTCGAGTTTGTCGACCTTGAGCATGCGGTAGCCTTGCGCGCTGAAGAGGGTTTTCTGGGTGGTGGGGCGGGTGCCGCTGACGATGGCGTTGACCTTCACCCCGGCTGCTTCCAGATCTTTCAGCACAAAATCTTTCAGGGGATCATCCCCGAGG
>Ga0187810_10000454_pt1 | contig 15865 bp, 14 predicted proteins | sample NC_wetland_sal_i_9_FD_132963 | JGI IMG/M metagenome (GOLD analysis project Ga0187810, IMG submission 132963) | Wetland sediment microbial communities from Neuse River Estuary, North Carolina, USA - ASW_5 | ecosystem: Environmental > Aquatic > Freshwater > Wetlands > Sediment | place: USA: North...
CGCCCTGGACGTCGATCCGGGCGATCTGGTGCGGCGGAAGCCAGGAAAATAGTTAAAGATTGAACGGTTCAGCCTCCAGTGCGGGCACCTTGGCCGAGATCATGAGGCTGGTGTTCTTGCCGCTTCAGGCAAGCAAAGAGGAGTGTCCCAAGGATCGCATAACTCCGCCCGGAAATCGCAAGCGGCCAGCCGCCATACGGCGCCGTAGTACACACGTTGATCGGGGCGCCAAAAGCTTGGCTTGATGTCCACCGCCGATACGCCGCAGGCCGCAGAAGTGGCGTGAAAGTACACGAATAATTTGGAGTGTTAAAAGGCGTGGCCGTTGGGCCGCCGCTGGTGCGAGGCAGGCCGCATAAGCGGCGTGAAAGTACAAACTTTGATCGGACCGCCAAAAAGGACGCCCAGCTAGGGCCGCCGCACGGACCGTCGGGCCTAGTTCATCTATCGTGATCCAGAGCGTGATCGGCGACGGATGCATCGTTTCACGCCTTTGATGAGTGCAGAGCAGATAGCCTGATCATCTGATTCTGGGATACCCTGCGCTAATCGCAGCAACCGCTTCTCGTTGCGGAGAAAAGCTCGGATCATCTCGCTGGGGGTTTCAATTGCATTGATTGCCGCCGCGTTGTCCTCAGAGAGCGATGATTTCCCGCGGCTTCGCCGCTTGGCCGAGCTTGACAACCGAAGGCTCCGACGCATCGCAGTGAACAACTCTTTGTGGAGAGACAGTATCCGATCCCGATAGCCAAGATCGCCTTGGTGGCGCACTATCGCGCGGAGAACGGCCAAAGGTGATCTCGCACGAGTAACTGCTTTAACGTGCTTCGCAAATTTGGCCTCCGCTACCGCCTCGATGCGATTCTGCTCGATGCGCCGCATGATTTCGTCCCACTCGTTACGGCGCTTCTCGATGGCCTCGCGTATTGCAGTACAAAAGCAATCAAATCCATTGTTTGGGAACAAATCCGCCAGTGTATAGCGCACCGACTTTCCGTATCGTGCAAAGTACAGCTCTATCGAAGCGAACGGAGCTGAGTGGATTTCTTCTCCAAGATTAATGCCCCCTATCGCCTGAAGCGCAGCATAACCTGCGAGTTGGCGCAGCATGCCCACCTGGACCGCAAGTTTCTTCGTTGTCTTGAGGTCGATTAGCGTATTGTCGATCACCAGATCGGCATCGGCTCCGCCCACCCAACGGGACTCGACAAAAGTTGGCTGCAATATGCATATTGCTTGCGGCACATACCGGGACTTCGGATCGAGCAGCTCAATCATGCGCAACAGTTCGTCGCTGACTGACCGAATTGGCTGAAAATCCTCATCCAGCATGCTGCCACTTCGATAAGCCATTTCGGCGCGGGCAATATACTGAGCGTGATCAACCACCAATTGTAGATCGCCGCCGCCTGATGAGTACTCCGACAAGTGCCGCTGGGCAGCCCCTATTTTGCGAAGCCAGAAGCGCGCCAACTTGTCGGAAGGGGCCGCCATCTGGACATGCTTTTTTGTATGCTCAGCGACGGACGAGCTCTCGTACAGCCTGAAGGTCCTGTCGCGGAAATCCCGCATGATCTGCGAGCGGGCGATGAGATCAAATGCCGTTCCAGCAAGCCCCTGGATGCCCCCAGAATCAGGTACCAGCAAGGCGCTATCACGGAGGAAGGCCGGGGGCCGTTCCTTGATCGCCACGCTGTCGAAGGCGGCGCGGATATCGGGTTGTCGCACAAGAGCTACGAGGCTCATCTGTTGCCCCCTCCCTGCAAGTATCCGCCCGCTATGTTGGTGGCGGCTCGCGCATATCTGACCACGCGATGCGGGGGACGAGCGCAGGCGCAAGCTGTGCCACCGTGGCGGTCATCGTATCCATGAAGGACTGGTCTGCTTCAGGATGAACGAGCAGGCGGGTGGCGTGCTTTTCAACATCCCAGGGTAGTTGATAGCCAAAGCTAGTGGCTGGCAAGCGTGGGGCGCTTTGTCCGTCAGCCGTACAGACAATGCGCACTTCGTTCTCGTAGGCAAACATCGGACGTTTTCGGCTTATTAGATCGCTCCGCTCGGGCGTGCGCCTGATACTACCGACGGGCCCGTAAGTGATCCGGTAGACGGCCGCGGGTGCAACGGAAGCCTTGAGCACTTCCAAAGTCGTCTCTATGGCAAGGCCTTCTGCCGTGGGACAGTAAATACGCCACAGCGCATGGGATTCCTCATCGGAAGCACTCCAGCAGTTCACGAATGTGGTTTCTCGCCAAAGTCCAATTATGCGCCGGGCGCGTTCCATCCCGGATTCTGGGCGTTTGTCGGTGAGCGGCAACGTAGTGGGGGGATGGCGAGACAAGACGTGTGCAAGCTGATCACCCGCGAGCGCTAGTTCCCAGGGGTCACCGAGCAGGTCAGCCCTGGAAAGCCAAAGCGCCTTGTTGTGCAGCAGCCAAAGAAACCGGGCGAAGCTCATATAGCGACGCACAGTGGCCGGTTGATCGGTCGATGGAGGGGCTACAGACTGCACGATGTCGGCGTCCTCAACTGGACAAGGATCTGATCACAATGATGACGCCCGCTAAGCTGGCGGATGTACTGTAATTGATCCGGTCCAGAAAAATCCCGTGCATCTTAAGCCGTGCAGACCCAAATGTACGGGCGGGCCTTTGTTGAAACGCCTCCGGATCGAGCCCGAAGTACACGGCATGTTTTCGGGACCTAAAAGGCACGGCCGTTTCGGCCGCCGCACGGGCCCGTCGATTCGGGGGTACATTTGGGGGTAGCCGCGTGCCCGCAGACCTACCCCCCTTGAAAGGATTCCGGGATTTTAAGGTACTGGTCGGAGAGAGAGGATTCGAACCTCCGGCCCCCACGTCCCGAACGTGGTGCTCTACCAGGCTGAGCTACTCTCCGGCCGATATGCCCTGGTGGACAAGGCGCGGGGTTATAGCGGGGTGGGCCGGGGGCGGCAAGCGCGCGAAACCGCCCAGAGTCCGGCCGCCATTTTGCCGCTGTGACTCCAATGCTAGAAGGCCTGCGTGCGGCCCAGGGAGGAACCGGTGCCAACGGGACGAGCCAACGCTGCGTGGGACTGGACTAGACCCTCGCTCCTCGCGGGTTTCGCCGCTCTCCTGATCCATCTCGCCTTCAATCAAGGTTACGGCATCTTCCGCGACGAGCTTTATTTCATCGTTTGCGGCCAGCGGCTCGCCTGGGGCTATGTGGATCAGCCGCCGCTGATCCCGCTGCTGGCGGCGTGGTCGCATGCGCTGTTCCCCAACTGGCTGGTCGGCTTCCGCCTCGTCCCGGCGCTGGCGATGTCGGCGACGGTGGCGGCGACGGCAGAATTCGCGCGCGCCATCGGCGGCGGGCGCTTCGCCCAATGGCTGGCGGGGCTGTGCGCGCTTCTGGCACCGTTTTACCTCGCCATCGGACTTCTGTTCACGACGGATGCCTTCCAGGCGATCACTTGGCTCGGCTGCGCCTGGTGCCTGGTGCGGATCGAGCAGACCAGGGACGAACGCTGGTGGCTCGCCTTCGGCGCCATCGCGGGTGTCAGCCTCAACAGCAAATACATGATCGCCTTCTATATCGTGGCGGTGGGGATCGGCCTTTTGGCGACGCCGTTGCGCCGCTCGCTGGCGCGCCCGTGGGTTTACCTCGGCGCGCTGCTCGCGATCCTGATGGTTCTGCCCAACGTCTTGTGGCAGCAGGCGCACGGCTGGCCGTTTCTGGAACTGGGCAAGGCCGCTGCGAACGGCAAGAACATTGCGCTGTCGCCCGTCGCCTTCTTCACCCAGCAGATTCTGCTGATAGGTCCGCTGGCGGCGCCGGTGTGGCTTGCCGGTCTATGGGCCGCGGCGGTCAAGCCGAAGTTCGCCGTCTTTCGCGCCTTCCTGATCGCCGCTGTGCTGTTGTTCGCGTTCTTTATCGCCGTTCACGGCAAGGCGTATTTTCTCGCCTCGATCTATCCGATTTTGTTCGCGATCGGTGCGGCCGCCATCGAGGGCTGGGTGACGAGCACCGCAGCTCGCGCCGCCGCATTGGCGGTTGTGGCGCTGTCGGGCCTGGTCAGCATGCCGTTGACCATTCCGATGATGTCCGAGGAGAGCTACATCCGTTACGCCGCTGCGCTGGGCATGGGACCGAACGCAACCGCCATGGAGCATATGAAGCTGGGCCGCCTGCCGCAGATCTATGCCGATATGCACGGTTGGCCCCAGATGGCGGCGAAGGTGGCGGCGGTCTACCGCGCCCTGCCGCCGCAGGATCGCGCCAGAGCCGTCTTCTTCGGCGACAACTACGGCGAGGCCGGCGCCATCGACGTCTTCGGTCCGGTGCTGGGTTTGCCGCCCGCCATCAGCGGTCACAACAACTATTGGATCTGGGGCCCGCGCGGGCACGACGGCAGTGTGGTGATCGTGATCGGCGGAAAGCCGAGCGATTACCCGATGTACGAGTCCGTGGTGGAAGCAGGCCGCCTCGACAGTCCCTATGCCATGCCGCACGAGAGCGACCAGCCGATCTATGTACTGCGGGGCCGCCGCAACAAGGCGATCGATGCGATCTGGCCCAAGTTCAAGCACTACGAGTGAATCTGCGAACGAAAAACCCCGCGGACTTTCGTCCGCGGGGTTCCGGCTTCGGAGGAACGCCAGCCCTTACTGGAGGATATTGGCGATGTTGTAGGTGAGCGTCGCCACGACGGTGTCGTCGCAGGCGTGGTTCGGCGTGATCCAGAAGCCGCAATCGGCCTTCTTGATGTCGTTGCCGACGTAGCGGACGTCGAGCGTGAAGCTCTTCCAGGTCGCGGTCGCGCCGATGTCCCAATGCGTGTAGTCGGACGGTGCGGCGTGCACCCACTGATGGCCGAGATTGCCGCTGATCGAGAGCCAGTCGTTGACCGCGTAGGAGGCCGTACCCTCGGCGTACCAGGCAACGCCGGCGCCCAGGGCCCATTCCGGCGAATTGGCGCCGGTCGCCGTCAAGGTCAGCTTGTCGAAGGTGTGCGAGAGCTGGACGATGGTCTCGTAATAGCTCGCCGTGGTGCCGGGGAATTTGGCGTCGGGATAGCTGTAGTAATAGGCTTCGACGTTGAGGTCGGTGCCGTCGAGGTCGAAGTGCTTGCCGCCGTAGATGTCCATCTCGAACGAGGGATTGTTGGCGCCGTCCCAGTTTGTCTTGGCAAGCCAAGTGCCGGCATAAAAGCCCATCGGCCCCGTCCAGTTGAGCGAACCTTCGGGATCGACCTCTCTGCTGTCTTGGCTGATGCCGCGGTAGCGGTAGTCGGATGCCAGCGCAACATATGCGGATAATGTCCCCCAAGCAGGTGTTGCCGGCGCGGCCGGTGCCGCTGCGGTGTCGTCCGCAAACGCCGCCGCTCCAAATCCCATGATCGCCACTGCGGCGTATGTCAGTTTCAGGCCCGTTGATTTCATGTCATCGCCCTCGAGAATTCCTCGCAAAGGCCGCGTTTGCGGCTGTGCGATCCAGGTTTCGTGGAGGAGGTGGGCGATGGCAATATGAAACCAGAGTGGAAGCTGAGGTAATCAACCCTGAAATGGACGGTTTCGGTACAAAGTTGTGACGATGCAACACCGAGTGTTCAGTGCTTAATCAGTTTGCTGCCTGATTAGGCGGCATAAAATGATTCGCAACATTACCTAGCGGAATCCTGCAGGTCCGACGGTGAGGTGCAGGCCGCCGTCGACGAGCAGAGTCTCGCCGGTGACGTGACGTGAGTCGTCACCGGCAAAAAACAGCACCACCTTGGCGACATCTTCGGCCTGCGCAACCCGGTCGAGCGGCACGGTCTTGCGGTGCTCGCTGGCCATGCGTTCGCTCGCCTCCTTGCCGAATTCGTTGGTGAACCATCGCGTCGCCACGAAGCCGGGACACACCGCGTTGACTCGCACGGCGGGCGCGAGCGCGCGCGCCAGCGACATCGTCATGGTGTTGAGTGCGCCTTTCGAGGCGGCATAGGCGACCGACGAGCCGATGCCGTGCGTGCCGGCGATCGAGGAGACGTTGACCACGGCGCCTTCGCCGTGCGCCTTCAAAGGCTCGATGCAGGCCCGCACCATTTGGAACGCGCCGACGACGTTGACGCGGTAGATTCTTGCGAAGTCCTCTTCGCCGAGCGCAGCGAGATCGGCGTGGCTTGCGAATTTCGTCGTGCCCGCATTGTTAACGAGGATGTCGATGCGGCCCCACGCCTCCATCGCGGCGCGCGCAAGGCGACGGCAATCCTCGTCGCGTGCGACGTCGCCCTGCACCACTATCGCGCTTGCTCCCGATATTTTGATGGTGTCGGCGGTTTGGTGAGCCTCGTTCTCGCTCTTGGTAAAGTTTACGACAACATTCGCGCCCCGCCGCGCAAGTCCGATTGCGACCGCGGCGCCGATGCCCGCGGCGGAACCTGTGACAATGGCGGTCTTGCCTTTCAACGCGGCCTGTTCCATGAGGTCCCCCCGTTTTTCGTCTTGCCGATGTCGCGCGTTCGGATGCACCTTTGTGCCCATCGTAACGAGTTGAGATGACGCTGCAAGGAGCTCCCATTAACGCCGAACCCTCCGCTCTCGCGTGTGCCCGCGTCCGCTTGTCTCGGCAGACGCCGCGTCAGGTGCAGGCGAAGCTGCGGATTATCCTCGTGCGTCACGGCCGTCCCGCGATCTCCTGGGGCCCTCGCACCTCGCACAATGGTTTCCGCGACTACATCGATGCCTACGAAGCGGCCGGGCTCGATCCCAAAAGCGCACCGCCGGAAGAGCTGCAGGAACTTGCCAAGGAACTGTCGGCGGTCTTTACGAGCGGACTGCCCCGCTCCCAGGACAGCGCCCGCGCACTCGCGCCCAACGCCGAACTGATCGCCGATCCGCTGTTCGTCGAGGCGCCGCTGGCATCCCCTCGCATTCCGCTGTTGAAGCTGCCCGTTCCGGCCTGGGCGGTGATGAGCCGCATCCTGTGGCATGCGGGCTATCATCCCGAGATCGAGAATTATCGCCGCGCCAAGCAGCGCGCCAAGGACGCCTCCGATATCCTGATCGCCCGCGCCCGGGAAGACGGCACCACCGTGCTGGTGGCCCACGGCTATTTCAACGCCATCATCGGCCGCGAACTCACCCGCCGCGGGTTCCGCAAGACCGGCTCGCATCGCGTCCGCTTCTGGAACGCGGTGAGCTACGAATTGCCGTAAGCCGTCGCTGCCGGCAAATCGGGCCGGGCCATTTCCTCTCCATCCTCACGCCGGACGCCGCGAATGAAACGCGGTACGCGCCGAATTCGTGCCGCCATAGTTACAAGAATCTGCCGCACTCCGCCGTTACCATACGCGAATGCGCCGAATCTTTGCGGCGCGGGCAATGAGGGGGAATTTCGATGGCCGATACAGTCGCGCATGCCGAACATCACCGCGAGGACGTCGAGAAGATCGAGACGATCTCCTCCACGGCGACGCCATGGGGCGTCCGCCTGGCCTTTGGGATCGCAGGATTGTTGCTGCTGGCCGGCGCCTTCGCCGCCTGGCAATTCCGCGGTGCGCTGGGCGGATCGGTGGCCGAAGCCATGCCGTGGATCATCGCTGCGGCGGTTCTTCTGGGCGCGGGCGCGATCATGGAATCGGTCACCACCGAGATATGGGTCGCAGTGATCGCCGGCGTCTTTTTGGTGCTGATCGCCTTTGTGGTTGTCGGCCGCGTCAACGTCGTCCCGGCGCAAGGACAGGCCATCTATGTCGTGGACCGTTTCACCGGCGTGGTGGAGCTGTGTAACGCCGAAGCCTGCAAGGTGCTGCCGCGTACCGGCGAGTTCCTCGCCGCGCCGAAGGTGCACGTTCCCACGAGATAGCGAAAAAAGAGGGGCGCAACGCGCCGCCTTTTTTGCGAATGCCGGCGGTCGGCAAGTGTCCCGATTCCGAAATTCGCCGACAACCGATAAAGCTGCCGTAGCGTATTCAAACGGGTAGGCGGCGCGGCGCAGTGAAGCGCGTCTTCCGGCAAAGCGCAGCACGCTTGTTCAGATTGAATCGTCCGCTTCGCCATGTGATCGTCGGCCCGGCCGACCGGCATCCGTCGGCGGCCACACTCTCGAAGGGCTGAACAGGTTTCAACCATGCTTGCCGACACGAATCCCGCAGCGATCGCATCGCTATCGCATGCCGACGCCTTTGCGCATCTGGTCCGCAAGATCAACGCACAGCCGATCGAGACCGATCCTTTTCCGCACATCTATCTCGAAGAGGTTTTTCCTGCCGGTTATTACCGCGCCTTGCTGGAGCGGATCGCGCGCGTCGGCGAATTCGTACCGACCCTTTATCCCGGCGTCGCGGTGGATCTCGATGCCAAGTCGTTCAAGGACTACGGCCTCACCTGTAGGAACTTCGACAAGGACGAGGAACTGGCTTGTCTCTACGCGCTGCTCAAGTCGGAGCCGTTTTCGCGCCTGTTGCTCGACAAATTCTCTGCGCCGGAATCCTGGGGTGCGCGCGGCAGCGCCATCCCGGCCGAGAAGCACGTCTTTTTCAAGGAAGGGCGGGAGAATTTCACCTGCGTCTTCGATCTGCACAAGGATCTTCCGGGCTATGAGATCAGCCCGCATCCCGATGTGCCGTCGAAGATCGTGACCTTTCTGTTCTACTTCACGCCGGACGAGAGCTTGAGCCGGTTCGGGACGAAGCTTTGCCGGGTCAAGCCGGAATGCAAGGCCACGCTTGCCCGCGCCACGCGGTCGAAAATGTCGTCGCTCCTGGTGGGCGCGACGCGACCCTTCGTGGGCAAGTCGTACGGACTCGATCAGAAGGACAGCTGGTTTCCCTGGGAAATGTTCGATGTGGTGAAGGTCGCGCCGGCCAAGCCGAATTCGCTTCTGGTGTTCGCACCCAACGCCGATTCCTATCATGCGATACGCATGGACATTCCGCCCGATCATCCGCTTCGGGAACGCCAGACGTTGCGCGGGTTCATTCGCAGCGGCAAGAACACCGACAACTACGTGGGCGGCTATTCTCACGGCGTCGGCCGCAGCGTTTTGTTCAAGATGGCGCGTCGCTTCGGCGCGCACCGCGCAGCCCCGGGAAACAACTGATATGAGTGAGGACAAGACCACCGTCATGGACAAGACCGATGCCGGCCGCAGCGGCTGGAGCTACATTCGTCCGCGCACGGCGTTTCTCTCCAGGGACCTGGTGCTCGAAATGGCCGTGCGGCTTTCCTTCGAAGTGCGCGGCAACATCATCGAATTCGGCGTTTACAACGGCGGCTCGACCAGGGTCATCCGGCGTGTCGCGTCGGAGTGCGAGAAGCGCTATCCCGCCACCGCCCGCAAGACGATCTTCGCCTGCGATTCCTTCGAGGGGCTCCGCGAGAAGTTCGAGAATGCCGAGGTCGGCACCTTCAAGATCGAGCCGCCCGTGATTGCCGGCGTCGAAATCGTCAAGGGATATTTCGAAGATTCGCTGACCGACGCGTTGCGCACGCGCGTGGGCCGCGTCGCCTTCGCGTCTCTCGATGCGGATCTGTTCAGCTCGACCATTTGCGCGCTCAACTGGCTGACGCCGCTCGTGGGCACGGGCACGCTGCTCCTGTTCGACGAGTTCCTGGGCGAAAAAGAGTCCGAAAAGCGCGCCTTCGAACAATGGTCCGCCGAAAACGCCATCCAGACGGTGACCATCGCCGAGTTCGGCCGCGAGCCGAGCGGATGGGGCGACCGGCTCGACCGGCGCACGCTTGTCCAGGTGGTCGGCCGGGACGAAATCGTGCGGCAGAAGCGCGTGCCGGTGCTGAGAGAGCGGATCGGCCGGGTGCTCGACCGCCATCCTTCGCTTGGCAGGGCGATCAAGCGGGTTCTCGGGAAATAGGGTTTCCGGCGCGGTTGCGGATAAGAAAAGGGGGCGCAACGCGCGTCCCCTTTTTCACGTCCGCGGTTTGCTAATGCTTGCCGGGTCCCGGCTCCGTGATCTTCGCCGAGTAACCGACCTCCCCGAACTGCGCCGCCGGCTTCTTGGCCGGGCCGCTGCCGTCCGCGGGGGCGTGCTGGCTCGCCGCCGGTTCGGGGGCGGCCGCAGGGCCGTCCTTGCCCAGCTTCTTCATGATAAGCGGCACCAGTGCACTCAGATTCGTGCCGAGGTCCGCTCCGCCGCCCAGCGTGAGTGCCAGGTTCTCCGGCATGAAATGTTGCGTGCCGTTTGCCAGCGCGCGGGCCACGTTGACGATCGCGGTCTGGTCCTTGCCGATGGCCAGTTGCTGCGCCTCGAGGCCCTTGGCGATGGCCAGCCCCTCGGCCTCGGTCTTCACCGCGCTGGCGCGGCCGACCTTTTCGAGACGATAGGATTCGCCGTCGGCCTCGTTCTGCACGCCTTGGGCCTTGTTCTTGGCGATGTCGATGCCGACCGCGGAGCGCGCCAGTTCCGACTGCATGTCGGCCTTGCCGCGCGTTTGTTCGAGCTGGAGGCGCTGGGTCTGCGCCCGTTCTTCGGATTTGTAGGTCTCCTGCTGCTGATTGGCGATTTCGCGCGTGGTCAGCACGTCCACCAACTGCTGCGGGAAGATGACATCCTGAATGTACACGCCGCGGGTTTCGATGCGGTACTGCTTCAGCTTCTCGGTGATGTGCTCCTGCGCCTGCTCCTGCACCGCCTGGCGCTTTTCGATGAAGTCGATGGCGGGCATCGACTGCAGCTTGTCGCGGAAGTGGTTGCCCACCGCGGCCTGCAGCACTTCGGTGACGAGGTTCAGCATGGTGCCGACGATGGAGATCACCTTCGGCGCCTCGGTGTCCGGCACGTGGATCTGCACTTGAAGGTCGATGTCGAAGACGAAGCCTTCCTTCGATTTCGCCGTGATCTGCTTCAGGGACTTGTCGAGGTCGTGCGCCTGCGAGGTCGCCTCGGCCCAGTTGAGGGTCAGGATGAAGGTGGGAACGATCTCGGCCGAATAACAGCGCGGGTTGATGGCATATTTGCCCGTGCGCAGCGGCTCCTGCCAGATGCCGCGGTGGCCGGGTCGCACCAGGCTGCCGAATTTGAAGTCGGCGCCCGAGGTGTCCTCGGTGGCCAATCCGACATAAGCCTTCAGCACCGCCACTTCGCCCTGGTTGACCACCAGCATCGGCACCAGCTCGACCGAGACGAGGAACGGGTTCAAGTTGTAGGCGCCGTACATCAAGGGATCGTGCTGCAGGCCGATGCGGCCGCCGTTGTCGAGGAAGGCCTGGAAATCCTGGTAGTTGTTGTGGACCTCGTTCTTGACCGCCAGAATCGATTCCACCAGATCGCTGTCCACGCTGCCGGGCTTGGCTTCGATCTCGGCGAGATCGGCGAAATCGCCGATGCGGTTGGCGATGGCGCCTTTGGGCAGCGGCGGGCCCTCGAAGGTGGTGACGATGCCGATCATGTCGAGCGCCTTGCTGCCGCCGAAGATCTTGGGCTCGATGCGCACGACATTGAGGGCGTCGGGATTGAGGCCGAAGGTTTCCGGCTTCAGCCCGCCCTTGCGCTCCAGCGACGCGTAGTGCTCGTCGATCGGAACGCCGAACACGGTGTCCTTGGTGATGACGAGGAAGCCCACCGGATGAATCGGCACGACGGTGCCGGGCGGCAGCACGGGGCGCTGCACGCCTTTCTGTCCGCCGCCGTTCGCGAAAACGGTGACATCCTGAAAGTTCCCGAACTCGGGCTTGTAGACGGCTGACTTGGCGCCGACCGGCAACGGCTCGCCGACCTGGGCGATGACGACGCCGATCTGTCCCGCCGGAATCTGCACCATGGGGTGGCGTGTGACGTCGTAGAGCGGCCAGAACTTGAACTGGATGCCCGGCATCAACAGTTTGGCCTGGTATCCCGCCTCGCCGTTGAAGGCAAGCGCGCTCTTGGCGCCGAGCTTCTTGATGGCGAAGCGCTTGCGCACCAGGCCCACTTCGGTCGGCCCCACGATGCGGATCGATTTCCAGATGAAAACAACGACGAGGAAGACGATGACGCCGACAAGCCAGCCGTTCGCCTGGATGTCGCCGAGATGAAGCGAGTCGAACACGAGAGCCCCCTTTGTTGCGCGCGAGCGGACGCGGCGCGGATGCGCCGGTCAAACTCTGGCAACGGTGTGGAACAAAGTGCCGTGCGAAGACGCGGTGCGCTTCCCCTGCATTTGGCGTGCAGTCATGTGATATCGCCAGGCGCGAATACAAGGGGATTGAAATATGTTGTGATCGGCGTGAATAGGCGGGGAGATGCAAGTTCTTGGCGCAAAACGCCGCAGCCCGGCCGGCCGCCGTGCTATACCGGCGCGGCGCACATACGTAGATGCAGGATCGGGTCAAACAGCTTTGGACAACGCGACACCATGGTGAAACCAAAACAGCCGGATATTCACAAGGCGGCCATTCCGACGGTGCCGGCAAAAAGGCGCGAACCCTTGCCCTGGCAGCTCCCCAAACATCCCGCCGAGGATCCCGAGGCGCCGGCGCGAATCAAGGCGATCCAGGACAATCCCTCCAGCCGCCGCGCCGACCAGGACCTCGAATTCCTGGCGGAATACCCCATCAGGGGGATTCGCCTGCAGATCGACTATCTGAAGCCGGAACTCCTGCTGGAACAGCACGGCATCCGCAACACCATCGTGGTCTTCGGTTCGACCCGGATCTGCGAGCCGTCCGCGGCGCGCCGCACGGTGGCGACGCTGAAGGCGGCGCTGGCGGACGATCCCGACGACAAGGACTTGGCGCATCGTTTGGCGATTGCCGAGCGCATCCTCGTGAAAAGCCAATATTACGAGGTGGCGTGCGAGTTCGGGCGTCTGGTCAGCGCGGCCAACAAGACCACCGACGGCCCGCACTGCACCATCGTGACGGGCGGCGGTCCGGGAATCATGGAGGCTGCCAATCGCGGCGCCTTCGACGCCGGGGCCGAGACGGTCGGCTTCAACATCAGCCTGCCGCACGAGCAGTATCCCAATCCCTACATCACGCCCGGGCTCTGCTTCAATTTCCACTACTTCGCGATGCGCAAGCTCCACTTCCTCTTGCGGGCCAAGGCGCTGGTCGCCTGTCCCGGCGGGTTCGGCACCTTCGACGAGCTGTTCGAGGCCATCACCCTCATCCAGACGCGCAAGATGAAGCCGATTCCGATCGTGCTGGTCGGCGAGTCCTATTGGCGCAGCGCCGTGAATTTCGAGTTCCTGAAACAGGAAGGCGTCATTGCCGACGAAGATCTCGAGTTGTTCTGGTTCGCCGAAACGGCGCAGGAGATCTGGGACGGCATCCTGCACTGGTACGACAAGAGCGGCGTGCCGTTAAACGCCGTGTAAGCCGCCAATCCTCATTGAACGCCCGGCAAGGGCGGGTCGTCACACAACGGGAGAATCCAGCGTGAAATTGTCGTTCAACGGCGCCGACCGCACAGTCACCGGCTCCTGTCACATGGTCGAGGCTGCGGGCAAGCACATTCTGATCGATTGCGGCCTCTATCAGGGCGGCCGCGAGTTGGAGGAGGAGAACGACCATCCGTTCGGGTTCGATCCGGCGGCCATCGATTTCGTGCTTCTGACCCATGCCCATCTCGACCACTGCGGCCGGCTGCCGCTGCTCGCCAAGAAGGGCTTTCATGGCGAGATCATTTCCACGGCCGCGACGGCCGAGCTGGCCAGGATCGTGATGGTCGATTCCGCCCATCTGCAGGAGGAAGACGCGCGTTTCCGCGCCAAGAAAGCCAAGAAACACGGCAACAAGCCGCAGACCGTCGCGCCGCTCTATTCGCTGATCGATGCGCTCAATTCCATCAGCCGGTTCGGCCGGACCGTGCAATACGGCCAGCCGGTCGAGTTGGCGCCGGGCCTCAGCGCGACCTTCGTCAACGCCGGGCACATTCTGGGCTCGGCCAGCGTCTTCCTGCAGCATGCGGGCGAGCCGAGCGTCTTGTTCTCGGGCGATCTCGGCAAGGCCAGCGATTCCCTGCTGATCGCGCCCATCAACCCGCCGCACGCCGACAACGTGGTGATGGAAACCACCTACGGCAACCGCAATCACAAGCCGCTGGGCCCCTCGATCGACGAGTTCTACACGGCCGTGAGCGACACCTTCATCCGCGGCGGCAACGTCGTGGTGCCGACCTTCGCGCTGGAGCGGGCGCAGGAGCTTCTCTACATCATCCACAACGGCATCGACGCCAACCGGCTGCCGCCGCAGACGCAGGTCTATGTCGACTCGCCGATGGCGATCTCGGTGACCGAAGTGATGGAGCGCAACCTCGGCGATCTGCAGCCGGCCATCGCCGAGCGCGTGGCGGCCGGGCACGATCCGTTCCAGTTCGACGGCCTGCATCTGACGCGCGACCAGGCCGCGTCCGTGGCGATCAACGCCATCCCGAAGGGCGCGATCATCATGGCCGGATCGGGCATGTGCACCGGCGGACGCGTGCGCCACCATCTCGTGCAAAACCTGTCGCGTGCGGAATCGAGTGTCGTGTTCGTCGGCTTCGCCGCGGTCGGCACTCTGGCGCGCAACATCGTCGACGGCGCCAAGGAGGTGAGGATCTTCGGCGAACGCGTGCCGGTGCGTGCCCGCATCCACACCATCAACGGCTTCTCCGCCCACGCGGATCAGCAGGAACTGCTGGCCTGGCATTCGCAGGTCGGCGCGGGCCGCACCTTCCTGGTTCACGGCGAAGAGTCGGTGATGACGGGCTTCTCGGCGTTGCTCGGCAATTCCAAGGTGGAGATGCCGCAGTTGCATCAGGCGTACGAACTATAGGTCGAACAGAGCAGCCATCCCCGTTGCCGGCCCTTCCCATCTTCTATTCGACGCGGGACGGACATTCCCGCCGCATCGCGCAACGCATCGCGTCGCGATTGACCGCAGCGGGCGCGGATGCGGAGGCCGTCAACGTCGCGCCTTGTCCGCCGCTGCCGGAAACGCTGTGCGAACTGCCGATTTTCGTTCTCGTTGCGGCCGTCCGCTATGGCCGGCATATGCGGGATGCCGAGCGTGCGCTCACCGTCTATGCCGGGCTGGAGCAGAAGCCGCGCCTCGCTCTGGCGTCGGTGAACCTGACCGCCCGCAAGCCGCACAAGCGCACGCAGCAGACCAATCCCTATCTCCGCAAGTGGATCGGGAGGCGGAAACTGTCGCCCGATCTCGCCGTGGCCATCGCGGGGCGCCTGGATTATCCGCGCTATGGCGTGTTCGACCGGCTCGCCATTCAGTTCATCATGACCCTGACCGGGGGCGAAACCGATCCCACGGCGCAGATCGAGTACACCGACTGGAATTCGGTCGATATGTTTGCCGATGCGATCCGGGATCGCGCGGGCGCAATGCTGGCGGCGTCCCGGTAATTCCGGCGCGCGATTCAGCCGGCCACGGACGAGATCAGCGCCTCCAATTTGTGGTCCAGCCGCGTTGCCGCCGCCAAAAGCGACGGGTTGTCGCCGATAGCGATCAATGACGATGGCACGACGTAGGTGATCGTGCATCCGCCGTCCGGGTTTTCGGTGAACAGCATCTCGATCGGCACGAACAGACCGGCCGTCGCGTCGTGGCGCAGCATGGTGACGGCGATGAGGGGGTTGCCGAAGATCCAGCGAAGGTTCTTCAGCCCCAGGCCGTATTTTTGGAGCCAGGCGCCGTGATCGATCTCGTGGAAAATAGCAAAGCCGCTTTCGGGGATTAGCTTCTTCAACGCGGCTTCGAAGGCATCGACCGATCCCGCTTGTTTGGCCAGATCGGTGACCGCGGAGATCGGCAGCCGGCCCATGCGCGCGCGAAATCCGGCGACCACATCGTCTATGTTCGCGGACAATCTTCGCGTCACCCGTATGCCTTCGAATTTCCGCTCTTCGCGCCGCGGCAGGGAGGCGTTCGTCGCGTTTGGCATGGCGCATTTCCTTTCTCAAGTAAC
>Ga0187810_10000455_pt1 | contig 15863 bp, 24 predicted proteins | sample NC_wetland_sal_i_9_FD_132963 | JGI IMG/M metagenome (GOLD analysis project Ga0187810, IMG submission 132963) | Wetland sediment microbial communities from Neuse River Estuary, North Carolina, USA - ASW_5 | ecosystem: Environmental > Aquatic > Freshwater > Wetlands > Sediment | place: USA: North...
GCGTGTGGACCACAATACACAAATCGATCTATCTTAGGTCCAATCTGATATCTGATCTCAAGGTGAGCGTGCTTGTCACACTGGATCATTTCTTTGCTGCCACGGTGCGCGTGTTTCATGGCTTGACAAGTCATTTGATCAAACTTCCGTAGATGCGTTTATGGTAGATGTCCTGATGGTCCGCTAATTCCAAATACCATCGTGCTTCACCGCTTATAAGCTTGCGCGGTTTATGATAGATGAAATTGGTGATGTACCCAGAGATGAGTACAGAACAAGGTGCGGAAACATTAGCGATACACCAATGCCATGCTTCCATATAGGATTGAAAGGGCGTTATCTGCATAGCTCCAGGATTGCATCGTCAAATTTGGCGATGCAGTTTGCAACGTCCGGTTGCATGGTCATGATGGCGAGGTTGAGCCAAATGTGTGCGGAATGTAACCAGAAGGATCGGTTTCCGTTCATTATGTTCTCTTTCGGCAAGCATTACAGGTACATCCTTTTAGATGACCTGTGGCAATACCTTCACCAGCGGACCAATGATCAGTAGGATGAAAATGTGGATCGTGCCACGGTTCGCGCGCATCTTCAAGCCTGCGAATCATGGCCTGGTTTTCGCGCTGTTGTGCTTCGACGTTGGCGTGGTGGAGTTTGTAAAGCAGCAAGCCAATCACGGCGAGTGCTAAAGCGATGCCAATTAGAATTGAAATCATATACGAGCCTCCATAAACAGTGTATCCATAACGAGCCAACTTTGGAACCTTAGAAAACTACCTAGTACTTTGGTCCTGTTGATTTTATCGCTCGTTTTGTGAACGAGTACGAGCCATCCAATTTGAAACGCGGTACCGGGTTACAGCTCTCAACAGTCGCACCGCGAGCGATCTTAAGAATGTCCTTGCCTTCGAGCCTTGCTCCCTTGTGTGCTTTTTTGATGCACTCACCGTTAGTGTCGAATATGGCGTAAAGTTTCTTTCCACATATTGCAGCGCTCGTTCCCGTTGCTTCGAGTTTCCAAGCTCCAAGATCAGTTTCAGATAGCGGCAATCCTCGAAGTTCACGGCATATGATCGAATCAGTATCAACGTAGTATGGTTGTGTCGCATGTGAGAGACCTCTCAAGAGCACAGCTCTGGCTGCACCTGTGATTGATGCACCGGTGGCTATGTTGAAATAGTTCAATTCCTTTAGTGGACGTTCCCAAATGATATAATCGTCGCACATGAAGGATGGCGTCCAACGTTTGCGGCATGGTTCTGTACAGCTCTTTTCGCACAGGTGATAACTCTCTGGAAATTCGCCGATAGGTGTGATGTACCAGTCCGCGTAGTTCTCTGGATTTTGCGCGAACTTTCCATAGGCACTGTTCATCACGAACTTATAGAAGATCGTTCTGATTTTGTCGCCGTCCTTTTTGGCTTTGGTGCGCGCATCATAGAAGTGAGACACAAAACTATCAAAGGATTCCCGTCGCTCGAAATTGAAAGTAAGAATGATCTTATCTGGTATGAACGTTCTGGTTTCAATGGCGGCATTGAACTCGTGGATAGTGGTGTGAAAAACTCCACTGGTTTGAGTGAAGTCAAGAGAGTTATCTTTAGAGCGCACAGGGAAAGCACCATTATTTCGACCCTTGACAGAAACGAATGCGGTATTTTTGGTGATAGTTTGACGTAACGTTATTCCGATGGATACCGGATGCAAGTAATCTCGCATGACGTAAGGGTACATTGAATTTACGTCATAGACTTTGATCGGTCCTGGAATGATGCCGGATTTGAATACCTGGTTACGTCCTCCGAAGTAAAAGTCTTTCCGAAATCTGGCATCGTAAACATCGTTGCCACAATCGAAGGTATGAAATTTTTTGAGCTGGCGCATGGAAGCACCACCGATGGTAAGCGCGTTCCCGAACTCTTTAGAGAATTCCGTACAGAGCGTGTGCAAATCTAGGCAGTCATCTTTCAGATAGGAAATGATCTCGGTTCTGTATCTCTCTCTGACTGGCTGTTTGAATTTGTTGTAATCGATAGGCGTCTTTTTGTATGTCTCCAGAGCGAACGGCATGATTGCATAGGAGTCACGCAGCTCGTGTTTGTCTAACCAGGCTTGGATGATCCTACCATTGACGATTCTGAGATCGCGTCGAATGTGCTTCAAGAAATAGAAGTAGTCAAATCTCCCGCCGTTGTGAGCGTAAATGATCAACGGTTTTGGATAGCTCTCCAGGAAGGTGATAATTTGAGTGATACAATCATCGCTCCAAAAAGCTTTGAAATGCGAGCCATCGTAAAATCCTGCAACAAATGGGTGGATCATTCGATTGTATTCGAATGGATCAGTCTCAAGATCGATTACAGCAATCTGGTTCATTTCTTTTTTCGAGTCTTTTTAAGCTTGGATTTTTTTGCTCTTAATTTACCTTGTTTACGATAATGCGCCAAACGTGGGCCTTTCATTCGAGCACGGTATTCGCGCATGCGTTGTGCCGCACGTTCGTTGTAGAGCTTTTTCAATCTTGGACGTTGGTTGATGCGCTCGCGCTGGCGCTTGGCATGTTTTCGATTGTACGCAGCGGACATCTTTTTCTTGCGCTCTCGTACGTTGTGTTCTACAAACTGCGTACCAGGCTTGTTCATTCTGATGATCTCAAGATTCTGGTAGATTTCAGCTTGCTTGGCTTTTGAGGTTATTTTTTCTATGTCCTCGTAGCGTTCAAGATCATCCAACAGAATTGAGATATCGCTATAGAACACCGCGCGCTGGCCACCAAAAAGACGGATGCCGAAGTACTCACTCTTTCGCTTCATTCGATTGATGAGTACTTTATTTTTGCGTATGTCCTGAAGGTACTGTTTCAGGTTGTGATATTCGACAGGAATTTGAACACGTTCTATTCCACTGACATTCGATATAGCAATCTCGCCACCCTTGAATTTTGCAATCTCTGATTTGGTATGTGGAACTATGATGCGTTTATTCGCAGTTTCGAATCCGGTCTTGCGAAATTTGGAGAGTGTAGCAGGTGGAACTTTGATGGCAGTGGCTTTGCCACTCACAACATCGTCGTACTTTTTGACTAGTGTTGAGAGTTTCTTGCCTTTTACTTTCCAATTCGGAAGCGCACTACGTGCATCGATCTTTTGACCGCTGGAAGTCTTGCCAGAGATCAGACCTTGTTTTTTGAGAACTGAAACAGCTCTCCGAAATTCACGTAAATTTTCTGCCAATGTCAAACCCTTGCAAGGTAGACTGGCCGGTACTTTACCGATCTTGTTGCCGGTTGTGATAGGGAGCATATCACGATAGAATTAAGGGAGTCAATCATGCCTTTTCCGGCAACAGTAGACGCCGCTGGTTTGGTGCTCTCTTCACTCCCTGGACCGTTCCAACTTTCAGGTGCTCTGTATGTTGTCGACACGGATGCAGCATCCAGTTCTACGCTGCGTGTTTTTAAAAGCACAGATGGCGGGAACACTTGGACCGAGCAAGATTCCGTAAACGAACCATCTGTACTTGTTGCCGGTGGAGCTGTTGGAAGTGTCACGGATGGAACAACCATTTTCATTGCGTCCTTGAATCCAAGTGGTTTTTGGCAGGTGTGTAAATTCAACACCACTACTGATCACTGGGGAACTACCGTCACAACAACGAACCAACGTGATATTGCTGTTTTTGCACCAGCAGGATGTACGGCGTTTTATCGTGCCACCGATGGCAACATAGTTATTACCGACACGATTGAGCCTACACCAGGTGTTACAGTTTCTCCGGCATACTTTTTGTTTGACACTGTGGCGAACACCTGGACAGCGTTTACACCTTGTGGCACGACAGGATCGCAAGCTACCGGACCATACTTTCAATTGCAATCTATCGCCGAGGGTGCAAGCGGAAGTTGTCATTTTTTCTTTTTCGTTATCGGTGCTACTCCGAGCACCTACGAATTGGTGCATCAATCGTTTTCTGCGTTGAATGTGTTAGGACCTATTGACACAATCTCCACAGTATCGACTTTTGGTGGTGGAGTTTTTGCATCGGGCGATGGAACCACGTTGGCAGTGGTATGGCAGGATGGCTCGAATTTTAGTGAGGTCACGGTTTGGCAAGGTGCGGACGGCAGCACTCCGGTTTGGACATCACAAAACATCTTGACATCTGGCACTGGTTTAAATGCATGGAATATTACTCGCCAAAATTCGCAAACCCTTTTAGTGGCAGCTTACGGCAATGGTGCCAGCTTGATTACGTTTTCGTACTGGCTAGATACCGGAAGTGGTTTTGGAACAGAACAGATGTTGTCAAGTACAATACCAACTTTCGCTGGTTCTGAATTGTACTCACAACCGATAGGCACAAATCAGATAGGTTGTTTGTATGAAGGTTCTGTGTTCTTCTGGTTGTTCACACCTGGTGGTGGGCCTAGTTTACCATCCGTTTCACCAATTGCCGCTGGTGGCATCTTGCCATTGCCTTCCACTTTGGGAACGCTCTGCCGTTATGCACGAATCCAGCACTGTAAAAAACAACCAGTAAGACCCATGCTTGTGGGAAATGTGATCGCTTTTAGGAGAAATTTATGAATATCGATCAACAGACGGTGCAGATTACTCTGCCACAAAATCAGCTCATACCGGATGAAGGACCTAAAGCCATACCTCTTTTGCTTGATTTCAGCAAGGCGGCATCGTATTCACTCGATTTGACTAGCATCCAAGAACGTGCGTTCATTTCGATGATTCAAACCATCTATGCCGATCTTTCGGGTGCCACGGCTGGCTTGAGTATCACGGTGAACGGAACGAATCAGAACATCACGGCAAAAAAGACCACACAGGGATACTATCCAGTTTTGTGTCCCAATCCTCCACGTCTGACATTTGCGAACTCTTCTGGTAGCGATGTCATTCCTGTGTTCCTGATCAATGCACCGATTTCTGGTGTCACATGGCCTACGGCATAATATGACTGGCATGCAAATGATGCTATCCGCTCTCGGCATCAAAATCTCTGAGAGCGATATCAAGGCAGTTGAGGAGATCATTCCAAAACTGCCTGGTTTCATTGCGAATGCTACTAAGGTTGTCAATGAACGGTTAGCAAATTTCGATCAACGTTTGCAAACGCTCGAAGCAAACCAGAAGATAATTCTTGAGGCTATACAACATGGAGGTTACAATCCCGGTGGAACAAAGCGCGTTGCCGACAGAGTTACAAACCGACCCGCCGCAAACGGTGGTAATCGAAACACACGAACCAACGGTGGAGTCGATTGAAGAGGTTCAAACTGTAGCTGACAAAATTCTTGAGGATACACAATGGCTAAGAGAACAAGTAACAACACGGCTAGTGGAAGTACACGCACAATTGCAAGCATTGAAAACGGAACTGACAACTTCCCCGATCCATTCGAGTCAAGCGGACCTGATGTCCGAAGTTTCAAGCCTTCGTCAGGAGCTACGGAATCTGAAGGAACAATTAGCGAGCCTCAAGACGGAGCCATCAGTCCCCTCGAACTTATCGATGGCGGAACCGCCGGTGACGGGTTCAGAGGTTCCGGCAGACGTAGAGGAAGGCCACCAGGTTCCCGCAACTCCCAAAAACAAGCGCCGCAAAATCTGATGGAACATATCGAGAGCCTTTTGCTCTCGGTACATTTGATGGGAGCTACGATACTCTCGACTCCTGAGATTGCGCTCGATCCATCGGAAGCCAAAGCATACGCGGATGCGTTGCGAAAAGTTGCTGAGTTTTATCCCATGGTGGTTGATCCGAAGAAAATTGCCATTGCGAATCTATGTATCGTGATGGGCGGAATCTACGGCACGCGAGCTGTCGCGATCTACAAAAAATCGCAACAACCCAAAAAGGGTCCAGCTTCTGTACAACCAATCCGTGAAACACAAAAACCGGAACCACCAAAACAACCGGCACCTGCACCAGCAGCAACTATTATGGTCCCGTCACAAGTGGATGGTTCTGGAGTCGATGATATTTCTGTGATCTAAAGACCATGCGTTTACCAGGTGATCAGGATCGTATTGCGATCATTGGTGCTACAGGCAGTGGCAAGACTCATGCTGCTATGTGGCACATGTCGCTACGAAACTACGATCAAAAACCGTGGATAATTTATGACTTCAAAATGGAGGAGTTTATCAACGAGATTCCTGGTGCATACCATCTTGATGTCAATGCCAGCGTGCCTGATCGGCCTGGTATCTACATTGTGCAACCACATGCCGATCAAGAAGATTTGGTTGAGCGTCAAATGTGGTCAATTTGGGCACATGAAAATATCGGCGTTTTCGTTGACGAAGGGTACATGCTTGGTAATAACAATCGCGGTTTTCGCATGCTGCTTACACAGGGTCGCTCGAAACATATACCGATGATTGTGCTATGCCAGCGCCCGGTATGGTTAGATCGATTCGTGTTTTCAGAGTCGCAATTTTTTCAGGTGTTTCATTTGAACTCGCAAAAGGACGTGCAAACGGTGGAGCAATATGTACCACAGGATCTCAGCTCGCCTCTGCCTGAACGCTATTCTTATTACTACGATGTTCGTGCTCGCAGTTTGGTCCGGTTGCGTCCTATGCCTGATAAGGATGCGATTCTGGATACGTTCGAAACAAAACTACAACATGTGAGGAAGGTAATTTAACATGGCTCGAAAACAAGCAACACAGAAAAAAGGCTCGTCAATTGATGATCGAATTGCAAAGCTCGATCTTAAGAAGAAGAAGTTAGAGCTGCAAAAACAGATTCAAAATTTACGGCAGCAAGCCAAGAACATGAAGTGAATCCGGTTGCGGCCTGGTGGCTCAAGGGAGTATACTAGATGGCAACTTGACGAATCCCTTCTTGGGTCCCGTTTAATCTCGGGGGAGGTGGACGGGACCCGAGCTGACAGGAGATCATATGGCGGAAGAGACGATCATCAGTTGGAACCCGGCGAACTGGATCACGGTGCTGCTCATGGTGGCACTCGGATTTACCTTGCTTGGCGCAGCGGCCAAAATCTATCAACAGAAAAAGGCTGCTCAAACTCCCACGTCCTAACAGGTCATTATGGACAAGATCATCAATTTTCAAATCCTGAAACACCCGCTCAATTGGATCACTGTTATTTTGATGGTTCTGATCGCGGGTATCGCTTTTCACTTCTTTTTGCAGTATCAAACCGGAAGCAATCCGGCTAAGACTGTAATCTCGTAACGCAACACTAACCTATCCTAGGACAGGATACCTACAATGGAAAGGATGTAAATGACACCCACAAATCAGCAACCCAAAATGACTCCAGCGCAATTGAACCAGCTCGCGCGATCTGCAATCAAAGCGCGTGCGGTCAAAATGACACAACAAATTTTCGGTGCCACTTACGGCGGCAGTAGTGGCACAACGGATGTTTCAACCTTCCAGCCGGTTGTGAATGTGATACCACGCAACGTTGGATTGATCAAAGGTTTTTGGGTTCAAATTATCGGCACAATTTTGAACCCGGATTCGACTGATTCATCTGATCTCACCGATTTGGGTGCTGCCAATTTGTTGAGTCAGATTCAGTTCAACGACCTGAACAATAACACGCGTATTCAAACTACCGGCTGGCACATGGCGTTACTGAACTCGATCAAAGCGAGACGCCCTTTTGGAGCGTCCCTGATCAGTGATGGAGTTTTTCCATCGGTTGCAGGTGGCACACAAACTGGCATTCAAACTCCCATGAACTTCGGAGCCTCCTGGACGGGTGTCAACGCGGCAGTGGGCTCGACTCCACCGGCTACCGCGATTGCTCACGGCGGCAAGGGCACCGTTACCTGGTGGTACTACATTCCACTCGCGTATTCCGATGACGATTTGAGAGGCGCGGTTTACGCCAACGTGGTAAATGCCACGATGCAATTGAACCTCACTTTCAATCCGGCTATTGGCGCACTTCCAGGAACCGATTCCACCAGCGCGGTCTATTTGGGCGCCAGTGGACAAACGGCAAAAAACATCATGATCGCGGCTACCGTGAATGTGTACCAGGAATACTGGGACCAATTGCCGGTGGGTCAACAGGGCGTGCTTTTGCCGATCCTGGATTTGGCGACAATCTACGAAATGAAAAACACCGTGTTCACCGCGATGACCGCGAATCAAGACTTCCCAATGCAGTTCGCAAACTTCCGCGATTTCCTGAGCACCACGGCAATCTACGTCAATACAGGTGGTACCGGTTTACGCGGTGTCGGCGCGGACGTTGCATACTGGGCGCTGCAATCCGCCAATTTCACGAACATCTGGAAAAAGAGTCCAGGTTTGATCGCCATCCAAACGCGCAATCATCTGAACACTGACCTGCCACCCGGTTGCTACTATTTTGGGTCGCGGCAAAAACCGATCTCAACGGTGCAGTATGGAAACATGGAACTGATTCTGAACGCGCTTACCGCCGCGTCAAATCCGTACTGCCTGGTCGGTTACGAAGATTTTGCCCTGGTTCAAACCTTGAGCCAGGCTGGTTCGCTCGCGGCATCGTAAGTTTGCCGTGCTTGCGTTGCTCGCTTGAGCGTAAGGGTTCTCTGGATTCGAGCCTCTAGAGAACCCTGAAAAACTTGGGAGGATTTCAATGAACGAAACAACCAATACAGGAACGGGATTTGTTTCCAGTATCATCAACTGGGCGGGTCATCCTTTCAGCTCTCAAGGCAGCGCGCTTAATTGGGTTCTGTTTGTTGGCTTGCTGGTTATCGCCGCGTGGTTTTGGAATCACGTGCTGATGTCAATCACAGATTGAGAGGAGAAAAACATGAGCATTAAATGGTGGCATATTTTAGGTCTGGTGATTCTTGGAATCGCCATTGATTACTGGTTTCCAGCGCTTGCCAACATGAGCATTGGAAAACTCGGCATCGCCAGAAAGTAGGTTTTGTGACCGAAGTACAAACATCGGAATCAACCATACCGGCTGAGGATTCAAAACCTGATACAAAGCCGGTGCTCTTCATTTCTGATACTGAAATGGTGCGTTCCAGTTACTACCGTGGTTATCACGACGCGTTCAAAGACGTGTTGGCGGTAGCTCTGATTTACGCGCTGGCGCTGTACATGGTTATGCGCTATGCCACAAAATAGCGTCATTGCGGCTGGTCTGATTATTGGCTTCATCGTTTTTATCACTGTAAAAGGTGAGCTGAAATCATACCTACAAGTTGTCGGACTCTAATACATGCCATTTGCTTTGATCATCGTCGGTGTGGTGCTACTGGTTGCGAGCGCTCGCAACACGCAATCACAGCTCTACACCTTACTGGCAGGTGATTTTACCGGGCAAGATAACTTCATCTTTTGGCTTGTATCAATTCTGATCATCGGTGCGGTGGGTTACATTCCAAAGCTCAAACCATTGTCGGTAGCGTTCATGACCCTGGTTATCGTTGTGCTGTTTTTGAAACGTGGAAACGCACAAGGTGTTGGCGGAGGTTTTTTCTCGCAGTTTACCAGCGCCATTGCAACCACACAAACGGCGACACCAACTATCGCAGCAAGCTCTGGTAGTAGCACGAATCCTTCCAGCTCATTACTCGGACAGGCATCATCTTTACTAGGCGCTTTTGGTGGTGTTTCAGCGTCCAATCCAGGACCACTTTCTGGCGCAACACTGGGTAATCAGACTGTAGCCGATCAACCGATTCCGACGTTCAACAATCCGACATTGCCGTCACCAGTTCAAATCGCGGTCTAATTTTATGGATGATAAATTCATCAATGCAATCATCGGTATCCTGACAGGAGTAGTTGGTTTGGCGGTGCTCGCCACACTCGTATCGAAACAAGCCAACACAGCGGGAGTATTGCAAGCTGGCGCACAAGGTTTTTCGCAAATTTTGCAAGCGGCTACCGGACCCGTTTCCGGTGGAGGATTAGGAAGTCTCCCAAGTCTCAACAGTTACGGTTCATCCATTTTGTAGAGGAGCAAAAATGTCCGATCAATTGATCACTTCGGTTACCACGGTGCTATTAGCTATCGTGGGTGTTGCTATCGTTGCAACGCTGGTCTCAAAGAATGCACAAACTCCACAGGTGCTACAAGCCGGTGGACAAAGTTTCTCGCAATCTTTAGGCACTGCTCTTTCGCCTGTGACAGGTGGAGGCAGTTTTGGAAGCTTCAGCGGTGGCGCTGGTTTGAGTCCATCCAATCTGTAGGAGCGAATTTCCATGCCCATGAAAGCTCCGGTAGATCCTACCTTGCGTGATCGAATGCCATCTGAACCTGTGACAGGTGGAATCTCGCGCATCATTCTGAATCACGAATTTGGTGAAGGATCGCCTATGTTCGCGGCGGTAGCAGTCAATCCAGATTCGGAGTCAGATGGACTCTACCAATTTCATGAGGGAGATTTGTTCTCACCGGGCGCTGGTAATTGGGTTTTTGAACCCAATTTCGAACTCCCCATGGTGACGATTTGGGGCAATGCTTTTCTAAGGCGCGCGAATACGTTCAAGGTTTTGCAACCACCACAAGTATGGTCTAATCCTACCGTCACTAACGCAGGCTTAGGTGGATTGCAAGCTGGAACCATCGAATTAACGCCACTCTCTTTTGAAGACTCTGGAGCGTGATCTATGGAATGGATCAAAGAACATCCATACCTTGCAGGTGGCGGAATACTTGCGCTGATTGTTTTGTTTATCATTTTGCGCGGGTCCAGTGGTGGCGGAACATCCAGTGCTGCCGGTTCTGACGCGTCCTTGCAAGCGGCGAATCTCGCGGCACAGGTCCAGGAATCACAATTAACAGCGGCGTCGAATGCAAACACCAATCAGTTAAATGCACAACTCGAAGCATTGCAACTACAAACACAGGGACAGCTCGCTATTGCAAAGCTTGCGGCAGGCGTGCAAAACACACAGACTAATGCAGCAGCACAAGCAAATGAAGCTAACGTTAGCGCCGCTGAAAGTGTAGCCTCGGAACAATCGCAGGCACAATTGCAGGCCACTCTTGCAGGCTATGGCGCACAAACCTCACAAGCGAACATTGCTTCACAGACGGCGGAATCGCTCGCGGGAACTCAAGCACAAGTTACGAACAACCAAACGGCAGCGGCATTGAGCGATCAGCAATTGATCGATACAGCCAGCGAGCAAATCAACAGTCAAAATACGGCACTCAGTTTACAACAGCTCTTAGCTGGCAAGACGGTTGCGCTCGACACTTTGCAGGCTCAACAGAACGAGGTTCAAAACACGAACCAAACACAGCTCGCTGAAACCACTACTGCTACACAAGCAGCACTTACCGCCAACGATGCAAGTTTGCAAAACAATTTGGATCTCGCGCAATTGAACAATGGAACAGAGCTGCAATTAGGACAGCTCGCGGCAGGTGTCACAAACAACACAACGGCAGCGGAGAGCAACATTTACCAGCAAGAATTGACAGCGGCAGAAACACAGTTCCAGGAAGAGCTGGCGCAACAGACCACGGCACAGAATAACCAGTACAACATCGAAACGAGCGTACTAGGCAGCGCATCATCTTTGGGACCTAACAATCGCGCTGCCACTTACGCGGCGCTACTTGGCAATCCATCATTAGGTCAAACCGAAATTCAGGGTCAACCAGGAACCGGCTCGAATCCAGCATCAATCTTGAGTGGTCTTGGGAATCTATTCAAGGGATTGAATCCAAGTAGCATCCTAAGTAATTTCTTCTAACAAAATGAAAGCGTTTTTCGAACGTCATAAAACGGCAATTCTGATTGTAGGCAGCATCATCGGCCTGTATCTGCTCTACAAGTGGTATCAGGGCTATGCGGCAAACCAGGCAGCGAATCAATCCGCTACCGATGCCGCCAATGCTGCCGCCGCGTTACAGGCTCAACAGGACGCACTCGCACAACAGGGGCTAGCCTATGGTGGTGCACAACCCAGCGGCGCTACCGCCAGCTCTCCAGGGCTGGTGAGTGTTGGATTGAATAACGGCAACGCTACCGGGAACCCAGTCAACCCTACGAGCACCGGATCGAATCCAAGCTCGCCTGGTGCCACTGTAACGACTCCTGGAACGGGTCCGGGTCCACAAACCACACAAGTGACACAACCTGGTGTGACATCGGCGGAAGCAGCGGCACCGGGTGGCAATGTCATCAGCTCACAAGCTACTGGCGCACGCGGCAAGGGCCTATTCGGTGGCCCTGGTGCGACAGCGGCACAGATTCAGACCTTGCAACAGGGTTTCGCAAATCCATCGTCTTATGCCAGTGGAGCGATTGGCAGCTACAATTACACGCTCAATGAAATTGGCGCTGAATCTGAGCCTGGTTTCAATCAACAGGAATTTGATCAATATTATAGCTCGCTCACAAACAACGGCGTCTATCAGGAACCATCAAGCGTTCCAGCATTCATCGCCTATGCCGGTTCCGATCCAACTGTAGTGAACGAAGAATTGGAAGCACAAGGTTTGCCGCCAGCTTTTCCAGGACTCGAAACGCCTAGCAGCACACAAACCACTTCACCACAGTCGCCAACGATTTCGACACCTGCAAAATACGGAGGGTTACCAGAGATAGTTGGCATTGTACCCAGTAAATCACCAAATGCTGGCATTCCACAATCGCTCATAGGTTCTACCGGAATCACTGGAGGCTCGCGTTTAGTGAACACGGTTAGACCGATCACTACCATTCCAGTGAACACGGTGCGTCAAATTGGAAGCGTTTCCAGTGGTACTCAAACTGGAACACCAAAACCAGCGCCACCATTGCGGCCACCAACTCAGGCACCGAAAAAACCGACACCGATACGACCATCAAAACCTGGTCCTGTCGGTCCAGCCAAACCAGTTCGCCCTGTTGTGAACATCTAAGAAATGAGACATTTTTATGCCGCCACTTTTAGTTGCTCTTGCCGTTGCCGCCCTTTCAGCACTGGCATACAAACGCAAGCCAGTACATAATCCAGCTAAACCACCTGCGATTGTGGAAACTACTCCAGAAAACGGTGGTGTTGGAATCACCACAGGTTTTGCGCCACCACCGATTGCAACATCTGTTTCCGGTGGCTTGCCGGCTCCCAAGACACATCAAACCAACACTCCTAGCAGCGCTGCATCCGGTGTCCCGAATTTCAGCTCTCATACGCAGGAGTTCAACACGGCACCTGCAAAACCGGTACCTGGTGTTATCGCTCACCCTCCTTACTACGGTTCGAATCCACTTACGCCTATCTACTCATCAGTGGAAGTGCCTGAATCCGCATCAAAAACCGGATCATGCTCTTGTGGTGGAGGACAACATCACACAAACGATTGCTCGATTTCACGTGCCCGCAATCGCGACGGTGGTTGTTTGGCACCCACCAAAAAAGCACTTGTACAAAATGCGCCTCCAGGATTGCTTGAAAAATGGGCGGCAAACATCGCCAGCGTTCATGCTACTCCATTTGAACATATCCAACAACAAGCGTTCGATCATCAACAATCAAATCCTACTGGCGATGATTTGAGCATGCCAGCAGCGCCACAGCTTACCGGCATCGGTTTGAGCTACCGGCGCGGACGCAGAGCTTCTATCGTGGGTTACTAATGTGGGCTCGTTTCCCAATCTCGCGCCCATCATACCCATTCTGAATATCACTGGTGGCAATCCTTCTGATCTTGGCTCAGGTTATTCCTACCAATCCCAAGGTGGTTATGCACCACCTGGAACGAGCGTGCTTGTTCTACCCTCTCAGAATCCGACACAACCAAACAATTCAACGTTTCTAAACGGTGGAAGCATCGTACCGGAAAGTGTTGCACTGTCGCCAGCTCCTCAAGGTGACTTCAATCCAGAGGACCTGTTGGGAAATCTTGGCAATCCATTGTTGACAGAATCGCAATCTGTTTTAGGTCTGCCATCTTCGAGCACAGCAAACACACCTGCTACCATGCAAGACATGATAAACTCGCTTGGACAGGCTCAACCAAATTTTGGCACCATGACGGCACCAGGTGGTCCGCTTGCGCCTGGAACATCCATGAATACTCCTGTAACTTCTGGCTTGCTTGGAAATACCTTCGCAGGTTTTTCGTGGGGTAGAGTAGGTGGGTTTGCTTTGGGACTGATTTTGATAGCGGCTGGATTGTTCTTACTTGGACGAGGAGAGCTTTCAGGGGTAGCTACTCAAGTGATAAAAAATACTGCATAAAGGCAACTACCCCTACCGAATGTGATTATTTCGTGGCTTTGAGTTCTTTCGTCAGCTCTTCGAGCCGGTTCGACGCCTCCGTCTTCATGAGCTGCTTTGCCGAGTAGCGGTAACCCACCGATGACTTTTCATCCGGCACACTGAAGATGTCGTAACCGAACTGCACCGGCTTTCCGTTCGCGCTTTTCAGTGTCACTTCGATTTGTTCGAAAATTCCACCGGGCAAAAAGAGCTTGTTGGCTTCAAACCCAAGCTTGTCACCGTTGATCGCACGGAAATCACCGACCAGGTACGAATACGGATCACCACTGCGCGCCGTTTTCGTTTTGACATCCTGAGCTTCACCGAAAACACGCGCCATGAAAACTGCCTTTGATTGCTTGATCGCTTCCTTGGGATTGCACCCACAAGCTTTCAAGTTCATTTGAGTTAGCGGCAAAAACTCAGGTCGCTCTTCTGTCGATTCCTTCTTTGTTGCCATTCTACATCCCTCCTATAGGATGTACAAAAAGTATAGCACAAATGTTGAACTACCATCAATCGGCTTGCACAAAAAAGTACCAAATGCTATACTATCTGTGTCACCCTTGCACTCTGCCACCGGCAGATATCCATCAGCGGGTCCTGTGATAGCGATTAGCAGGACGTAAGCTCCAAGCGCGAGGAGCCCCGCTGATGATCATTTTATGCAGCCACTGCCAGAGTACGCGATGCTGTTTCATTGCATCCATGTGGATGACGATGGACCAATAGCAGTCATAGAATCTCCATGGATGAAAGTACGTTGTAGACCGTTCGCACTTTTGAACGTGCATTATATGCTCGATGAATCGCTTATGTGGTTTGGTACATTTGCAATCGGGAGAAACTAAATGCCATTCAAAAAGATCGGCAAAAACAAGTACAAAAGTTCAAGCGGCAAAATCTACACGGCAAGACAGGTGAGAGCGTACTACGCCACAAAAGGGTTCAAGAGAAAGCCGCGTAAAAGTAGACGCAAAATTTAGGGAATTATATATTTGACTCCCGCACGGGAATCATCTACTATTGAGTTGTGGATAGGAGCCACGACCAAATGAGAACCAATTATCCAGCCGCGATCCTGGCCAATTTCGAAGGCGATTACAGGGCAGCTTTCGAGCACCTCTCGAAGGCGTATCTCGCCCTTGAGCGCCAGCACATCAGCGAAACCAGCAGCCGTTTTTTCGAGATTTCGCGCTTTGAACCCGATAGCGAGATCTGTCTGCGCCAAATCACCGAGGAGCAAATAAGCCGATCCGTCGATATGGCCGACTGCGAACCAGATTTCGTCATGCGTAAACGCTTCTACGTCGATGATGCTGGGGAAATCCAGCCGGTCACTATCGGGCGACAGGAACGCATCAACACAGACGAAGGGTGCCCATTCCATTTCGCAGCAAGCGCAATCGTTGCGGGCGGTCGAGAAGTCGGGCAGGTCGTCTTCACGGATCACTAGGCCATGTCCAAATCGACCATCAGCACTTTCAAACTGTTCGAAATGTTCCCCACTGAGGACAGCGCCCGCGCCTACCTGGAAGGCCGTCTCTGGCCCAACGGTCCGGTCTGCCCAACCTGCCACAGTGGAGAACGCCTGACGACCCGCAAGAATGGCTTTCACCGCTGCAATGCATGTGCTGAGGACTTTACTGTCC
>Ga0187810_10000456_pt1 | contig 15841 bp, 12 predicted proteins | sample NC_wetland_sal_i_9_FD_132963 | JGI IMG/M metagenome (GOLD analysis project Ga0187810, IMG submission 132963) | Wetland sediment microbial communities from Neuse River Estuary, North Carolina, USA - ASW_5 | ecosystem: Environmental > Aquatic > Freshwater > Wetlands > Sediment | place: USA: North...
AAGTCGGCATGGCCCGGAGTATCGACGATGTTGACGTGGTAGTTTTTCCACTGGAAGGCGGCGTTTTTCGCCTTGATGGTGATCCCTTTTTCTTTTTCGAGATCCATCGAATCCATGACACGTTCGACGCTGGCCTCCGCCTGGTTGGAACGAAAGGTTCCGGATTGACGAAGGAGCTGATCGACCAGGGTTGTTTTACCGTGGTCGACGTGGGCGATGATGGCGATGTTGCGAATGTGTTCCATGAGTAGGGGCGGATGTCTCTAGCAGGTGAAAGGAGCGGGGGCAAGGGTTTACTTGCAGCGGCTTTGCGTGAAGAGAGCTTTTAAATGCGATTGGTGGCGGTGATGGCTCGTTTCAGGAAGGCTCGAATGGGTTCGAGGGATGGGTCGTTGTGCAATTGATGGAGAGTGTAGGGGAGTCTTTCCGACCAGTTGGTCTCGGCTACGGGGCCGGGGACGTTGAAGCGGATGTCGATGCCGAGAAGATCGGTGATCATGATGATCGCGAGGAAGGACTTGGCTTCGAGAAGACGGTGCAGGATGGCTTCCCGGACAATGGGCTCATAATTGGGAATCGGCGCCTGGTCATCCAGCCTGGCAAAGCGCTGGGCGCGGTAGAGATCCCAGAAGGATTCATGCGCCTCCCGGTCAAATTCGGGAGTGAGGGTACCTTGTTTCAGCCGTTTTTCCCGTTCATGCCACATCTCCCAGCGCTTGTGCCAGCGGGCAACGGCGGTGTCATGATCATGCGTACCAAGGGTGGTGACGGAGAGGACGGGATAGTCCTCGGGGAGGATAAACTCACGGGAACTCTCATTCCGTTCGAAGAGGGGAATCTTAAAGCCGGGAATGCCAAGTGAGGTGAGGGAGGGGCGCATGTAGTTGGGGACTGTGCCAAGATCTTCCGCGATGACGGTGGAATCCCCCGCTGCCTCAATGACCATTTTAAGGAGTTTCTCACCCTGGGCCTGATTGATTTTTGCCTCTTCCGGTTTGTTGTCATCTCCGGGAAGGAAGCGAGGCAGAGCCCCGTGCTCGGCCAGCACCTGTTCCTTTGTTTTATCGGCAAACTCCTGATTGCGGCTTGGTTGCCAGGGGAAGGAGTAGATGCGGTAAAAACCGAGGACGTGATCGATGCGGAAAAGGTGAAAGAGCCGGGAGACACAGTCGACCCGCCGCCGCCACCAGTCAAAACGTGTCTTTTCCATCTCCGTCCAGTTGTAGATGGGAATGCCCCAGTTTTGTCCCCAGATTTCGGTGAATTTGTCCGGCTTGAAGAAGGGCTCGGGGGGCGCACCGCCCGACCAGTGGAGATCAAACATTTGGGGATGAGCCCAGACGTCGGCACTCTGGCGGTTGATGCCGAAGGGAATGTCTCCCATGAGTTGGACACCTTGGGCGTGGGCGTGATTTTTCAGCGCGATCCATTGTTCAAAGGCGACCCACTGGACGTAGGCGTAAAACTTGCGTCTCTGGGAGGCTGTTTTCGCCTCGGCGGAAGGAAGATTTTTGAAAAACAGTTCAGCATCTTTGATCGTGCGGTGTTCTTCGGGCCAGATTTCCCAGCAGAAGTGCCCCTGCTGTTCTCCGATGAAGCGAAAAAGAGTGTAGGATTCGAGCCAGGCAGCCTCTCTCAGGCAAAAACCTTCAAAACGTTGGCGGAGGGAGATGGTGGCTTTGGCTCGTGATTTGAGGAATCTCTGAAAGGCTCGCTCCAGAAGGTTCAGCTTCAGTGGCTTGACGATGCGGTAGTTGACGGGGCCCTGACGGATTTGATTCAGGACATCGGAGGTGACAAGGGCGTCATAATCCTCCAGTGAAAGTCCTGGAATGATGTTTGGTTTGATTTCAAGAGTGGTCGGTTCAATGGCCATGGCGCTGATGGCCATGTAGGGACTGTTGTCGGCGCTGGTTTCGTTGATGGGAAGAATCTGTAGAACAGTCACGCCCCATTCCTTGCAGCGGTCGACCATTTCGCGGAGAGCGCCAGTATCGCCGACTCCGAGATCGTTTTCCGTACGGAGAGCGAAGAGGGGGACAAATATCCCGGCACGACGTTTGTTGAGAGTGAGTTTCACTTATGTTTTTTGTTTCTTTTCCACCTTTTCCTCTTCTGCAAAGGAACCAGGAAAAGAGTCGGGCGATGGTACTGACTCCACCGCCCGACTTCAACAGTATCAATAGCGATAATGGGCCGGCTTGAAGGGGCCGTCCACAGAAACGCCGAGGTATTTAGCCTGAGCGTCGGTGAGCTTGCTCAGGTGGGCACCGAGCTTTTTCAAGTGAAGGGAGGCCACTCGCTCATCCAGTTTCTTCGGGAGCGTGTAGACTTTGTTCTGGTACTTTTTGTGATTGGTGAATAGTTCGATTTGGGCGATGACCTGATTTGTGAAGGAGACGGACATCACGAAGCTGGGGTGGCCGGTGGCGCAACCAAGGTTCATCAGACGCCCTTCGGCGAGGATGGTGACAACGCGACCATCTGGCCACTGGACTTGATCGACCTGCGGCTTGATGTTGTTCCGCTTGAGCTTGGGATCGTTGAAGACGGAGGCGACATCGATTTCGAGGTCGAAATGGCCGATGTTGCAAACGATAGCCTGATCCTTCATCACTTCCAGATGTTTGCGGACGATGATATCGCGGCAACCAGTTGCGGTGACGAAGATGTCTCCGATCGGGGCTGCTTCTTCCATCGTGACGATCTGATAGCCTTCCATTGCGGCCTGAAGGGCGCAGATGGGGTCGACTTCGACGATGAGGACTCGAGCCCCCTGCCCGCGGAGGGCCTGGGCGCAACCTTTGCCGACATCTCCGTAACCGCCAACGACACAAATCTTCCCGGCGACCATGACGTCCGTGGCGCGCTTCAGACCATCGAGGAGGGATTCACGGCAGCCGTAGAGGTTGTCGAATTTTGATTTGGTGGCCGAGTCGTTCACGTTGAAGGCGGGGACTTTGAGAAGTCCTTTCTCTTCCATTTGGTAAAGACGGTGAACGCCTGTGGTGGTTTCTTCCGAAAGACCGCGAATGTTTTTGAGGAGTTCCGGGTGTTTTTCGTGAACGATCACGGTGAGGTCTCCGCCGTCATCCAGGATCATGTTCGGGCCCGAACCATCCGGCCAGCGGAGAGTCTGCTCGATGCACCAGTCGTATTCCTCAAGGCTTTCGCCCTTCCAGGCAAAGACCGGGATGTTGTTCGCGGCGATGCCGGACGCGGCTTGATCCTGCGTCGAGAAGATGTTGCAGGAAGACCAACGGACGCTGGCACCAAGTTCGATAAGCGTCTCAATCAGCACGGCGGTCTGGATGGTCATGTGGAGACATCCGGCGATCTGCGCTCCGGCAAGGGGCTTCGAGGTGCCGTATTCCTCACGCAGGGCCATGAGGCCGGGCATTTCGGATTCGGCGATGATGATTTCCTTGCGTCCGAATTCGGCGAGGGAGATGTCCTTCACTTTATAATCGGTGAAGGTCTTGGAAGGTTTCGTGGTGGCGGTTGCGGTCATGGGATGTGCTCCTTGGTGTTGGGTTGGGAGTGGCTTATTTGAGTCCGGCGCAGGCGGCGAGTTCCTTGGCTTTGTCGGTGTTTTCCCACGGAACATAATCCAGACCCGAGGCATAGCCGAAGTGGCCGTATTGGTTGCTGCGGCTGTAGATGGGGCGGAGAAGGTTGAGCTGTTTGACGATGTCGGCGGGCTTGAAGCTGAAGGTCTCCAGCACGGCGCGCTCAATGCTGCCTTCCGGCACATGGTTGGTGCCGAAGGTGTCGATACAGACGGAGACGGGTTTCGGATGTCCGATGGCGTAGGCAAACTGGATTTCCGCGCGATCTGCCAGACCGGATGCGACGATGTTCTTGGCCACGTAGCGGCCCATGTAGGCGGCACTGCGGTCGACCTTCGAGGGGTCTTTGCCGCTGAATGCACCGCCGCCGTGTCGGCCTGCGCCACCGTAGGAATCGACGATGATCTTGCGGCCTGTGAGACCGGAATCCCCCTGTGGACCGCCGACGACGAAGCGGCCAGTCGGGTTGATCAGATACTCGGTCTTGGAGGTGAGAAGGTTGGCCGGGAGGGTTTTCTTGATCAGATCGTTGATGATGAATTTTTCAATCTGGCTGTGTTTGACATCCGCCGTGTGCTGGGTCGAGACGACGATGGCGGTGATGGCCTTTGGCTTGCCGTCGACGTATTGGACGGAAACCTGGGTCTTTGCATCGGGACGGAGCCATTTGACTTTGCCCGCCTTGCGGATTTTGCTCAGCGCACGGCCCAGTTTGTGGGCAAACATGATCGGCGCGGGCATCAACTCGGGGGTTTCACGAGTGGCGAAACCAAACATCAGGCCCTGGTCACCCGCCCCCTGCTCGGAGGTATCCTTGCCTTCAGCCTTCTTGGCGTCGACGCCCTGGGCGATGTCCGGGCTCTGGCCGGTGATGGCATTGAGGATGAAAACTTTGTCAGCATGGAAGACGTCATCATCGTTGACGTAGCCGATCCCGCGGATGGCCTTGCGGACGATTTCTTCAACGTTGAATTTTGCCTTCGTGGTGATTTCACCGGCCACGACGACGAGGTTGCTCTTGACGAGCGTTTCACAGGCAACCCGGCTGCGCGGGTCCTGGGCGAGGGCGGCATCAAGAACGGCATCGGAGATGGCGTCGCAGACTTTATCCGGGTGACCTTCACCGACGGATTCGGAGGAGAAGATATAGTTGTTGAGCATCCCCCCAGAATATTCCGATTTGGCCTTGCGGCAAGTAAAATATTGACGCATCATGATGGATTGATAAGCCATTTGCATATGCCGAGGACCCGCACATCAGCAAAAAAACAACTTCCGAGGGGCGAAGGCCGTCTCTCCGGTTTGAAACTCCTCACCCTGCTGGCCGATCCCACCCGGCTGAGGCTCCTCCGAGTCTTGCGGGAGCACGAGCTATCCGTCGTCGAGTTGCAACAGTGCCTCCGCCTCGGCCAGTCCCGCATCTCCATGCACCTCGCCCAGTTGAAACTCGCCGGCCTTCTGCTTGACCGCCGGGAGGGACAGCGCTCTTTTTACGGACTGAAGCCGGGCCTCAACCCGAAGGATCACCCCCTTCTCATGGCCGCCATCGATGCCGCAGCCGAGCTTCCCGAAACCGACCGCGATCAGGAGGCCCTCCGCCTAGTCCTCCAAAAGCGGAAGGAGACGACCGAGCAATATTTCAACGCCCTTGCCGGAAGACTGGGGCGCAACTACGTCCCAGGCCGTTCCTGGGAAGCGCTCACCCACCTCATGCTCCAGATGATCCCCGAACTCGTCGTGGCCGATCTCGGCGCCGGGGAAGGACTCGTCTCCCAGCTCCTGGCCAGGCACGCGAAAAAAGTCATCGCCGTCGATATTTCCCCAAAAATGGTCGAAGTCGGCAAGGAACTTGCCAAAAAAGCCGGACTCTCCAATCTCGAATACCGCTGCGGAGATATTGAGAAACCGCCCATCGATGCGGGCAGCGTCGATGTCGCCCTCCTCAGCCAGGCCCTCCACCACGCCGTCGAACCGCAAAAAGCCCTCGAAGCCGCCCGCCGCATCCTCAAGCCCGGAGGCCGACTCCTCATCCTCGATTTAAACCAGCACTCCTTCGAGCAGGCCCACGAACTTTATGGCGACACCTGGCTCGGATTCGCCGAAGCCGACCTCCTCCACATGCTCGCCGCAACCGGCTTCCGCCACATCAACATCTCCCTCGTCTCCAAAGACCCCGCCTCCCCGCACTTCCAAACCCTCCTCGCCAGCGCGGTGAAGTAAGTGTTTCAAATATGATAAAGCAATGGATCGAGAGGAGAACAGATCATGAGCGCTGGGGTTTGCATGTTGGCATTCTTTTGATGCCTATATTTTTAAGCGTGTTGCGGGCAGATGCAGATTTAAGTCATACGATACCTGATCAGGCATCTTTGCTTGGCTGGTTTTTCATAAAAAAACTTTTTGTATGGGGATCGTTTTTCAGTTTGGCTTTTTTGATTTCCAAAGTCACCACAAGGCAGTTGTTCATTAGGCGGGTAAATTTTTTTCGTACGGTATTTTATGCCTTTTGTTGGTCACTCTTACTGAGGTTCTTTCTTGCAATTGTAATGATGATTTTGCTGTTTGTATCTGCTCATTGGCTTAAGCCTTGTCAGATTTCTGGATACGCGAATCAATACAGCGTCCATATGCTGAAAATTATTTTCCATGATCGCTATGTTCAACATCCCATCGAGGCCATGACGATCATGAGTGTCATTTCTTGTGTTTTTGGAGTGAATGAAGAACTGTGGCGGGCTGGAATGTTTGCCGGTTTATCGCAACTTTATCCCCAAATCTTTTCTGGACGGTGGGGAACTTTTGGCATGATTGTATTAGTGGGGATGGTATTTGCGATGGCTCATTTATATCAGGGAGCGATTGGAATTGGATTGACGTTTATGATTGGAGTCGGGTTGGGAGCTATTCTCCTTTATCGTAAGTCATACTGGGAAGCGGCTATCACGCATTCCTTGATAGATGTAACGTCATTTCTGATGATTTTTTGGATCATGCTTCCTAAGCACGCTGCTTGAATTTTATTGAAGCGATTTTCACGCATGCCCACGCTAGTCAGCTCTTTTCAAATCGATTCAACCTTAAGGTTGAACTTGTTTCGCCAGAATAAAATCATTCATCTCCTTCCACCAAGGATCATTTATTTCTGGAATCTCGCAGTGGTATCCATGCGGGACAAATTTCAGGAGCTTTGGGCCTTGGTATTCCTGGTAAAGTTGCAAAGCAAATTCCGGTGGGATGGTCGTGTCAGCGCCGTCGACGATAAATGCCGCTGGGCCAGTGTAGGATTTGAGAGCCAGGTCCGAGCGGTAATCGTTCCAAAGAAGCAGTGAAACGGGAAAGATGGGGAATTGATATTGAGCGGTGCTTCCCAGATTATAAAAAGGAGACATGAGCACGATACCTGCAACCGATTTAGCGCGGTGGGCAACTACCTGGCAGGTGACGGCACAGCCAAGGGATTGTCCCATGATGAAGATTGGACGGTCATCAGCTTTCTTTAATTCGTCAAACGCCTCAATTACTCCGGACACGATCGTCTTTTCTGAAGGTTTTCCTGCGCGTGTGCCGTAGCCGGGATATTCAAAAAGATAGATTTCCCATGAGCCTTGTGAAGTTTGATTTTTCAGTATATTTGAAAAGTAGAGGAGGCTATAGGCCGTGCCGCCCTGTCCGTGGAAGATGATAACCCGGAACTTTGCGTGCTCATTTTGCGGCGAGATGATCCATCCGATGGTTTCACCCAATGCGTTTTTCCAGGGGAGAATACCGTTCTTTTCGTTCCGGATATTAGAATCCTCAACGGAGACCTTTTCTTGATGATACAAAATATCATTTTTATAGATCAGCAAAAACGAAAATACACCCATATAAAACACTATCCCGGCGGCACAAAGAAAAAATAAAATATTCTGAATGAGGTGGAGATGTTTTTGAGGAATCAGTGTTGCCGCTCTTTTGGTGAATAAAAAGACGAGAAGGCACGCATATAAAAAGATCCCGAGTGCTAGTCCAAGGGAAACACATCTTGAAATTTGAAGAGGGTGAACGCGCATAAAATTTCCGGGAATTCGAGTTTTACACCCCTCTTGTCGTCGGCTCCCAGATGTATTTGTGCATCTGAAGCTGGAAGCGGACGGGCAGGTGATCGGCCAGGAGCCATTCGACGATTTGTTTGGGGTCGATTTTGGTGAAGACGGCGGAGAGGAGGATTTCGCCCGCTCTTTTTTCGATGTCATGCCGGGCGATCATGTTGCGGGCCCATTCGTAGTCTTTGCGGGAGGCGAGGACGAATTTGACCTCGTCCTTTTTTTGCAGGAGGGGGATGTTTTCCAGGCGGTTTTTTCCACACATGCCGCTGTCGGGGCATTTGAGGTCCATGATGGTGTGGACGCGGGGATCGACGGGGCTGATGTCGTGCGCACCGCTGGTTTCGAGGAGGACTTTGCAGCCCTGGTCGGCAAGGGCGGTCATGAGGGGGTGGACGTTTGGCTGGAGGAGGGGTTCTCCGCCGGTGACTTCCACCATTGGAACATTAAGTCGTTTCACTTCGTCGAGGATGGTGGCGAGGCTCATTTTGTCACCTTTGTAAAAGGTGTGCTCGGAGTCGCACCAGACGCAGCGGAGGTCGCAGTAGGCGAGCCGCACGAAGGTGCAGGGGAATCCGGCGTGGGAGCTTTCGCCTTGTACGCTTTTGTAGATTTCGTTGATCACGAGAGTTGCGGCGGATGGCTGGGTCATTTTGACCGACATGTTACCCTGCAACCTCGTCCGGGGCAACAAAACCTCTGGCGACGGCGTGCCGGGGGTGTAAAATGAAGGAATGTCAGACAGCCTGCTCAGCGCGCATTTGGATCACCGGAGGGTGTGGGAGGATTTTTACTACGTCTACCCCGTCATTTCCCGGCGGTCGAAGGGGGTGTCAATCGGAATCAATCTGAACCCGGACAAGATTTGCAATTTCGACTGCGTTTATTGCGAGGTTGATCGGAAGACCGCCCCGCGCATCCGTCAGGTGAATCTGGAGATTTTGCGTGAGGAATTGGGAAAGATGCTGGAGGAATATTCCAGTGGAAGGCTTTTTGAACGAGAGCCGTTTTCCCGTGCGCCGCAGGAGTGGCGGAGGTTGAATGACATCGCCTTCAGCGGGGATGGGGAGCCGACGACCTGCCCGGTCTTTTTGGAAGCGGTGAAGGTGACCGCCGAGGTGCGGGGCGAGCGAAAGCTGGACGGGGTGAAGCTGGTCTTGATCACCGACTCGGCCTGTCTGGATCGCCCCAAGGTGCGTAAGGGGCTGGAGATCATGGCGACGGGGGCCTACGAGGTGTGGGCGAAGCTGGATGCCGGAACGGAGGAATATTACAAGTTGGTGAATCGCTCGGCGGTTCCTTTTGTAAGGATTTTGAAGAATATTGCGGAGACTTCCAAACTTCTGCCTTTGACGATTCAGTCGCTCTTTCTGCGCGTACACGGAAAGCCTCCGGCTGATGAGGAGATTCTAGCCTACGGGGATCGTCTTCTGGAATTGCAGGCGGCTGGGGGGACGATTCAGGGCTTGCAGGTTTACACCGTGGCGCGTCCGACTCCGGAGCTGTGGGCGACGGCTCTTTCCCGGGAAGAGCTGGATCATGTGGCCGAATTGATCCGGGGAAAAATCTCGCTGCCGATGGAACTGGCTTACGGGAATGTGTAAACGCTGATACGTTTAACTCGTTTTCTTCGACTTCTTCTGAGGGTAGTATTGGGCGAGGGCGGTGGCGTCTTCCTGCATGCGGTCGATCAGCATTTGCGGGCTCAGGACGCGGGCGTGTCTCCCAAAACCGAGGAGCCATTTCCTGACCTCGGTCAGGCTCCCGAGGATCATTTCCATCTCGATTTCCCCATCCGGCAATGACGTGATTTTTTGGCTGGGGTGCCACTGGCGCTCGGAGGCGAGGACGGCACCGACACTGTCGAACCAAATGCGGACTTGGTACCGCCCGGAATTGGTCATGACCCCGAAGCTGTCTTTCAAAAGCTCGCTCATCGAGAACTCGGGAGGCCTGACAAAAGATTCCTTGCGGATACGGGGATTCTTCAACCGGGTGAGGGCGAAGATGCGCATTTCATTCTTGCCCACGTCAAAGGCGTGGAGGTACCACTGCCCGCCGCTTTCCGACAGGTGGTAGGGATGTACGTGGCGCTGCTCGCTCTTGGGGGATTGGAGTTTGGTATAGCTGAAGTTGAGTTCCCGGGATTCGAGTGTTGCCTGGCTCACAGTCTCAAATACTTCACGATTGATGAAGGGCTTGCCGTTCGGGGAAAAGGAAAAGGTTTCCCGGACTTTTTCGGCGACGTGTTCCGTGTCTCCTTCATTGACGCTCGTGGCGAGCTTGCGAAGGGCACTCTCTGCGGATTCCTGAAGAGGGCCGGCACTGGCTGAAGCGGAGGCGCGATGCAGGAGGTAAAGTGCAAGAAATTCACGCTCAGTAATCTGTAAGCCGGGGAATTGCGTTACTTTATCTGTGTAAATAAATCCGTACTTATTCGAATCGTATTCGATGGGCAACTCCAGTTGGTCTCGCATAAAGGCGATGTCACGTTCAACAGTCTTTTGAGAAACGCCAAATCTCTCGGCGAGATTGCGACGGTTTGGAAACTTGTTGCTGAGGAGCAAGTTATGAATGATCAACATTCTGGAAAGTGGGGGACGACTCTTGCCGGGAACCAAATGCTGTGAATGACTTAAAGATTCAGAAGCCATGAATTATTATGTGATGCTACAACATTAAACATCATAATTCAATTTATCTAATTTATTTTATTCTAAGGAAATTCACGGGGTTGACAGTTTTTGTCTCACCCCCCCGAGTATTATCGTAAAATAAAGTAAGAAACTTTTCGTTGGAGGACTTCATGCAAATTCCAGAATTATGTGACGGCGAAAAATTTTATTCGAATAGAAATAGGTTGCTTTCTGCAACCTTAAATAGTGGCAATCGATTGCTGAACGTACTTCAATCAGATCCTGCGGATAGCCTGCTGTCGGAATACTGGGGCCTTGCCATTGCCGTGGCAAAAGATTACCGGAACATTCCCGGAGTGAGTTTTGACGATGTTCTCCAGCATGCGCGTATTGCCTTGACTCGCGCAGCCAAGACCTTTCGCACCGATCTCTCGACGGCTTTCTCTACCTATGCCTGGCGAGTGATCCATAATGATTTGAATTCCCTCTACTCCCGCCAGAAGAAACGTTATTCCATGGAAGTCATGTCTGAGGACGAGGTCGGAATTTCGTTTGAAGATGGAAGGGCTTCCCACCATGAGGCCGCAGATGAAAACGCCGACGTCCTCCGGGAGGTGGATCGTCGGGAACTCGTTTTGGCACTTCGCAAAGCAGTAGATCGGCTGCCTCCCAAGTTGAGGAAGATTATTTCCGGTATCCTTCGGGGAGATGATTACCGATGCATTGGCCATGATATGGGCTTTAGCGAAGTTTCGTCCAAGACGTTGGTTTCAAGAGCCTTCCATGAAGCACTCCGTCAGCTTCGTGCGGATTTGGAGCGGCAGGGTTTTTTCAGTCGCACGCACGATATTCGCTCCATGCAACTCGTTTCCCATGTCCGGATGGCTTTAACTTTGTCCGAGTAGGGATTTTTCCTGTTTCCGCAAAGCCGGAGATTGCTTCAAAGCATCTTTCGGCTTACTTTCTCCGTGTCCATTCCTTAAGAGGGAGATCGGGTAAGCCCGGGCGGACGGGAAAATGAAGGTTTCACGAGCAGACTATATTATCGGCGACCGCATTCATGGTCGCTATGAAATCACGAATTTTCTCGGTGAGGGTGGCATTGCCCAGGTCTATGAATGTGTCGATCTCTCCAACGGCCAGCACGTTGCCGTCAAAGTTTTCCATCCTTTGGAAAACACACCCGATTTGATCCGCATCGGTACGCAAAAAGAGGCGGGCACCCTTGCGTCTGTCCGGCATCCGAATATCGTCTCCGTCCTGAATGTTGGGCATACGCAAAAAGGGATGTTCATCGTCATGGAACTCATCAAGGGGCAGAACCTTGCCGAATTGATCAAGGAGACCGTCGTCCAGGAACGCGAATTCATCTCCATCGCCCTTCAGAGCATTGAGGGGCTGGCGGCGGTTCATCGTAATGGCTTTCTCCACCTCGACATCAAGCCCGGCAACATCATGCTTGTGGAGGAACCGAATGGTTTTGTGCGCGTCAAGCTTGTCGACTTTGGACTGGCGCAAATCTGTGGAACGGAGTCGATGAAATCCCCCGATGGGGAAATTCTCGGGTCCATTTTCTACATCTCGCCCGAGCGTTTGCTGGGTGAGATCCCGCACTTTAAGAGCGATTACTACTCTCTCGGGCACACCTTTTACCACCTTCTCGCCGGGAAACCAGCGTTCCACTACACCGATGCCGAGGCGGTTGCAGAGGCCCACGTCAATGATGATGCTCCGCGCCTGACGACCTGGCGTCCCGACCTGAGTCCCGACATTGTTCAAGTCATCCACTGGATGCTTCAGCGCCGTCTGGAAGATCGTCCCGAATCAACCCTCGATATTCTCCATCGCCTCAACGAAATCTACCTCCGCCACGCCTCGGCGGAAGCCACCGCCCGGGAAGCGGCTCTTCATACGCCCGCTCCGATCTCAGATCACCCCTCCACGAAGAAATGGACTCAACGTCTCATGGGATGGTTTAAAAAGAAGTCCTGAATATTTCCGTTTTTTGTCTCAGAGCCTGTCTGAAAAATAGGAAAGGCTGCCGTTGCCTGTGGCGCTGGCTCTGGGGCTAGCGCGCGAGGAGGGAAATATACTGGAGTCTTTGACCGACGAGCAACAAAGCCCAAGGGCCAACGGCAGGGTCACAGACCCGCCCCTCCGGGCCCGCCTTCTGGTTTCGTCTCTCTTCCGTCGCAGATAGGGTGTCCATATGCTCCTTCATCGTTTCTCGCCAGAAAGTCAAAATCCCTCCCGGCGGCAGTTTTCCCTATTTTCAGACAGGCTCTCAGGTTGTTTTTTCTTTTCGTTGGTTTTGAAAATCAAGTACGTCGGGGATTCGCCGACTGTGAGGCGGATAGTGGCGTCCTGAGGCTCCGGTTTGGTGATGGATGGCGGATTTGCTGAAAGAGGCATTTCTTCGCATGAAAGAAGTTCTCCAGGAATGCCTCCGAGGGTGACTTCCCGGTGGGCATCTGAGCCGCTGGCGAGCCATGCCACCCATGCGCAGTGTCCGGAATCGTCCCGGTATTCGAAGAGCCAGATTCCATTTGAATCCTGTCGCAGAATTTTTGAAAAACGATAATTTCCAAGTGTTTTCTGAAGATGGACAAGGGCGTAAAAGGAAGGTTTGGGTTGAAAGTGTCGAGTGATGCCTGAACTGCCATGAAGCATGGGTTGATCCTCGTCATTGAAAAAGTAAAGGTAGGCGCGCTGGATGGGCAGGCTGGAAAACAGCAGGCAGGAGCGGACGATCCATTGTGCCTGCTGGGTGTCTGTTACGCCGACCCATTTGGCAAAATCGGACTTTGGGTCGGGTTGTTTGGTGGTCGAGTCATAGCCGTATTCGGTGATCCAGATTTCTTTGTTGGGTGCGTACTGGTCGCGCCAGTGGATCGTGTTTTCAACATCGGGAATGTAATGATTTAGTCGCGGATCCTCGGGGAAGGTGCGTTTCCAGGTTGGCCAGTTTTCAAGTTGGGCGTAGGTATGGAGGGTGATGATGTCGAGGAGTTTCGTTTTATCTTTGAAGAGATCGAGGCTTTTTGCGTAGCGGTGGCTGGGGCCTGTGGTGGTGGCGCAGGTGGCTATGCGCAGGGCCGGGTCTGCTTTGCGAATGGCTTGGGCTGTGGTGGTGAAAATCTCACGGTAACAAGCATCGCTCAACTGGCCGGGTTCATTTCCGATTTCGACTGATTGGATGAGTTTTCTTCGGGAGGAAGGGCCAAATTCTTTTGCCAGCGATGCTGCATAATCACCCAGGAGAGAGGTTTTTCCCTTGAGGATGTTTTCCTGAATGGTTTCAAACATCAGGCAGGCATCCGTCTCCCAGCCAGCCGTTTTCCATGAACCATAGACGAATTCCCAGTCCACTCCGTTTGCAGTCAGCGGAAAGGGAGGAAGTTTTTCGGCCTTTCCCCCCAAATCCCATTCAACGGGATGGTAGTCGCGAACCAGATGTCCGATGGGAGAGTAGAGTTTGGGGTTAAACTGGACGGTGTGGCCGCAGATGCCGATAAAATCCCGCATGAGGGGATGCTCGGCGGCGGGGGATGACGCAACGGTGAGCAGGGCGGCTCCCGACCACAGAAAAAAACGCCAAAGGAGTGATCTCATGAAGAAGGTTGTTGTGCCTCGATTTCATACCAGATTGTTCCATTTTTTTCGTCGAGATTGATCTGGGTTTCGTTTTCAAGTTTTTGAGTGGAAAGTTCCTGTTTGCGTTTGCCGGAGGGGTCGAGGCTCCAGACTTTTGCGGGAAAAGGAATGGTGATGGAAAGTGGGGGGATTTCGACGGCGGGCGGGCCTTTGCCCCATTGGGTGCCGACGGAGTTGTGGGCGGCATTCCAGACCATGCCGGTGTTGGAAAGTTCCCCGGCATAAACCAGAAGGTATTTGGCGTCTGTTGCCGGATGCTCCAGGTCGCCATCCTTGTTCATGAGTGTGATTCCCAGTGTCGCCCAAGATTTTTCGCTGGCCGATTTGATATGGAATTTGCCAATGGAGATTTCGGGCGGAATGGTGCCGACCAGTGCAAAGGTGCGGGGGGTGGATATGGTCAAAAGCCCTTTTCCCTTTTTCTGATTATCCCACTCGATATTCGGGGTGGAAAAGTGATCCGGTCGAGGTTTGGATTCGTCCAGGTCGGCGAGAAGTTTTTCTCTTATGGGAACGGAGGATGCGGAAGGATGGACGTTGAGTTTGTAGGCCAGTGTGAGTCCCAGCCAGCCGGGGATTTTTTTGAGTCTTGCACCATCGAGCCAGTTGAAATTGCTTTCGCACAGTGAGGAGAGTTCATCTTTTTGGCTGAGTGAAAAAGTGGTGAAGGAGCTTGCCGCCGGGAGGTCTTCCCGTCTGAAGAGTGCCGCCGCTATTGAGGCGTTTGCCATTTCCATCGGGTTGTCGGAAATGTTGAAATAGTTGTTGAGCGAACCCCGGTTGTGATCGTAGCAGAAAAGGTAGATGGCATCGTCGTTTTGGAAGGATGCGTAGGAGGTGACCAGAAGGGGTGCCTCTCCGGTGTGCGGATTCGGGAATGCGTGTTGGTATTCCGTGATGAAAAAGGGTTGTCCTTCGACGTGGCTGGATAAAATGCTCTCAAGCGGGGCGGGCGGGTGGTTGATGGCCGTATCGGTCTCGATCGTCCAGTCGTTTCCGTCCCATGGGCGGTGCGGGAAGTGTGGGTGCGACCAGTAGGCGTGGGTATCGACGGCGTCCATTTGGGCCTGAATGCCCGGTGGGCTGAATCCCACGCAGGTGCCGATGACCAGGCCCTTGTACCCCAAATCTTTTTTCAGATAGTCGCGCATGGTTGTGAAGTACTTGGCCTCGGTCTGGTAAAGGAAATCGATCCAATCGGCTTTGGCTTGCAGGGGGATGAAGCCACTGCCGTCTTTGCGGGGGAGAAGCTCGATTTTCCCAGATTCAAGAATGTTGCCGGGTTCTCCAGCGATCCCGAGTTTGGCGCCGCTGTTTACAGAGATATCTGCCAGCTCGACCTCTCCGGTTTTTCCCGCCAGATTGGAGAAACAGAGGCGAAGCTTTCCGGGAAAGTTTTCCGTATTGAAGGCAAAGGTGAAGTTCTGCCATTCCCCGTTCAGGTTGACTCTTTCACTGAGTCCGCGGTTGGCGTAAGGCTGGCCGGCATCCATGATGATGAAGGATATGGGGCGTGGGTCGTGTGCCCGGGCGCGGAAGGAGAGGGTGTAGGCGCCTCCTGCTACCAGGGGTACGTTGATTTGCTCAAACTGTATATGCCAGGACTGAGCGTCTTTCTCCAGGGTTTCGATTTTTACGGCATGTCCTCCTTCGGGCAGTTTTTCAACGCGGGCCTGGGCCTTTGCCTGTGGGTGTTGTTCGAGTACCCAGTCATTCAAATCGTCGGAGAAATCCCCATTCTTTAAGAGGTTGAAATCAGATAACGGTGGGGGCGTGCCCCAGGCCTTTCTGAGGGCGTCGGTGGAGGAATATTTTTTTTGTAACCATTGGTTCCACTGCTGGCGAAGGTCTTCCTTCAGGGAGGGCGTGAGTCTGTCCAGCTCACTGGTGATCCAGG
>Ga0187810_10000457_pt1 | contig 15809 bp, 38 predicted proteins | sample NC_wetland_sal_i_9_FD_132963 | JGI IMG/M metagenome (GOLD analysis project Ga0187810, IMG submission 132963) | Wetland sediment microbial communities from Neuse River Estuary, North Carolina, USA - ASW_5 | ecosystem: Environmental > Aquatic > Freshwater > Wetlands > Sediment | place: USA: North...
AATCTCACCGTTGCGCCAGTGACTCCACCAAAAACTAGAGTCGTATTTATGGGCGTGAGTTGAACGGAGTTTACGTTGAAATAATTTGCGCCCGGATCGATATAGGGTGCCCGCGACGGTTCTAGTGAAGGCTGGCCACTCGGTACATGAACCTCGATTGAATCAGTTTGTGCGAATCCGCCTGCGCCACCCGCAGTGCCAGGAACCGCAGGAGCAAGAACGCCTGTATTTGTGACTGGACCGTTATCAATTTGTGCCATGTGTTTTTTCCTTTATCCAGGTAGTTTCATTCTGAACAAATTTAGATTTCCTGCTCCGCTCGGGTTGTTCGGACCAAAGCTTGCGCTCGTTCCGCCTGCGTTGAAAACTGCGGCGAATGCTGTGGTGTACGAAACACCACCCGCTTGTGGTGCGGAACCTCCACCAAAATCTGCGGGCGCTAGTTGATTATTTCCTGATGCGGGGCCTGATAAACCACCGGGTGTGCCTGAAGTGATTGCGCTTGTGACTGGTCCCTGAACATGCTGCTCGATAAAAATGTTGGCGACTCCGAACGAACCAATATAGAGTTCGCCTGATCCCGTGGCCGGCCCATTATCTGTTGCCATTTTGTTACTCCTTTGGTTACTGTTTTCTCATGGCATCTTCACCGAGAAGGGGCCTGTTACAAAGATACTGTTTTACTATCTCTTTTTGCAGAGATGGATTTTTTTCTAAAAACGGCAAGAGAATCGCGTTACAATAATAACAGAGGAGCCCACGAATACAATCACGACATCCTCTCGTTGTTATCGGATGTGGCTTATGTGTATGATCGTGATCTATACACAATACAAAAGGTTTCCCGATCCTAGAATTTGATAGGCGATCTAAAACTGAAAATTGACAGAGGGCGCAAACTCCGTTTTGGCGATTCAAAAGAAATTGATAATCTTCCTCGGTAATATTGAATCGCTTTTTAAGATGTTCTTTTCTCTTTTTTGCCGCAACGCACACTTTGCAATCTCTATCATAAGAAAACGGATAGCGACAACGGTTGGATTGGTTAAAATCTTGTAAATTCTTTTCCGTAGCACAAATAGAACAAATTCTTAACATTTTTCATCCCCCTACAGGATGGTTGAGGCGTATGTAGGGTACGCCTCGCACCCGGCCATTACTCCGGCACCAGAGTAGAGCTAGGTTCTGATCCTAACTGAAAATAATGCGAAAAAACACTTGACAAGAAAATCCGCTTTGTGTACAGTTGTGCGTATTGGAGGTTAATGATGCTCTCTAAATCCGAAAAGTATGGAACCGTGTTGACAATCGGCCCGCGACTCAAAAAATTCATCGCTGCTGGCTATGGGAACGCTCTTTTATGGTCCGAAAAATACCCCGATCAAGAAGAGTCAACCCCCGATGGGCGTGGAGAATTCCAGAAAACTCGTGAATGGGTTGAAACGGCTTCCTTAGAACAAGTGTTTGACCTATGGTGCCGTGGACAGAATCTCATCGGTTTTGCTAATCTTTTGTTAGATGCTGCCGCATCATTTCGCCAAATTGTTCGAGGAAGAAAATGAACTTTCTCTCACCCAACGAACTTTTATCCGTTTTGCGAACTGCCCGCGAAAAATCTCTGCGGGATTGGCTAATGCTGTGCGTACAATTCAATCACGCCCTGAGACCTGCGGAAGTCTGTGCCATCAAACTTGAGGATATTCGGGACGGGCAACTGACAGTTCAGAGATTGAAAGGTTCTCGGCTCACAACTCAGCCGATTAGAAAACATAGGGGCGAGCCTTTGTTAGACGAGGCAAGGGGGTTGTCTGACTGGCTAAGGCTTCGCCCCCGCGATTCTGGCAGTGCGCTGTTTACTTCGGCAAAGGGAGGAAGTCTCACGCCGAAGTCTTATCATAGGTTGTTCCAACAATACGCGCTTTTGGCGGGCCTACCAGAATCGAAAGCACATCCGCATATCATTCGACATACTTCGATCACTACGCTCATACGACAGGGTATTGATATCGCATGGGCACAGGTTCATGCCGGGCATTCGAGCATTTCCAGCACGGCGATTTATACGCACTTGACGGATTCAGAAGTTTCAGAAAAAGCATCGGATGCGTTTCTTGATGCGTTCAAATAAGCCCGTGCTCAAACCTTGGCTGTTGTCCGTGATGTATTTGCCGAAAAGCCGTCCTGGAATTTTGAATCAGGCCAGCTACAAATTCTGGTCTGAAGCACGGACAATTCAGGAAGCGTTTGAGGCGATCTATGCGGCTGGATTCGCGTGCGTAACTAGGAATCCCGATGGAACCGTAGTGGCCGCTGGATCCATGAGTGTGCGGTTATCTATGGGCGACTTATAAAGGGGTTTATCATGTTGCAAATCATGCTGTTTAAATGCTGGCTGAATTTGAAATATCCGGAAGTCAAAAAACATTTTCCTGTGGTAGTACCCAAAAAAGCTGGGGAGGCTGGCCTCGCACCAGCACCCTCTCGGTTAACAGCCGAGTGCAATACTGATTTTGCTACTCCCCAATGAAAATTTTTATCCTTCGTTGTACTTGGTTTTCCAGAGTGCGTAGATCGTAACGGCAGCTACCACAGCGGCTGGAAAAATACGAAGGAAAATGTAGAGTGCGAAACTCATTAAATCGCCCCACCCGTGGAGTTGTGCTTCTCGATTCGGGCGAGCAATGCCGCAAAATCTGCCTTTAGCTTTGCCACATCCGCAGCGAGACTATCGTAAACTTCCTTGGCTACGTATTCGACTTTGGTTTCCACTTTTACGGCTTCGGTTTTTACGTCCGTAACTGCGGTTTTCACATCAGCTTCGGCTTTGTGAACATCAGCCTTGACTTCGGTTTCTACCTTAGCCGCATCCGCTTCGCCCTTGTGGAACACGCCCACAACTTCCTGTTCGATTTTCTTTGCTTCGGCCTCGATGGAGGCAAGTATCTCGGTCATTTTCTGGCTCCTTAAATTTTTTGAAAACCTTTTGTGTCGCCGTACTCAATTTTTAGTCGGTAAGCGGATGTTTTTCCGCTAAGAGCGAGAAGGAGTGCATCCCTGTAATTTGATATATGCCAGGGTTCGAGTTTTTCAGGCAATTCTTCGGCGGTCGTATAGATTACGGAAAGAGTGCAAGATTCTCCTTGTCGAACATCGGCTACTTGCCCGACAATTTCCTTATTCTTGCTTTCGTTGTACCCGTTCCCGCGAACAATATCTCCAACCTGTGCGAGTGTTCCATCTGCATAATGAGGCATTTCTGGCTCCCTATTTTTACCTAATCAAACTTTCGGACGCGATTCCTGGCGGTTTGTTCGAGTTTCCATTCTTCTTGTGCTGCCCGTAATCCTGGAAATTGATTCACGGCATCTTCCATCGTGTGGCAGAGATCGCAAACTCGGCCACCTGCGCTCGATGAGTAATAACCTTCTTCGCCCGCGGGCAATGGAAAATTACACTGCTTGTTCGCGCATTTCCTTTTGGACATGCGAAACAAATAATCGTAGACCCGGCAATTCCGCCGAATCAGTTTTTCTTCATCCTCAGTGAATGTCCGAAACAGCATTTCCATGTTCGAGACACGCCTTTTTGTGCTCTAAAAATCCATCGATCGCGTCATGGGCAACAAGCAATCCTTGAATCGCGACAATCATTGCTGCGAAATTTCCATCCAGTTTTCCGCGAAAAGCAAGCATGATGCCCGCTGCGGTGAATACCGCGGCATAAAATTCCGAAAGCCCCCCAGCCATCGTGTAGATGGGAGTGAATAATCCACTACTGAGAAGATTTGCGGCTCGTTCTTTTAAGCCCATTCTTTTTCTTCGGCTTCATCACGTTCAGAGGCCGCTCTCCAAAAATTTCATTCCAGCGATCTTGGCTAATATGGCTTAGAGACGGAAACACTTGAGACTTCGCCCCGCGAGCCAGCGCATCTCCTTGCATCAGAGCACCACCAAAATTTCTTCTTCGCGAAGAATTAACAAATCCTCGCTTTTGATTTTAACTTCCGTGCCGGAATATTTTCCAAACAAAACTCGATCACCCTTTTTCACTTCCATGGCCAAAAGGTTCCCAGCGGCGTCTTTGCGCCCGCGGCCAACTTGAAGGACTTCGCCTTCGAGCGGCTTTTCCTTGGCCTCATCTGGGATTTCAATAAGGGATGTTTTCTTTTCTTCAATTCGACGGACAATTACTCGGTCGCCTAACGGTCTCATGCTTTTTCCTTTGTTTTACATTCCAGACATTGACAATCTTTTGGTTTAATGGTTCCGTTCTCCGAAGCAAAATTTCCAAGATGCAGTTGCGCTGCAATGTAGGCATCGGTCACTGATTCGTAATCGGTTTTGAGAGGCCCGCGTTCGCGGGGAGAATACTGGAGAGTATATTTTTCGCTCGTATTCTGGAAAATTAAAAATTCCGGAAAGTAGAGCGTAATTCCGTCGCCCATAAATTGGTGACGATTGAGCATCACTTTTACTTCACCTTCGAAAACGATTGCCATTCTATTCCTTGTTCAGTTTGCGGACTACTTTCACCCCTCGCCCATCCTTCGGACAAGACCAGCCATGCAACCCGGCTTTGGCGGTTTTAGAAATGTTCGTGCCAGTTTCTTTTTTCTGAACCGAACCGCCGCACTGGGCGCATTGATAGGTGTATCGACTCATAAAAATTTAGGTGGGACTACTTTTTTGATTCGCCTTTCTTTAGACGTTGCGCCGTCTCACCAGGAGCCCAAAACTCAATCTCCATCCGGACCATGGCCTTTTGGCTTAACACGTCCGGTTTCTTGTTCGTAAACTGCATTCTCTAATTTCACTAAGTCGTTGATATTGCCCACGTTAGGAACCATTTTCCTAGATGGTGAACCCGCACTCATTGCGAGTCCATGAGATGCTAATACTTGCTCCCAATATCTTGGATTCTCGTTCGTCACATCCGGGTTGGTTATTTTAACTACTCTGCCTCGGGGCAAACTATCCTCTTCACTCATTGGAGAAAAATATTGATCTTTGGCTAAACAAGCGGTATCTAAGTGATAGAAAACAGATAGTTTAACTTGTCGAGCACACCTCTAGAAAAAGTGTTGAAACGCATTACATTGATTCTAAAGCGATTATTCTACGAATTCGCCCTTCGAAGCCATCCGGCCAAAAATTTTGCTTCTGCGGGATTCCGGACAACGATATCTTGGTAATGCTGCGTTAATGCCTGTTTGTATGGCCCTAGCAGGCTGTCTCCTGCGTCATTTACTGCGGCTAGGGTGTTGGTACCAAAGGAACCGTCTACTGCGATCCGGAGCGCCGTCTGGAGAAGCTTAACTGCGGTTCCCACTCCCATATTCACGCCCATATCAAATAGTTTGTTTGCAACAATTTGCGAGTTAATTTGTCCGTACAGATCCTTCCAGTAACCCTCTTGGTAGATTTGCTTTGCGCGGGCAACTGTCATATTCCGGATGTCTTCGTTCGGATGGTCTCGCTTAGTTATGCCAAAATTTGTCTCCCCGCCTAGATCGGAAGGGTCGTTTACGTATCCGCCCTCCCACTGCAGGGTTAGACATACAGCTTCTTCAAATTTAGCCATCAGTCCTCGACTATTTCCAATTGCTTGCCACTGTCCTTTTCCCAGTAGGTACGTCCGTCTTCGGCTTCCTCTCTGGTTTCCCAGATTTCATCTGGGCATGGCGATTCTTCAGGTTCGTCTGTAAATACTAATCTATAACTCACTTCTTCTCCTTTGTTTTCTGCGACTTAGACAATTTCCGTTCTTCTTCCGCTAGCCATCCCACCAATTGTGCGTGCCATCTGGACAGTTCGCCTATATTCCCACCCACATTCTGTGCGCCCGGCGCGGAATAGTACGTTTGGATGATGCTGTCGATTTCCCGATCAGCGGCTTCCAGACGCTTTCTTAGGTCCTTGATTTTCTCGGGCGTCAAACTCATGGGAGCGGTTCGAGTTGTTCCTGCAACCGTTCACTTTCCGAACTGTGCCCCGTGGCATCTGGAATACTTGGTGCGTCCAATCCCTTACTCACTCGGTCCATGGCGTTTTCAAGAATGGCTTTTCCATGGTCCGCATCAAATCGGTTTTTAGAGGTGCCGAACAGAACCCCGTTCACGTACAGACCCCACAATTTCGGTTCTACTGGTTTGACTTCGAGAATCATACTTTTTTCGTCCTCTTTTTCCTGGAAAACGTAATCTCGGTGCGAATTTTGTTTTCTAATTCTCGGAACTCTTTCTTGGTGAGCGCCGCATACGCGGTTTCCATAAGCGTAAGCCAATCATTAAAGAAAACTGAGACTGGACTTTTCACGGATTTAACCTCACATCACAACCTGCTGGTTTGGGCATTTTCTTGAATAGCCCTGCGGGGCATCTCCAATACCACTTGTCGGTTTGTTCGTCATAGAAAACCTCATGGAAACACAGATAGCACTGTCCGCAGTCCGAACACAAACGACGGAAATGGTCACAATTAGGAATAGAGCGCCCAATTCTTGAGGGTTGTTCTGTTCGTTCCACGAAAATTTTGACACCCGATAGAAAGCTTCTTAGGGGTGAGAACCACTCTTCGAGAAATCGCGTGCCTCTGATTGTATGTCAAAATTACAGAATCAGGCTGAAGATTTCTCAAAACTGTATTTAAATCCGCCCGCGTTAAGCCTCGTGTATCTCTTTTCCGACCTGTCATAAAAGTGGCCCCAAGAACAAACTCTATCCCGTCCGTTGATTGGACTATTAATTTCGCCACATCTCACCTCCAAAATCATAGTACCATAGTTTGGCTGGTTTGTCAACGGTAAATAAGAATTCGCTTGACTAAAGTATCGGAAAGTGATACTTTGTGCATGTGGAACGCGAGCCTTTGTTCGGAGATAAATCCAAGCGCCGATACATAACAATTCCTCCGCTACCAGAGCCGGAGGAACCAACGTATAAGGCGACGGATAATGATCTCCCTACGATATTCTGGCCAGAGCCAAATCTGGACGAGGAGACGAAAAAATGATAAGCTGGATACCATGGCTTTTGTTTTTGTACGGACTCTACCGATTTTTGAAATGGCTCCGCATGAAAAATTTGGAACGAGCTTTTACGAATGCGTTCCTGCGGGAACTCGGGCAAGAAATTAGAAAGAATCCTGAGAACTGGCCGATGGTTAAGGTATCGAAATGATTTTCGCTTTGGCAGTCCTTTTTACATACACCGCGCTAGTATTTATCATCGGCTTTCTTTATGGAGTTCGTTTCGGAAGACACCAATGATCTGTCCGCAATGTGAACGGGAAACGGGCCGCGATCTGGCAGTTGATGAAACCTGCTTGGATTGCCTGATGGAATATCTACAGGGGTTTCCGCACGAACAGGACGAAATTATCTGCGTGGATTATGATGCTTCAATAGCTGCCGAATCCACCGATAGCCAGCCAGAGACAGACCCAGAGCAATAAACGGATCCACCCACCATGGACTGCGAATCCATCCTAAGCACGCACCAATCACGGCTGCAGTAAGATAAATCAGAACTACTATCTGCCAAACTTTCATTGTTCTTTTTCGAGGTATTTGTTCGAAACGATCTTGAGTTGTACTCGGCCCAATCCACGAACATGACGCTCGGGCTCAGTTCGGATCACCACACCTTCGCGAATGTGATTCGCACCTGTTTTGGTTTTTCCATCTACCAAAGGAAGAATTTTTTCGAGATCGTATGGACCGTGATAAAGCAACGGAGCCCATTCAATATCGTACCCGCCTGTCATTTGCCGGGCATCCGTGTAAGTCACCCAATGACCATCTGGAGTTCGGATGTCGAACACATACAGGTGTGGTTCTTCTTTCTTGTGTCCGTATTCAAATCCACCCTGTGTCGGAACGGCTTCTCCGTATAGGGTGTAGTTTGGATTTTCCTGACACCATCGCACGATATCCGGATTCGTTTCGAGAATTTTCCGCCAGATGTTTGTACTGCCCGCTTTCTTCCACAGCTTGCGGGACCCAGCATACATTCTGCCGCCACCCAGCAAATCTGGCTGGAATAAGAAGCGCCCGTTTGAGCCGTGGATTTTCTCGGTAACTACTACGGTCTCCGCAGGAAAAGAGATATCACCTTCCGTAACTGCTGCATTGAAAACATTCGGGTAATGCTTAAAATTTTCCACGTCATAGATTGGTGGAGTATTCTTTGGAGCCTTTTCGTTCGTGCCGCCGCAATTATCCCATGGATCGTACTGGCCGAGAGTGATGATTTTGATGGCCCAATTCTTGAGGAAGTAAATCCAACCTTTTAGAGATTTCGGGCGCGTTCGGGATTGCTTGATGCTGGGATCGCGATCCCTTTCTTGATCCTCAGGTGGGTTCCAATGGGTGATTCCTAGAAGTTCGGCAACATCTCGGCCTTCTGTGATTTCGTTTCCGTCCGTATAAGTAACAGTTGTGTTCGAAAGGGCGGGAAGAGATCGACTACTTAAACTCATTGTTGGCCAAAAATCCGTCACTGCCATCAGCAGCCCTTCGGACCACTCCTTTCGGAATTTTCGCACGGTGATTCGACGCCACTTTTCCGGGACGGATTGTTCGGATTCTTTCCATTCCCGCAAGTTGCCCGCTCCGTCCCGTTCCCAAACGAATTTGAATTGTGGAATTTCGGGCACTACGGAATCTGGCTCAATGTAAATAGCCAAGTCGCCCGGCTTGAATTGGTCGAGACGGACCACTACTTGGAATCCACCGATCTCCACGAGCCCGAGCGAATCTGCGTTCGGATGTTTCAGAATTTCCGTGATACGAACTACTTTAGCTTGATGTTGACTCATCTTTTTCCACCGTTTCGTCTCGAATATCCGCGAGTTCTGCGTTGCTTTCTTCGAGCACCTCTTTTTGTTCGCCTAAAAGTCTGACCATATCCTGCTGAAGCTGAATTGTTCGGGCATCCCGTGCTTTATTCTCTTTGCGATCAACCAAGGAAAGAATGATTTCCACCGCGATGAGAGCCAAAATCAGGACTTCGATAATCAGGCTGGCCATGGTTGTTCACTTTATGAACTAAATCCCGATAGATGCGAAGGCTTTGCGAGCTTCTTCATATTCTTGTTTAGCTGCTTCTAGTTTTTCCGGAACGACATGGAAAAACGGAGATTGCAGATGATTCAGGGAATCAAAAGCTTCTTTTGCGTTTTCAAATCGCTTTTTTGCTAAATCATAATCCTGAAGCGCTCGGATAGTAGCCTTATAAATTCTTTCTTCTATTGTCATCCTTCGCCGCCCACATCTCTGGTACTTTCCAATCGCACATAACCTCCACCTATTTCGGCGGTAGGACTCGGATCCACGTCTTCGTTTCCGGATTCCACACTTGCTTCGGCCTCTGGCTGTTCTGTTCGTGCCGTTGTTTCTGGTAGGCTTCCGCCGACCAGGGGTTCTTCCGGTCGCGGTGATTCCGTTTGGCTTTGTCCTGTGCCATTGGCTATCTCCTGGATTGAATTTTCGATTTGCTTCGGATCGGTCGGCAAAATTTCATAGAAAATCTGCTTGATCGGAGCGGGCATCGTAAAATCCTTGATCGGCACGTTTGCCCGAATGTAAATTTTAATGGTGTTTCCGAGACCGACTAAATACATACCAATGGAAGAGAGCCCCGCGCCGGGACCTTCTGATTTTGGCGTTCGGCCTTCCATCGCGTAAATTCCGAAGCCTTGCGGAATCAATTTGCCGTGTTCAAGCACTTTGGATTCTGGATCCGTGCCGAGCGCGGAAACATGGGCGTAGTTGAGGAATTGTACGTCACATATCCAAATCGAATCGTCAGCGATTACTTTGAATTGGAGGAGCATTTACCAACCCCTGTTGACTGGACCCGCACACTGGTCGGAAGTTTTATATAGAACATATCCCGGAACATTCTCCGCAAGAAATTTGAGAAGTTTCTCTGCACGATTCTTGGAAATACAGAAAAATCCTGCTTTCCATTTGTACGCACCTGGTCCATCAGGATGTGATGCAGTCGGAATTTCCGACACTCCGAGCCAACCGTAATCATCGTTGCGAATTTGAAAAACCAAGTAGCCGTTGCCATGCGCATCGGCCAAATTAATCTCGAAATCTTTGATTTCTGGTGCCCGGTCCATAGCCTTCAGAACAGCCTCTACTTCTGCTCGCGTCACCTTCGTACAACCAACTTGCGCCGTGTCTCGGGTAACATCTGTAACTTCGTTCCCGGCTACCTGAATTGCTGGTTTCGATTCTGGATTTATTCCCGCCATTATTTCTCTCCTCTTTTCTTGAGTCTTTTGCCTTTCACTAAAGATTTTCCGAATGTTACTGGATGATTGATCTTGTGCGTGCCGCCGCATGGTTCCGTGGCGCGGTGCCGCCGTCCGCATTGTGAACACTTAATCATTTTCCCGAGCGTGGGATTTCGGGCAGCAAATGAACCGTATTGCTGCGCGTGCGCGGCTTTCTCAACCAATTGGATAAGAAGCTGGGCTTCTTGGACTAAGCGGGGGATTTCAGACATTTTTCTTTTGGCGTGGAATATAAAGCTTCTGAAAAACTTTTGCTGGGCCGTTACACATATCGTTCCCTTCTAACAACAAGCCTTGACATCGCACGCGAACCACGCGGTATACGGCAGGACGAGATGAGATATGCATACAACCCCAACTTTCAGCTTGCGATTGTGTCGGAAACACATGAAATCCGGCTTTATATGAAAGATGCTCGGTTGGACCCGCAGTAAGCCATCTCCCAGTTAGAGCGATTCGACTTCCGTTCAATGAACCGTACTCAAAACGTAACGTTCCATCATCGGCTACTCTAAAAGCTTTGTACGCAAGAACTACTTTTCGGCTGCGACCCGCAAATGTTCGTGTTATTGTATCAAGACACATCACTTCCTCCCAGCTAATCTAAAGATTTTTTCCGTATATTGCCCGTCGCAAGTTTCACAGCCAATTCCAAGCCCTTGGTATCGGCGCACACCTTCGTACGTACCATACTGCTGAATCAGTTCCGCTAAAATTTCGAATCCTACCTGCATGTTTTCTTCTGAATTTAGCAGGTTTGTTCGGGAAAAATCATATTTATCTTTCCAGACTACCGGACGAACTTGGGTAAGACCCACAGCCCCGCGGTTTGAAATAGCCAGCGGGTTGCATCCGGATTCCACAGCAATCAGCGCGGCTGCGATTTTAGGTTCGAGTCCAGCGCGTCGGGAAAGTCGGGCAACATCTTCGATGAGTTCGGGATCGGCGTCTTGGCATCCCGATGCCCGGCCAAAAACCTTGGCTACTTCGAGCGGGGCGTTGTGTGATTCGGAGTAAGTGATTTTTGGGGCTTTTGGCGGATTAGTTCGGAAAGTGAACGTCGCTTCAGATTCTACTGGCTGGGCAGACCACACTGCGAAAAGAATCATAGCCGCGAGCATAAAAACGAAAGCGATAAGAGATTTGGTTTTTTCGGTCATTTTTTCCTTTTTGATAGGGGCCTCCGTCGCCAAACAGAGGCCCCATGCTATGTTGTCCTTACGTCCTGACTACTTCGCCCCAGACTATTCTGGTCTCGCCGCGTTTCTTGAGCCAGAACTGCCAAGGTATTACTTCATTACATTCTACTTCCTTCGGTTTTGTTTGTCAAGTTCTTTTTAGCCACCTCCTGAAGCTCTATGATACGGGCATCCACTTCTTCATCAGTTGGTATTAGGACTGGCTGTGCCTCCTCTCGGATCAGCGCACGGGTAAGAGCTTCGCGTGCTGCCTGCTCCTCCCGCACCTGATACATTAGAAGCCGAACAATTTCTCTGAATTCTGGATTACCCACGCGGACCCCGGATTGGCCTGCTTATTGGAACTGGAACCAATTTTTCATGTACGTATTCTCGCCCGTCGAATTGTTCGGATGTGACGCACTCACCGAACCCGTTTAGTTTCGTCTCCCCAGAAAACAGCATCGTCCACAAAGTGAATGGAACGATAGCCGGGTTGTGATGGCGTATCTCCTGTAGAATCTCCTCCGGTTCCTTCGGGCCAAATGTCCGGAGATGATGTTTGATTCGTTCCGACACTAGGAAGAACGGGCTGGTTGGAGTCTTCATGTTCCTTTGGTGTCCAAGAATAGTTGTCGAAGGGGTTGTCACTCATTATGCGGATTTTTTCTCTTTCGGCTTCCGAGAAGTAGCTGGTTTCCAAACTTCCAATTCTCCTCGGAAAGTGATAAGTAGATTCGCATCTGGAAGCGTTGTATCTAAGTCCGTGAGCGCTTTTTCGACAGCCGTGAGATATCTACGCACCTCCCCAAGCATAACCTTAGTGGTTCCGCATTTATCTGTTATCCACATTTCACCATATCCCCCTGAGTGCGCCTTTGGCGGCTAACTGAACCATACAATTTTCGAACTTATCCCCGTGGCCGTAGGCATCTTTATTCGTGTCGGTTTCTACGGGCACTGCCACATGGCAGGTTTCATGCATCACAGTCATTTCCGCCGATTTATTCGTGGCGTTTGTGGCACGGTCAATTGTGATAAGAATAGAGCCGTCTGCACGGGTGCGTGTCAAACCGATATCTTTCCAAACCGTGAGATCGCCCCATTTCACTTCCACATTTTGAGAGAGTTTGTTGTCGAAATAGGTTTCGTTTAGTCCGCGATACCATGCTTGGAGTTGATCGTCCGTAAGACGAGCAGTTGTGATTGGCCGCGGTGAATCGTGATGATGCTGTTTCGCACACTCAGTGGACGAACAACAGGCCGGGTTCACTTTGTGAACTGAAATTGGAACCCAAGCCAGAAAAAATAAAAGAATAACAACCCAAACGACGATGAGAATTTTTTCAAGTCGGCTCATATTTCTGCTCGTACGTAGTGGCGTTTTTTCGGCCTTGCCCGATCCTCGGGGTCTTCTTGAATCGCACTCTTCGGCTTGCAAGATGGGTCGGGCTTGATATTAGCCGCTATAGCCTCTCGCTCCCGGAAACTCATTGGCCGGAGTTGGAAGCTATAGCGGATGCCGTTCTTTTGATAATTCGAATACACGAAACCAGCCTATCGTAAAATTGGGATTTTGTCAAGTAGTTTCGGTATGGGCATCTGAACCTTAATGGAGTGATCGTTGCCTGCCACGAAACTGGTGATATGCGCCGAATATTCAAGAGCTTCGATATAGTGTGGCAGACACATTCGAGTGCCTCGAATCTCACTGTCTGCGGATTGTGGACAATCTGGATCGAAACATTTCATGGCGTCAATCCAATCGCAAACGATTTCGGCAACATAGAGGATTTGAAAAGTACGATCGCTAAGTTCACGCCCGTTGAACCCTGTTGGAGTTCCGTAAGCGGAACGGTTTGAGAAACGGACCCGCCGATTCCCACCACTGAGAATTGAAAACTCACTAAGCTAGTGGGTACTACCCAGTTCGGATTCACGGATAGCGTGCCTGTGATGTTCCCGCTGGAATCACTGGTAACAGTTCCGATATTCGCCCACGACGATCCATTCCACTGCTGAACGGTGATGGTTGCCCCAAATGCAAAGGGAGTTTTATCATCAAATAGAAGACTTCCTGTAATCGCCAGATTGATTGGCGGAATTACATCTGCTGGAGTGAATGAGACCGAAACATCTTTCCAATCGCACTGCCAGCCTACTGCGCAACCAAGCTGAACAACTAGGTTTCCTGTTGGAATTGTGCTTGGAGTTTGATATGAACAGGAAAGCGGTTGCCATTCACCCCGCGTTTGTGCCCCATTCTTGATGCTTTGCATGCAAAGAACCGTTCCTCCCGCAAGCAGGGAAATACTTGAAACTGATTGGCCGCTATAACCGTCAAGCCGCGTGCCATTTTGAACAGTTGCAGTATACGAACCTCCTTGCACGGTCACACCTAAATCTTGCGAAACTGTTCCGCCATTTGAAAAAGCGATGGTTTTGCCATCGGGAAGTGAAGAAAACGCACTAGAGGCTGGCTGCCATGAACCGCAGGGACCGACTCCGACGCACACCCAAGAAGGAATTGGACCGACATTGTAGCTTCCTTCCGTTAATGGACCATACATTTCGAAAAACCCGTTTTGAACAGGAATCGTCTGCGCAAAAGCGGGTTCACTTAGTGAACACAAAACAAAAAACAACGCGAGCAAAAATCGTTTCATAAATCACCTCAGTTTAAGGTCTCTGGCAGGTCGGTTCGAGCACAGGACGTTATTGCGTGGGGGAAACCTGCTCGATTTGTCATCGCCTGCCAGAGCCAGCACCAAAATAGTCCTATACCAAAAATTTGTCAAGATATATTTTTCGACTTTGTTCGTTGGTCGAAACCAATGAGCGGAAGTACCGCCCGGCCCCGAAACGGACATTCCCAAAGGTCTGGATAAACCGTGGTGAGTTCGCACCAGAGAAGATGCTGAAGTCGGCCCCACTCTTCGATACGCTCGATTTCGTCTTTTTTATTGTCCACGTAGGCGCGTTCGATGTTTGCTTTCTCGATCGTCATTACCCGCGGTGTTTTCGCCGCGTATGAAGCCTTAATGAGCCCCAAATCCTTTGCCTGTTTGCCACCCCAAACCAGATTGTTATTCGGTGCCGGAAAAAATGTTTTCTTCTCTTCGTTATAGCGCCAATCGATAATTAGATAGTTTGCGATTCCATTTAGCACCAAAGCATCGGCTTCCGCCACGGACACCCGATAGGAACAGCGGCATTTACTGGGTCGGGTTTCCCCGAGGTGCGTGGCTGCTTGGTCCCATAGTTCCATGAGTTGCTTCTTGTCTATGTCCGCAGACAAAAATGGCTCCATGAACTGGAAAATTTTGTTCTGGTCGAAGCAACTATGGACGAGGCAGGGACGGAGACTCATCCGCAACACCCCAAATCCAACACTTTAATTTGTCCGCGCCCATTTTTTCCTAAATTGGTATAGTTCGCATCCGAACCGCCCCGTTTAAAGGTATCTTGAAACATTTGATCGATAACCCCACCAGCCTCTGCGCTAATTTTCCCAACTTTGCTAAGTAATTCCATCACTATCACACCGTTTTTGTAATCTTGGTAGTAGACTTTCGGAACATAACGTCGCAAATGACGAAGAGACTTTCGGTGAAAAATTCTCTTTATGACCCGCATTTCCCGTCGTGCGTGGTATTTCATGGCTGGATCAAGATTAAATTTAATAACGATTCGCGTTCCTTTTATCACATACGCTTCTCTGAAACATCCAGAATCTAAGTGAACTAAATTTAAACTTATAGCATCTTCAAACTCTTCCTGAGATGTAGGTCGAAATCGATTCATTTTTCGAATTAACTCGCGAATTGTCATTTTCTAGTACTGTGAAACCTCATGACCGCCGACTTCGTACACATCAGCGGGAGATGCCACTTCTTCTATGTAATTATTCCTCTTTTCCTGTTCAGGCACCGATGAAAGGCTGGGCTGGCTTTTTTCGCCAGGGTATCCGTGCGTGACACATTCCAGTCTTCGCGGCCACGCAATCGCTCCAGGAATTGGCCGGAGTTGCAGTTCACATTTTTCGGTACAATCACGAGTGTAGTGGTTCACTTGTTCTCTCCTGTTCGCTTTGTGAACATAAGCTGTTTTTCTGGGTGCGCTCCGCGAGCCCCAAGATGGCATTGATAGCATAATCCCTCAGAATTTTCGAGGGAGATTTCGCCCCCACGCCCGCGATGCTTCCGCTCATGCATGTGCATACCGGATTTCGTTAGAAGCGTGGGGCACCTCGCACACACGCCATTCTGTCTGTTCCAAATTTGTGCGCGTATTTGGCCAACTGCGATGGCTCGCTCCATGTTGGCAT
>Ga0187810_10000458_pt1 | contig 15799 bp, 16 predicted proteins | sample NC_wetland_sal_i_9_FD_132963 | JGI IMG/M metagenome (GOLD analysis project Ga0187810, IMG submission 132963) | Wetland sediment microbial communities from Neuse River Estuary, North Carolina, USA - ASW_5 | ecosystem: Environmental > Aquatic > Freshwater > Wetlands > Sediment | place: USA: North...
CATTCCTGCAGGTCGCTCAACCTTTTCGCGATCTTTGGGCGCTCCTCTAGCGGGATCGATGGATGATCCAGTGGCAGCCCAATGTGGAAGATGGATACAGCCAAGATCGCCTCCTAACGGATTTAAAGAGTCGGAGCCTCGGCAGTTCCGTCGCTCGTCGAAACAGATTACCACTACTCCGGCAATTCTGTCGCTGGCCGGGCGCGCAGTGATGCGACCAATGACCGAAGAACGGAGAGTGCGATGGGATCCTGCGGGTCCGGGGAATTTACAAGGGGGGCCAATTCGTAGCAGCAACGTCTGTAGGCGTCCATTCGCCAATTGTTCTGCGATACCTCAACAAAGTCGTTCCATTCCTGAGCATAAAGACCCTTGCCGTCCAAGAACCGCTCGATGAGGCCGGCCATTTCCGAATGAGTTAGGTCTCCGTTCCAGTGGGGACCTGGGCTCCCTCGCTTTCGACGCAACCATTCGAGCATAGCCGGATTATCGCGCATCGGGCATGAGGGCTGTGGGAAGTGTCTGACCTCGTGGCACTGCTGGAAGCGTCAGAGCGGGAGTTAGAAAGAGCGGCGTGAGTAGTAAGATAAACGAGTGGATCAGCCTGAGACATTTCCCCAAGCTGTTGCAGCCCTGGATACCAACGATAACTTTGCCTTGGGGTTAGCAGCAGCGGCGCTCAATGAAGCTGGCATCATCTTTGACGTTGTGGATATTTCCGATGAGCCGCTGTCAGATGTTTTAAAAGCCGCAAATCCTAAGTGGTGGATTCCGCCCTGCCGTATTTTCGTGGCAACCGAAGACGCGAACGAAGCTCGTTCCCTTCTTGATCCGCTACAACAAGGTCCAATATCTGACATTGAAGAGCAGTCTGGGTGGGAAAAATCAAAGTAGCCCATTACCGGCATGAGGGTGCCTCTCAAACATCGCCCGGGTCCGCCCCCAAAAGGACCCTTTTAGAGAAAGCGGTCAGGTCCGCCGTTGCCAGTGCGACGGATCGCGGCTGGCGTGAAAACAGGCAATCACGGTTAAGTCGTCACCTTCCACGACAAAAAAGAGCGAGTAGGGAAAGCGGCGCAAGAGGGCGCGTCGAATATTTTTGAAAACGACGGGAAACTGACGGGGATTTTCGCTCATCCGTTCAACCAGCGCGTCAATCGCTTGCTGGAAACGCCGGCCTAGCCCGGTGGCTTCGTCTTCATACCAATCCTGCGCCGCGATCAACTCCGCACGCGCGGCCTGAGTGAAGATAACGGAATACACTACGGGCAACGCTGCTCAAGTTCGGCTTTCAGGGACGCCCACGTTACGCCATCGCGCCTATCTTCGTCGAGCGAAGTGAGGCGGCGTTCAAGCTCCGCTTCCTGAGCGCTGGTCAAGGGAAGCTGCTCCTGTTCGAGACTATCCCAAAGCTGCGCGATAAGCGCCAGACGTTCCGGAGGCGTCAAACGAACTATTTCCTCGAGAGTGAGCAATTCCATGCCTTCAGCCTACGAAAAAGCGAGCCGGGGGGCAAGGCTTAGAAAGGACAATCAGGGAATACGTTTACACAAAATAGTTGACACCGGGCTTGCCAACCCGGTGCGCAATAATTTCCCGGCGCTACTTCTGGCGTTTGTAGCTGTAGTCGCCAGACACATGACCCTCGATAATATGGGTTGCGATGCCGAGGTCATCCCGGATAAATCGGTATATCAATCCGGTGCCGGAAAAACTGGTTTCCGACTGCGGAAAAATACGCTGCTTCGGCCCCCCGTTCACGCTGATGAACAGCGCACCGTCCGAGAAACTAACCTCAATCGTGCGGGGGCCTTGGATATACGGTCCCTTGTAGACACCTACATATTTCGCCATGATTTCGGGAGCAAGGTGCACCGCTGATTTCTCGTCATCGGTGAGCTTGCCGACCCAGTGCTCTTGTCCGCTGTCACTATTTTCATTGCAGACGGATTCGAGCATCTCCGTATCGGCAGCCAACTGCGCTCGAACTGGCACCGTCCAAGCCTTGGAGTAAGCTCCGGGATCTTGGAACGTCACTGTTATTTCCAGGTGGCCGAAATCGGTGCGCCGGTAGCGCTCCGTCATGCGCAACGCCTCTGTGTGGGGATAGCCGTCGAGGAGCCATGTCCGGTCATTGAATCCCAAACTCTCGACCACCAGCGTGTCACCGTCCCAGCGGCCTACCGCGTATCCCATCCAGCTTGGGTTGGGATTGGTCTCCAAGGCGCGGCCATCCATGAAGATCTGACGGTAAGTGAGGTCTTCGTTCAGGATGACAATCATCACGGGAGTCTGGAGGAACCTCCTCATGCCTCCTGTGCCGGCGCTGTAGCCCGGACCCTCGGGCAGACAGTGGTAACGCGGGTTGTCCTTACCGAAGCTCGCGGCGCGCTGCCGAACCAACGCCTGCGCCCAAGGCTGAACGTCGGCGGGTTTGAGGTCGCCGGTATTACGGACCGAGATATTGCCGACCGCCGAATCAATGGGCGTGGCCCACAGACCCGTGAAGTCGGGCTTGCCATCGGCTGTGCGAGGGGCTGGAGCCGTCAGGTTCGGCTTGCCATCGGCAGTGCGGGGAATTCCCGGGGTGCGAAAGTCGAGCCACTGAGCGCACAGGGAAGCCGGGAGCAGCAGCAGGGCTGCCGCAACTGCGAATCTTTTCATGAGGGTTTCTCCTTACTCTGATACTGTCCTCATTCGTCGGAATTGCTTCGGCGGAATTATACAGCATCAAGGAGGCGTCCGTCACGTTGGCATCGCGGTGAAATTGCGGCGTGACTCCCTCTGATGGGGGAGTTTCGCGCCGCACGGAGTTTGCCCACTTTGAGTTCGTGGTTGCAGCCTACTTGCTGCTCGCTAGGTTTACCACGGCTCGGGCCGGCACGCCGCCTCGTTTGGCGATTTCCTTCTCACGAGCCGTCTGCAACAACTGGCGTCCGTCCAAAGAGAACGGATCCCACACTTTGGTGAGAAAGTAGTCGCTGCCGTAGCGGTTGAAGTCCAGCCGCGCGTGCTGGGGCTCCCGGCCGGAGGTTGCAATTGTGATCATTATTGGGGATGGCGTGCCGCCGTCCGCGCCACGCAACCAGATCCACGGGCCTTCTTCGTGAATGACATATTCACCGGCGGGCAGGATTCTGTCGCCGGCGTGGAAATCGAAGGGGACGGTTGCCCGCATGTCGAAACTCTGCGCGTGCAGACCGGTACATGCCAGGGCCGCAAAAATCGTTGCCGTAGCCAATTGCTTGAGGCTCTTCATACGCTGCTCCTTTTCCTCGGATGATTGGAACCGGGTTACTGACTGTCGCAGTGGATAGCGTGAAACGCGGAAGAGCCCGCCACGCGTTGGATCGATTTCCTCGTGTCATTCCCTCGTATCCATATGTGCTACAATTCGCCCACACCTTGGCGGAACCCTAATGGACGAGTCCATGGGCGACATCACGCAACTTCTGCACCAGTGGCGAGCGGGGAGCCGCGAGGCTGAAAACCAGCTGTTCACGCTGGTGGCCCCGAACTTGCGCCGATTGGCTCACTACCTGATGCAGAGGGAACGCAGAGGCCACTCCTTGCAGGCCACTGACTTGGTGGACCAGATATATTTCCGCCTGGTAGCGGCCAAGGAGCGGGATTGGCAGAACAGGAAGCATTTTTTCGCTATAGCGGCTAGAGCCATGCGCAGGTATCTGATCGATCACGCTCGCGGACGCCCGTCGGCGGAGTTTGTGGCGCTGGAGGGATTGGAAAACGTTCTTCCGGCGGATAGCGGCAAAATAGATTTGGCCATCACAGTAGACCGGCTGCTGGATGAACTGGCGGAAACGAAGCCGGAATGGAGCATGCTCGTGGAAATGAAGTTTTTCCTGGGCCTAACCGACGAAGAAGCGGCGGAGGCCATGGGCGTGAAGCTCCGAACGATGCAACGAACCTGGAGCGATGCGCGTAGATGGCTATACACGCGCGTGGAGCCGGGCCATGCCCAAAGCGCAGGATGACGACCTGGTAATGAATCTGGTGGAGCTGGCTTTGAGCCAGCCGCCAGACACGCGCGAAGCCTATGTCCGGGCGGCTTGCGCCGGTGATGCGGAGTTATTCACCGAGGTGTGGGATTACGTCCAGTGGGACCAGCGTATGCAGGATTTCCTGCTGGAGCCGCTATTTTCGGCTTTGCCCGAGCAGCACTTTGCGCCAGGAGACCTGCTGGCGGACCGCTTCCGCATCATACGCGAGGTGGCGCAGGGCGGCATGGGCATCGTGTACGAGGCCGAGGATGAAAGGCTGGGCCGCCGCATCGCTCTCAAGTGCGCCAAGAGTGGATTCCATAAGCGTCTGCCGCCGGAAGTGCGCCACGCGAGCGAAATCAGCCATCCGAATGTCTGCAAGATTTTTGAGATCCACACCGCTGCGACCGCCGGCGGGGAGATCGATTTTCTCACCATGGAGTTTCTGGAAGGTGAGTCCCTCGCCGAGCGTCTGCGCCGCGGACCTCTCTCCGAGCAGCAGGCGCGCACCATCGCTCAGCAGCTATGTGCGGGCCTGGCGGAAGCGCACCGCAACCGCGTAATTCACGGCGATCTCAAGAGCAATAACGTGATATTGACAACCGCGGCCGATGGAAACTTCCGGGCGGTGATCACGGATTTCGGTCTGGCCCGCAGACCGCAAGCCCCAGGGTTGGATGCGGCGCCCGGCGAACGCGCGGGGACTCCCGAATATATGGCGCCCGAGTTGTGGAAGGGCGAAGAGCCTTCGGCCGCCTCGGATATCTATGCTCTGGGAATCATTCTGTATGAACTGGCTTCGGGCCAGCGTCCTCAGCAGCCGGGGGTTTCCTTTGAGGAGCGGCTCACCTGGAAGCCCTCCCCCGTGAATCCCAAGTGGGACCACGTGTTGGCACGCTGCCTCGATCCGGACCCGGCGCGGAGATTTCAGACCTCGGGCGCAGTGGCGCAAGCGTTGGCGCCATCGCGTTCCCGGAAGTGGTTCCTGGCGGCGGCTGCCGCTGCAGCCTTGGCAGTCGTTTCTGGCGTGGTTGCCTACCAACGCGCGAAAGCTCCCCAGGAAAAGGTACACCTTGCCATGCTGCCGTTGGCCGCAGACCAGAGCACCGCGACTACCGCGGATGAAATGTTCCGCACCACAGCCGCTCGACTGGGCCGCCTCAAGGGCAACTCCCGTACAACAGTCACGTTCATCCCAGCCAGCAAGACAGTGCAGGGCCACGTGGACACCGCTGAGAAAGCCCGGTCCGTTCTCGGCGCTACGCACGTCCTGCATGGAACGCTGGAGAAGGGAGAGCAGCGGATCATTGTCCACATGTTCTTGACCGACACCCGTTCCGAGATCAACACCAAGGAGTGGAGGGGAGTGTACGCCACCGGAGAAGTTCGATACGCGCCCGTGGCTTTGGCCGGCATGGTAACGGAAACGCTGCAGCTCCCGCCGCTCGCGGATGGCTCGGCGGTGAACTCGGCCGCGCTCCAGGACTATCAGAAAGGTGTTGAACTCACGCGCCGGGACAGTGGAATTGACTCCGCCATTCCTTTGCTCCAGCGAGCCGTGGCAGCCGATCCTGATTCCCCGCTCACATTCGCAGCCTTGGCGGAAGCGGAGTGGTTCAAATACTACTTAACGAAAGATCACGCTTGGCTCGATCGCACAACCGAGGCGGCGCGTGAGGCGGGACTGCGTAATCCCGACCTGGCTCCGGTCCATCGCATTGCCGGAATCCTCGAACAAAATGCGGGCCACTATGAACTCGCGGAGAACGAATACCGCAGGGCCATCGAACTGGAACCCAACACTAGCGACGCTTACAGACAATTGGGTCAGGTACTGGAGCGGAACAACCGGTCCGATGAAGCTCTGGCGGCCTATCGGCGCGCGGTGGAAATTGAGCCGCAATACTACCGGAACCAGCAAGCCCTGGCCGCACTCTATCTCGACCAAGCCAAGTACAGCGATGCTGCTGATCACTTCGCCAAGACTGTTGAGCTAGCGCCTTCGGAACCAACTCCGCACTATGCTTTGGGAGTGACATATTTGGACTTGGGGCGGTTCCCAGACGCCGAGAGCCAGCTCCGCTTGGCCATCCGCTTGAGAGAAACTCCGGTTGCCTTACATGCCCTGGGCTACGTACTTATGTACGAAGGAAAGGATCAGGAAGCGATCCCCTATATTGCCCGGGCCCTTAGCCTGGGCCCTGACCGGTACCTGTGGTGGATAAATCTTGGAATCGCGTACCGTCGAACAAACCGCCAAGCAGAATCCGACCGAGCCAGCCGCCGCGCCTTGGAGCTAGCCGAAAAGGAGATGACGCAAGACCCGCGCAATGGCAAGATCCGCTCCCACTTGGCTTACATCTGCGCCCGACTGGGCGACCCGCAGCGGGCTGCATCCGAAATCGCGCAAGCTATGCAGCTTTCGCCCAACGACCCTGACACAAGCTGGGTGGCCGCAGTCACCTATGAGGCGCTGGGCCAGCGCGAGAACACCCTGGCAGTTCTGAAAGGTTCGCCCGAGGGGGTACTGGCAGACCTCAGCCGCTGGCCCGACGTGGCGGACTTACATAAGGATCCTCGCTTCTTACAACTACTGGCTTCACACCAACTCAAATAAAGGAGAAATGCACATGGCGAAAAAGAAACCATCGAAAGGCCGTACCAAGACGACAAGGCACAGCCAAGGCAAAGGCGGAACGGGCTTCGTCGACCCCGTCGGCCCCGGCGGTAAGGGGGGGCCAAAGAAGAAGAAGGCTGCGAAGCCATAACCTGACTCTGCTGCCGCGGTTCGGCCCGCCATTCACAGACCGAACCGCGGCAGCGGATTTTGAAACAACAACTCAACCAAAAAGGGGGCTGAGGTGGCGACGATCAAATTTGACATGCAGAAGCAACAACACAGCAATTGGTGCTGGGCAGCGGTGGCCGTGAGTGTCGCGCGCCATTTCGATCCCGATTCCACTTGGTGCCAGTGCCGACTTGCCAGCCGCATGGCCAAGATTGAAAAGCTCAAAGTGGCCGGGTGCGGCACTTGCCCGAAGTCCACAAGAGTGCCCGAGAAATGCAACCGGCCTTGGTATCTGCAGAAGGCCCTGGCGATCGTGAAGAGGTTAGCAGGAAAGCCCGAGGGTTCGCCCTTAAGCTTCCGCAAGATCAAGGAACACATCAAGGCGGGCCGGCCGGTGTGCACGAGAATTCTTTGGGGCGGGGGAACAGCCGCGCATTTTGTTGTGATCTCGGGTTGCTTTAAGACAAAATCGGGCGACCGATGGGTGGATATAGAAGATCCCGATTCGGGCCCTTCCACTTGGCTGCACGAAGAGTTCCGCAAGAACTATGAGTACGCGGAAGGCCAGTGGGTGGATACCTATCCCGTGTGAGAGAGAGCATCCATGTAAGACGAGAGCACCAATGGCATTAATCACACCGAATCCACCTCGCGCCGCAAGAAAAGCATTTCGGGAGGGGCTCGCGGAAATGATCCGACACGGCCGCGCCCCCAACGATCTCGCTAAGCAGGATGCACCCCGGCAAATTTACACCCTCACGCTCGAAGAGATCGCGCAAGGGACGGGACTCGGAGATCCGAAGCCGACGGCTTGGGAATTCTTGGTCGGCTGTGCCCCAGGACCGGTGGTCGCGGTCGGCGTGGCCCATCCGCCGCCCGGACAGGCACCGAGAATGACGAGCGTAACTCGCGGGCCCGACCCGGCGGAAGCGCTGCATGCGGCGCAACAGGTTGAAAAGCTGCCCCAAGTACAGGCTCGAAACTACGAACTCAGGCGGCTCTGGATCGCCGGCCTCTACATCGGTGCATATTGGCTGCGAGCGCTTGAGGGCGGGCCGGACTTAGTGGTCCCCGACCATGCCATGGCCCGGGAACTGGAACGCATGCGAGCCTATTCAATGGACGAGTTCCTTGCCGTCATCAAGCCTTTGGCAGAAAAACGGCTTAAGTTCAACGATGCCCCGGGCCAGGGCGGGCAAACACAAGCCGCTGCCCGTGCGAAAAAGAAGTCTTGAGAGCAGCGAGCGGTCCCCGGCGGTCTTTCCGGCCGGTTCTCGCTATCTGTAGTGAGGCTGAAATCCCATGCTCATCGACATTGAACAACGTGATCGCGTCTGCATCCTGCACTGCAAGGGACGTTTCGTTGCAGGGCCAGAGATGGAGTACATGCAAACCAAAATGGATGAGATCAAGAGACTGGCGTGCACGCATGTACTGGCCGATTTCCAGGATGTCGCCTCCATCGGATCCATGGGAGTCGCATTCATTGTGGGCGCCTACACTTCCGTAATCCGGCGGCCGGGTGGACGTTTCGTGCTGGCGGGAGTCAGTCCGCCGGTGCAGCATGTCCTCGATCTCACCAAGCTCAGCACTGTGATCCCGCTGGCATCCGATCTTGCGTCGGGTTTAGCCATGTTGCGCGCGGAAGGGCCGATGGGCCCGCCGGCGCTCTCCACTAGCAAGTCAGCCAATGGATGAAAAAATCTGGTTCGAACCAAGCCGTGGGAGGTGGGCTTCGGCCAGCGCTCGTGCAATCGTTTCGGCAAAACTGGAAGCGGCAAGGTCACGAGTTGGAGCTTCGAAATGGGCAGCCCGAACGGCATGATTCACAGGGGATGGAGAAGGACGGAGCTGAAGCAGGGCGATCAGGTCACCGTGGAAGGCTATGGCGCGAAGGACGGCAGCAACGTGGCCAACGCGGGCACCGTCACCCTGCCGGATGGCCGGACGCTATTCGGGGATTCCAGACCACCCCAGGTGCTCCCGTCAAGTAGCCGCGCTTCAGGTGGCGCCAATGGGCGGGAGGATCATGTTAAGCTTCACCCCAGAGTCCCAATTCCAGTAGGAGAAAACTATGAAATCGATTTCAACGCTACTGGCGGGTATGGCCCTGGCTGGCGTGCTTTACGCACAGCCGCCGGGTTTCAATCCGCCCAAGACAACTCTCAAGGTCGGCGATATGGCGCCCGACTTTACCCTGCCCGACACGGACAACAAGCCCGTGAAGCTGTCCGATTTTCGCGGCAAGAAGACCGTCGTACTGGCCTTCTTCGTGGCCGCGTTCACCGGTGGTTGAACGAAGGAACTCAACGCGTACCAGTCTGGTATCGCAAATTTCGATGCAAATGAAGCGCAGGTTATGGCGATCAGCACCGATTTCACGCCGACCTTGGCGCACTGGAAGAAGGAACTCAACGTCACCTACCCTGTTCTGAGCGATCACATGCGCAATGTTTCCGAGTCGTATGGGATTCTGATCAAGAATCTCGGCGTTTCGAATCGCGCAACGTTCGTTGTGGACAAGGAAGGCAAGATTGCCAGCATTGAGGAAGGCAACGTAGCGATCGATCCGACCGGCGCCGATACAGCGTGCAGCCGGTTGGCGCACAAGAAGTGAGCGAAGTTAGGGGGCGATTCCAAGCTTCTTCTTCATTCCTAACTTTTTGATCTTGGATTGCAGCGTAGTGCGTTTCATTCCGAGGCGGGCCGCGGCTCCATTCGGTCCGCCGACCACTCCGTTGGACTGCTCGAGCACGCGGCGGATGTGATCGCGTTCGGCGTCCTCGAGCGTGACCGGCGTTGCTGTGTCGGGGGCGGCGCGCAGCTCGGCGAGGGGAATATCGAGCGCGGTTCCGCGCGTCAGAATTACGGCCCGCTCGATCAAGTTTTCCAACTCCCGCACGTTGCCAGGCCAGGCGTAGCTCGTCAAAGCTTCCATGGCGGCCGACGGGATGGTCTCGATGTGCCGGTTCATGCGCCGCGCAAACTTCTGGGTGAAATATCGAACCAGTTTCGGAATGTCGCCGGTACGCTCACGCAGCGGTGGCACGGAAAGCGGAAACACGCTGAGGCGGTAGTAAAGATCGCTGCGAAACTCGCGGGCCGCGATCATTTGCGAGAGGTCGCGATTGGTGGCCGACACCAGGCGCACGTCCACTTTGATGGTGCGCACGCTTCCCAACCGTTCGAATTCGTGTTCCTGCAGAGCGCGCAGCAGCTTGGGCTGCAGCTCCAAGGGAATGTCGCCGACCTCGTCGAGGAACAGCGTGCCTTTGTGGGCCAATTCGAATCGGCCGACCTTCTGCGCGATGGCGCCGGTGAACGCGCCCTACTCGTGACCGAACAGCTCGCTTTCGAGCAGGCCGGTGGGGATGGCCGCGCAGTTGAGCTTCACGAAGGTGCGATCGCGGCGGCTGCTCAAGTCGTGGATGGCGCGCGCGATCAGCTCCTTGCCCGTGCCGGTTTCGCCGAGAATCATGACCGATGCGTCGGTGGGCGCGACCGTGGCCAGTTGTTCCAGCACGCGGCGGAACGCCGGATCGTCGCCGATGATCTCACCAAAATTCTGCTCGGTGCGGATTTCGTCCTGAAGATATAGCTTTTCTTCCGCGAGCCGGTCCTTGAGCTGCGCGATCTCCTGGAACGCGGTGGCATTCTCGATCGCAATCGCTGCCTGGGCGGCTACTTGCGTGAGGAAGTCGACGTCGGCGGGCGTGAAAGCGCGCTCCTTCGTGCTGCCGATGTTCAGAGTTCCCAGCACGCGGTTGCGCGTGATCAACGGAATGCAGCACAACGATTGAAGACCGGCCCCGGCCAGCTTTTGCGCCAACGGAGATGCGTAATTGGCGAGCTGCTGCCGGTCGAAGAGCGCAGGGCGGCGGGTCTGGACGGCCTTGCCGGCGGGCGTGGCATCTAGCGCCGCGGCGAATCCGTAGGGGATGATGTCGGGCTTTCCTTCGAACACCAGCGCGTGGTTCTTGAGCGCGCCTCCGCCTTCTTCGAGCAGCGCGAGGCTGGAATATTCGCTCGGCATCACTCGGCGGAGGCAAGCACTGATACTTGGGAAGAGCTCACGGATGTCGAGCTCCGACACCAGAGCGTTGGTGATTTCGAGCAGCACCCGGAGGCGATCCCGCTCGCGAGCCAACTGACGCTGGTATTTCTCGGCGTTCTCGAAATTGAGCGCGTTGTCGACCGCGACGGCCACTTGAGCCGAAACCTGGCGCATGAAATCCAGCTGCGATTCGAGCGGCCCGCCCGATCCGAACCCAAACATCAACGCGCCCAACCGGTGTTGAGCCGTAGTCAGCGGCAGCCACGTGGAACTGAGCACATGGTTCCGCTTGAGCACCTCCATGATTTTCGCCCAACGCGTTTCTTGGTTGACGTCCGGGATGATCAGCGGCTCTTGATGCACGTACACCCACCCGGAGGGCGAATCCTCTGGCGGGAATTCCATCTCGGGCACGTTGGGCTCGACGTTGCTAGTGCTCTCCAGGATGTGCAGCCGCATGGTGTCGGTGGCCGCGTCGTAAAGGACCAGATTGAGGAAATCGAAGGGGACGATTGCCCGGAGCCGGACCGCGAGGTCGCGGAACAGCCCCTTGAGGTCGCGATGCTGCAGAATGGCTTGGGAGACGTCGAGGAGCGACTGGTGGGCGGCGCTTGGCGATCCGGCGTTTCCGACCTCGGGCTCCGAGATGCCGCTATGTTCGGAGCTGGCGAGCATGCGATGGGCCTGAACACCAGTATACCCGGCGCCAGCCGTGTTGAACCCGCGAGCAGTTGACGGTTAGAACAAGTCGCCGATGTCTTTGGCGATCCCGCGCGATTCCAGATGAATCAAGCCCGCGTTCGCTCCCATCGGACCCATCACCGCCAACACCGCTTTGGGGCCCGCTGAGTATACGAACAGAACGCCGTCATCGCCGCGGATACTGACTTCGGACAACGTCCCGGTGGCCATGCTTTCGCTGATGCGGCGCCCCAGGCTGGAAGCTGCGGCGGCCATCGCGGCTACGCGATTTGGATCGGTGCCATTGGAAAGCGAATGCGCCACGGGCAGGCCCTCGTTGGAGGCCAGTAACACGCCTCGCAACTCCGGAATCGAGTTGCGAAGGTTCTCCAAATGATTCTTCAAAGCTTCGTGTTTCACCATAATCCTCTCCTGACGATCTTCCACGTCTCGCGTGGAACCCGGCGCACGCTGCGCTGTTAGTAAGATCGTTCAATTAAGGCGCTAACTTTAGCCAGTCTCACCGATAAACACATTACTTTTGTGAGCTTCGTGAAACGGCGTGCCGCACTCCGGTGAAGGGCTCCAAAAGCCATGGCTGCACTGGCCTAGCCTGTACGGAGTGCTATGGTTTCTCCCAAGGTCGTAAGGTGGATGCCTGAGAATGTCTTCATAAGAGCTTTACCGTATAGAAACAACCTCAGGACCTATTCACTAATTGCCTAGAATCGCCGATTACACCCATATGGGATGCCGGTACTGTGGCAAGGAGCTGGCGCTACTCAAGAGACTCACGGGCGGGGGCGAATTTTGTTCCGAAGCACATAAGCGAAGCTATCAGGAAGAATACAACCGTTTAGCGCTCAGCCGGTTACTGCAGGCGCAGAAAGTCAGTCAGGCCGAATCTTCGAGTAAGAAGGGAGCATCCGTCACGCCAGTTGCGGTTGAAGAGCCATCCCCGGAAGGCCCAGTGATGGATGAGACAGCGGTAGCCGAACCCAGCCTGGAAGAAATCACGCCGGAAGAAAATGCTCTGCCCGATGAGAGCCCTGACGGGATGCCGGTCATGGAATCGGCGCCGATGGAAATCAGCAGCTTGGAAGGATCTGGCGCGGACGAGGCGGCGGATGAGGACGCGGGCGTGGAAGCCGCCCTGCAGCCATCGGAAATCGCGGAATTCCTGATAGACGGCCCCGCGAGGGCCACCCCGCCCGATGAAACACCTTACTTGGAATCTTGGCTCGAACTCTCGTCTGGGCCCGCCGTTACGAATTGGCAATTGCAAGACGGGAACGGAGCCAACACGCTTTCGACTGCGGCTTTGCTCTCACTCGAGCTTCAACTCAATGCGTCGCCGGCGGAAGGCTCTGTTCAGCAACACGGTCAAGAGGCCAGCTTGACGCCGCGGGAGTTCGCCGCGTCCGAGCCTGGGCGGCCGTCCCTGCCCTGGAAGGTGAGCGCTATGCATCAGCTCCCGCACGCTGGTTCAGTCTCGATCGAAGTGACCGTCACAGCCATCGACGTCACCGCCGATGGCAGCATCATGACGGGGCTCGATTTCGAGACCGCGATTTCGCTCCAAGATTCCCCGTTACTTGCTCTCTCCTCCACGGCGATCGAATTCCCGGCCGAGGATGCTGCCGTCGAGCTCGCTGCGGCGCAAGACCACGGCGCCTCCGTCCATTCCTCCGTTTCGGAAGCTGAGGCATTGGAAACTGAGACAGGGGCGGTTGAAGACGCGAGCCCTCGAGCATCGCTCGAAGCGTTGTCCAAATTGCATCAAGATCTGATCCACCAGGAAGAAGCGGCTTCAGAGGACGCCGTGGTCAACGAGCGCGCGCTCGATGCCGAGCCTCCCATGAACGCGGTACCGGTGGAAGCTGTACCGGTCGCCGCGGAAATTGTGGAGCCGGCGCCAGCGCACGAGCCCGCGGCCGAAACGGAGCCCTCGCCCTCAGAAACGGCGGGAACGCCACACGCCGGGCCCGCCACGGAACTGGTGGACATCGCGGTCCGGATGTTCCCGCCCGCCAAACCCGCGCCCATTGCAGGCGTCGGGCTGCCGAGTCAATCAGAGCCCCTGCTCCCGCATCTGAAATCCCTGCCGTTGCGGCCGAAGGTAGCTGTCGCATCGGGCTACGTCCCGCCCTCGACAACCCCGGCCCACCCGGCCAAAGCGACCCCAAGTGGCACGAAGCCGCCGTCCACTCAAGCGACATCCGCGCCCGCTGCGCCGCCCCAAGCCCCGCACAAGGACGCGGCTCCCGCGGCTCCATCGAAATTCGCGCCAGCCTCGAAGCCGGCCGCATCCCGTATCGCCCAGCCCAAGCAGCCACCGGCCCCTGTCAAAACAGGAAGCACGGTGAAGATCTCGACGCCCGCCGGAAAAGGCCAGCCGCCAACGCAGCCGGCCGCATCGAAAGCCGCACCGCCACCGCCCGCGCGGCCGGAAACTCGGAGTGCAAAAGCGGATGCGGCGCCACTCGCTCCGAATCCTGCAACCCCCAAGGAAACCCCGGCGATCGCGGCGAGCGCAAAAACCGCTACGCCACCCAAGCAGGTGCCGGAGGAGCCAGCGAGCACAAAACTCGAGGCGAAGCCGCCCGTAAAACAGCCCCTTGGCGAAGCGGCTCAGGAGTCGGTGCCCAACTTCGGAGCGATGCAGCAACCGAGCGGCTCGTTCGGAGGTTCTCTCAAGATCAAACTAGGCCTCGCGATTGCAATCCTGGTGGTGGCCTGTTCCACTTGGCTGGGCTGGGGCGGAAAATCCAACAAGCCAGCGGCGCCCAACTCCGCGACATCCGCGGATGGTTCGGGCCCAAGCATCATCATGGGCGAAGGCGGTTGGGTGGAGGGCTGGGCTGGAGACCCCGCGGGCATGCACGCCGGCCGTCAGATCACGATTTACCGGCCGTCGCTCAAGCTCTCCGACTATCGCATCGAATTCCAGGGCAACATCGAAACGCAGAGCATTGGCTGGGTGTTTCGCGCCGCGGATCCCGAAAACTACTACGCCTTAAAGCTGATGACAGTCTCATCGGGACTTTCTCCCAAGGTGGCCCTGTTCAAATACTTGGTGATCAACGGCCGGCAGACGCAAGTGGGGCGGGTTCCCATCGACCTGACGGTCCAGGCCGACACGGTCTTCAATATCCGGACCGACGTGCGCGGCCCGCAATTCACCACCTCGATTCAAGGACGGCAGGTCGACGTCTGGACCGACGATCAGTTGAAGACCGGCGGAGTTGGCTTTCTGAATGAACGCGACGAGCGGGGCAAAGTAAAATCCGTCTCCATCCGCTACCTGAATGGCGCAGTCAAGTAAGCGGGATTCACTCCCAGGGGGTTTCATGGAAAAGACCAACGATCAATGGTTATGGTTTGTCGATAACGAGCTAGTCGAGGCGCTAGCCCGCACCGACGCCCTGGACGCTTCCAGCGAGAAGCGGCCCGTCCAGTCTCCGGCGCTGATCAAGGTTCTGGCTCTGAACATGGACGGCAAGACCGAGCAGGCCTTACGTGAGATTCGCGAAGCGATCGATGCTGGCGAGAACCTGCCGGAGCTGATCTGGACGCGCGCGCATCTGGAGTTTCAACTGGGCCAGTTCGAAAACGCTCTGGAGGATTACAACAAAATTCTCGAGGGCCAGCCGAATCACAAAGCTGCGTCCTATAACGTGGCCCTGTGCCTGGAGAAGCTCGGGCGCTACGAAGAGGCCGGCGCGGCGTTCCGCAAGGCAGCGGACCTGGATCCCAACTTGTCGGAAGCGCGGTTAGGCGTGGCCATTTCCGAGCTCCACGAGAATCGGCTGGAAGAAGCGCTGGCTACCTTTGAGGAATGTCTGCGGGCCAAGCCGGACAACGAGAAGGCTCTCTACGGCAAGGCTGTGGCGCTGCACCGGTCCGGCCGCGCCGCCGAAGCTCTGGAGGTTTATGAAAAGCTGCTGCCCGCGAACACGAGCGACGCCGAGTTAATCACGAACATGATCGCGGCCGCGGCGGCACTGCGGGAAAACGACAAGATCCGCGAGTACTCGGAGAAATTGCTGCGCGTTCGCCCCAACGCTCAGGCGGGTTTGGCGGGCATGATTTCTGCCGCCATGGCGCGCGGCGATTTCAAATCCGCGGCTCAGCTAGGCTCGCAATTGGTGAAGGTGGCCTCGAAATCGTTTGAAGGCTGGTTCAACCTGGGTGTCGCCTATCAGAAGACCAATCGCCTGGAACAAGCCGGCCAGGCCTACGCCGAAGCGCTCAAACTCCGGCCCGACAGCGCGC
>Ga0187810_10000459_pt1 | contig 15777 bp, 12 predicted proteins | sample NC_wetland_sal_i_9_FD_132963 | JGI IMG/M metagenome (GOLD analysis project Ga0187810, IMG submission 132963) | Wetland sediment microbial communities from Neuse River Estuary, North Carolina, USA - ASW_5 | ecosystem: Environmental > Aquatic > Freshwater > Wetlands > Sediment | place: USA: North...
CGACCTCGAGCTCTCCGAGGAATCCCCCGATCGGTCGCGCGAAGGTGGCCAGCATCGCGGGGTCACACTTGGCCATGACCTCGTGCGAGAGCAACCACCATCGTCGGATCCGGTCCGCCTCTTGGTGACAGCGGTCCCCGAATCTTCCCCCGGTGGGGTCCGCCGCACCGCTCCGGACGAGCGCCGCCCGGATCGCGTCCGCACCGTAGGTCGCCACGAGGTCGGGGATGTCCGCCGCCGTCACGGTAGGGAGCACCGTGAGATTCACGTCGCCGACGAAATCCTGAACACCGCTCAGCGCGGCCAGATGATTCACCACGGCCGGCAGTCGCCGGCGATGACCGACATACAGATGCACCGAGTCGCCGTCCGGTATCGGGTCGAACCGAGCCCAAGCGGCGAACGCGGCCCCGCTCGAGGGAAGCAGCTGCCGTCGCACCTCTTGTCGCGTTCCCCCGCACGGGCATTGGGTCGGACCGCCGGGGGCTTCGAGGCGTTCGCAACGAACGCACTCGAGCAGCGCCATCGAACCGGGTGCCTCGCTCGCAGTCGCCTCGCTCACGGGCCAGGGTGCGACCTCGGTTTCCGCCGGTAGGGATTCCTGAGGAAGTAGGCGCGCGAACAACGTTCGCCGCTCGGCCGGGAGTCGGGAGGGCTCGAGACACCACGCCCGTCCGGGGGTCCAGAGCAACGCGGTCCCACAGATGGCGCAGTAGGGAACCCCCCTCTTGACGCGGAGGCGGGCGAGAAGCGCGCCGGCTTCCGAAAGGTCGCGGAGCACGAATTCGTTCGCGGTTTCGAGGTCCAGCCCCGCGTACTTGTGCAGGAGCGTGAAGTCGAGCTTCCCTTTCGGCGTGACGAGGGGCCAGCCGGACACTCCAAAGCGGGCGGCGATTCTCGCGTCGGTAGGGCCATGCCCGGGGACGAGGGGAACGATTCCGGTTCCGCTTTCGCTGACGTCGGTCGCGGTGAGGATGGTACCCGCCGGCGAGCTCAGGTCCCCCCCCATGGGGAACTCGTGCCGCAGCGGGTAGACGTACGGGGTACCCTGGAATTCCTTGCCGGCTCGCTCCTCGATGACCTCGAGCGTAGCGTCGGGGATCCAGGCCCGGAGCCGGTGGAGTGAGGGGGCGGAGGTGAGGACGATCTCGTGCTCGTCCCGGCGGCGGTAATCCGCGACGACATATCGGATCTCGGGGTTGACGAGAAGGGCGTTCGTCCCCAGCAGCTTCCACGGCACGTCGACCCAGACGAGTGCGTTGACGTCGCGTTCCCCGATCCGGATCGGGAACCGAACCAGGAACGTGTCCCCTTCTTGTTCGTCGTAGACGATCCGTTCCGGGCTCCGGGGGGACCCGCAGGAGGGGCAGACTCGAAAGGAATCGTCTCGCGTGACCAGGATCCCTTTCGAGGCGAGTCGACCGACGATCGCCTGGACCCCCGGGGTTCGGTCCTCCGAATCCCACGGAAACCTCCCATCTCCACCGGTCCAGACTCCGAGAGCGGTGAGGAGCCCGGGAATGCCCGTCGGTGCGGGGGGACCCGGTCCGGTCGCGTGCCGGAGGGTTCCTACCGCCCGACGGCCCGCAAGCGCCAAGTAGCGCGCGTCGACGTCGGCCGCCACGGATCGCTGGGCGATGAGCGAGGGGAAGTCCCCCTGGGTCCAGGCGCCCTCGAACTGTCGAACGACCGGCCCCGTCGGGGGCCCCAGCAGTCCACCCGGGGGCGGAAGGCGTCGCGCCGTCCACAGCGAAAGCCCGGCCGCCTCGACCGAATGGGCGTTGTAATCGGGGGGGACCGGGTCCATAACGAACGAGAGTTCCGCGCAGGAACCATGACGGCCGGCGCGAATAAACCCTCGTCTGGAAAACTCCCGTAGCTGCGGTCGTTCTTCCCGGGGGAACTCTTATCCTGTCGCAAATATGCCCGCCAGCCGGAGTAAGACCCCATGGCCTGGACTCAGCAGGAAGTTCGTGAGCTCAAAGAGGGCCGGTATCTGCTCATCGACGAGGAGCCGTGCCGTATCCTGAGCATCCAAACCTCGAAACCCGGAAAGCACGGGGAGGCCAAGGCGCGGATCGATGCAGTCGGGATCTTCGATGGCTCGAAGCGAAGTGTCGTTTATCCCGTGAAGCACAAGGTCCAGGTTCCCCTCATCGGGAAGAAGCAGGCCCAGGTCCTCTCGATGACCGACGCGGAGATCCAACTGATGGACCTCGAAACCTACGAAACGTTCAGCCTGCCCCTCGACGCCGAGACGAAGGCCAAGGTGGCCCCCGGGGCCGAGGTGCAGTACCTCGACGCGATGGGGAAACGCCAGATTACCCGAACCTAGAGCGACCGCGCCGGGGCCGCCGAGGAGAGGCGCCCGCTCCTCGCTTCATTAATAAAGGGGACCGGGCATGAAACGGATGTCCGAAGGGCGCGCGAGCGACTATCGGACCGGCTCAGTTTAGGGGGGTGGTCGCACGACGGGTCCGGGCGGATTGGGGTCCGTCTCTTCGTCGCGCCTCACCCGAATCCTGCAGGAGAAGGCCGAGGCGCTCAAGAAGCAGCGTCAATCGGCCGAGGCGACGCTCAAGGAAATCGACGACCAGATCGCGAAACTGGACCAGCTCGGCATTACGCCGGCGGAGGTCCCGGAGCGTCAACAGGCGCTCCGAGAGCTCGCACGACGAGCGGACTGGAACGGCGTCGAAAGCCAGGCGAAGGCGCTCACCGACTATCTGTCCAAGACCGTTCCCACCACGATACAAGAGCGCCGGGCCCGGACGGCCGAATCGGTCCGTCGGTTCTCCGGCCTCGGGCTCGTCGTTCCTACCGAGGTCGGGGCAGAGCTCGACGCCCTGGCGCGTCCCCCGGAAGGCGAGGCCTGGGCCGACACGGTCGGCCGACTCGCCCGCGTGGAGGCATCGCTCCACGAGAGCGAGATGGCCCACGTCAACAAGGTCCGGGAACGGGCTCTCGCGGTCGCTGCCTGGGCCGGTCTCACCGGAGCCCGCTTCGGTGAGTTCGAGAAACGACTGGATGACGTGTTGCTCCCGGCCAAGGAGGACCGGCTCGCCGAGGCGTTCGAAGGGGTGGACCGTCTCCTCCGGTCCGGGCTTCCGGAATCCGCTGAGCGTCGGCAGAAGGTTCGGGACGAAGCGAGCCGCTTGGTGGTGGCGGCGAAAGAGTTCGGAGCTCCGACCTCTCGCCTCGAGGCGGCCCTCGACGCCGGCGCCGATGCCACCCCGGACCGCTGGCCCGAGGTGGTCCCGGCGACCGAGGCCGCCATCCAGGAGGTTGGCGAGGCCCTGCGCGAACGCTGCCTCCAGATCCTCGAAGCCCTCCGCACTTCGCTCGACTCCACCGGCGAGTACGGTGTCGACCCTTCCTCCGCCCGCCTCGCAGTCGACGACGCCTTGGCCCGCATCCGAACTTCGCCGCCCCTCGAAATCGGCCCGATCTTCCTCGAAGCCCGGCGGGCCGCCGAAGAGCCGATCGTCACCGTCGTCGCGGGATTGCTCGACGAGGCCCGGCCCCGCATCGCCGACGCCCGTCGCCTCGGCCGCGACCCGAGCGAAGTCTTCGCCGCGATGAACCGGGCGCGCGAGGCGCTTCGTCTCAAAATCTACTCCGAAGCGTTCGCCGCGAGCCAGGAGGCGCTCGACAAGGTGAGCCGGCTCACCGAAGAGCTGGACACCGCCCGGGACGAGCTGCAATCCCTCGAAGAGATGGCGACGCGGTTCCGCAAGACCGGTTTCTCGATCGAGCCGTTCGACCCGGCGCTCCTGCGGATCCGAGCGTCCCTGGACCGCGCGGAAGTGGGTCCGGCACGGGAAGTCCTCAAGGAGACGGTCGTCCACCTAGGCCGCGAAGCGCTCCAGTTCTTTGTCCAGCGATGGGCCAGCCTCGACAAAGCCCGAGACTACGCGCGGGAGCGGCAGTTCCTCTCCCCCGACGCGGACCGGGACATGAACGAAGCTCGCGAGCTCCTCGACAAGGGCGAGCTCGCGGAGAGCGCCGAGCGGATCTCTCGAGCCGAGACGGAACTCCGACGCGCCGCGGCTCCTTACGTAGCGCGCCGGGTCGAAGAAATGGAACAGGGACTCTCCGACATTCCCGACGAAGCGCTCGTCGCTCCGGTGCGCCGACTGCTCGCCGATGCCGACGTGACGCTCCGGGTCAAACAGGACCTGATCGGCTCGGTCGATAGCCTGCGCCGGGCCGAGCGCGAATTCGGGGCCGTGGTCGCGTCGCACGCCTCTGCCCTTGTGGAGATCCTCGAGGCCGAACGCGCGGTCCTCGAAGGCATGGGAGGGCCGAGCGATGAGATCCAGCGGCAGATCGACGAAGTCCAACAGATCTTCAACATGGGAGATTTCGTCAAGGCATCGCGGGCCTCTCAGGAGATCCGGACTCGCGCCCAGCAGCAGCAGCTCCTGAGAAGCGAGGAGTCGGTCTCGCACGCGAAATTGTCCCTCGTGGAACTCGAGACCATGGGCTTTGACCTCGCGAAGTTCCGCGCTCAGCTGGACGAGGCCCAGACCGCCGCGCGAGCGGCTCGATTCGCCGATGCTTACCGTCTCGCGACGAAGCTCGAGGAATCCGCCCTCCGGGCCCGCGCGTCGGGCCAGGCGATCCTCGAGGGTATCGCGCGCGCCCAAGAGAGCCTCGGTCACCTCCGGGAGGCGGGAGTCGACCCCAACCCGTACTACGAGCCGCTCCGAAATGCCCGACTGGCGTTCCAGAGTCTCGACTTCGACCGCGCCCGAGCGACGCTCGAAGAGGTGGAACGGAAGCTGGGGGACGAGGCCGCGCGCGGAGAGACGACCCATCTTCTCGGAGAGGTCGAACATCTCATCGAGGACGGCCGCCGGCTTTCTTCCCCGATGGAACCGTTCCAGGCCCGATGGGAGCAGCTGAGGACCGAACAGGCCACCGCTCCCCCCGAGGCGACCCGGACCGGGGCGCGCCTCCTGCACGACGACCTCATCGCGATCCTACGGCCGGTGCTGGACGAAAACCTCCGGACGCTCGAGCGGGACCTCGACATCGCTCGGTCGGCCGGGGTCGACCTCGACAAGATCCTGCTCCCGCTTGGGGAAGCCCGCCGACGCATCGCACTCCCGGTCCCGATCGGGGCGGCCGCGCTCCTGGACGCGGCGCGGGCCGAATTCGTTTCCACGCGAGGATTCGTTGAGCACGCCGAACGCGTCGCGAAGCGCGCGCGCGAGGCGCTCGCCGAAGCGGACCTCCTGCACGTGCACACCGCCACCCTGCGCGAGCAGATGGAACGTATCGAGAAGCTGCTCGCCGAGCGCCAGTACGCCCGGGTCGTCGAGCTCGGCGGCCCGCTCGAACGAGAACTGATCCAGGCGACCTATCAGCACGTGTCGAAGACCCTGGCCGGGTTCCAGGCGACCGTGACCCGCCTCCGAAAGGAAGGGATCGATACTTCGCTCGCGGAGAACCTCCTCCATCGGGCCCGGATGGCGCTCGACGAGGGCCGACCGGTGGAGGCGCTCCAGCTCGCGGGACAGAGTGAGGGCGAGCTCGAGCGCGCGGACCTCCAGCGACGGATCGCCGAAGGTTCAATCGTGGCCGCGGAGGCCGCGATCGCGCGGGCGACCCAGGAGGGCGTCATCTCCCCGGTCGCCGCCGAAGAACTTGCCTCCGCCAAGCTCTCGTTCCAGGGCCACGAGTATCCTCCGGTGCTCGAGCATGCCCTTCTCGCCTCCGACGCGCTCGGCATCGCCCGCGAAGGGCATCGCCGAGCGAAGGATGCCATATCCTCCGCCGAACGACAGCTCCGCGAGGCCTCCGAGGTCGGCGCCGAAACGGACCCCGCCAAAGTCCGGCTGGAACAAGCTCGCCACCATCTCGAATCCGGACTCTACCCCGATGCGACGCGGGTGGGACGCGAATCGGTCGAAGAGGCCCGTTGGGCGATCGAACGACTTTTCGCGGGACCGCTCGGTGAGCTGCGACGGCAGGTCGAGTCGACCCGCCGGGAAGGGCTCGGCGCCGAGGTCGACCCCATCGAGGCGATCTTGGGAGAGGCCGAAACGGCGCTGCGGGCCCGCGAATGGGCTCGAGTCAAGGAGGCGATCGCCCGAGGCGATGCCGCGAGCGCCCGGATCATCGACGCGGTCGTGGATGGCCGCTGGCGCGAGGCGGAAGCCGAGTACCTTCGGGCCTCCGACGTGCCTCCCGCCGAGACGGACCGCCGGGAAGAGGTCCGAACCCAGCTCGCCGCCCTTCGGAACCGTCACGATTTCGGCGCGGCGCTCAGCCTCGTTCGCTCCGAGCTCGACCTCTCGCGTCGCCGTCGACGGGAAGAGATCGAACGCCAAATGGCGGAATTCAAGGACCGGCTCTGGGTCGGGGAACGCCTCGCCCTCGACACCACGCCAGTCATGCAGACCTTCAGCGAAGCGCGCGTGGCTCTGGATGCGGGACGGCCGGACGAGGCCGAAGCGCTCCTGGCGCGCGCCACGAGCGCGCTCGAGCCCACGGTGCGCGAACCGTACACCCGGCGGTGGCGCGAACTGCAGACCGAGATGAACTTCGCCCAAGAGGGCCTGCACGTGCGGGTCGGCCCGATTCGGGAACGGCTCCAGCAGGTCGAGCAACTCGACCGGTCGGGTCAGATCCTCGATGCGGCGAGGCTCCTGCTCAAGATCGAAGAAGAACTCAACCTACGAAAGTCGCTCCACCGGGAGCTCATGAACCTCCACTACCTCATCGACGCGGCGCTCACCCGGGCCCACGAGCTCCGGGTGGACACTTCCGAAGCTCGCGCGCTGCTCGCGGAATCCATCCGACTGCGAGAGACCGATTACGCCGCGGCCCTCGAGAAGGCGCGACAGGCGCTGCGGAAACTGCAGAGCGAGGGGGTCGGAGCCACCGAGGGAGTGAGCGTGGCTCCCGCGCCGGCGGCGAACCCGTTCTGGCCGTTCCGCCGGCCCCCGTCGGAGCCGTAGGGGACTAGGCGGAGGAAAGGTACCCCGACCCGACTCCGGGCGGGGGGATCCCCGGCAGGCCCCGAGGAGGTCCCAACGGCAGGCGGTCGTACTCGACGGTGTGCTTGATCCCCCGGCGTCGAAGAAGAGTCGAGACCTGCTCCGTGATCTGGACGACCTCTTGGCAGCGCGCGGGCTTCGCGAAGTAGAACTCGGCCCGCTTTTCGTCGGCGATCGGGAAGATCAGCCGAAGTCCGAACGCATCCTGACGGTTGTACCCGACGGGTTTCCGGTTTCCCTTGAGGTCCCGCAGATTCTCGTCCAGGAGGACCTCCGGAAGGAGCGGGTCGGATTCCTTGACGAACGGTCGATTCATCTCGACGACCCGTTTGTGGATCTCGGGGTAGACTCGCAGAAGGTCGCGATACGACCTCTTCGGGTCCAGAAGGATGTGGCCGCTTCGTGCCTTGACCGGTGGAGTCACACCCCGGAATCGTGGGCTGGGTCTTAGGTGCTTCGGACCCCGTCCCCACTCAGGGTTATCCCTCGTCGGACGGTCCGCCGACCCATGTCCGCGACGCCGCTGCCTTCCGAGACCGCCGTGTGGGCCCCTCCGACCGATTTCCCGCTCGTCACCACTCCGTTCGTCCCCGGGTACCGGGTGACGAGGGTGATCGGGCTCACCTACGGTCTCATCGTGCGGTCCCGCGGGCTCGGCCGGAACATTGTGGCGGGCTTCCGGGCGCTCGGCGGAGGCGAGATCACCGAGTATACTCAACTGCTCGAGCAGGCTCGGCATGAGGCGATCGCCCGTCTTCAGGACCACGCGAAGCGACTCGGCGCCAACGCCGTGCTCTCCATCGCTTTCGATACCTCCGAGATGAGCGAGATCATGACCGAGATCATGGCCTACGGAACGGCCGTGGTCGTGGAGCCCGATCCGACGCCCGCGCAGCCGGTGGCGCTCCGGTGAGCGTTCCCGGCGTCGAAAGGCTCAAAGAGGCCGCCCGCTACCGGCCCGTGGCGCTCCCGTAGTCTAGTGGTCAAGGATAGAGGCCTCTCGAGCCTCTGACGCGGGTTCAAAGCCGGTCGGCTTCGCCCGGCCGGGGAAACTCCCGCCGGGAGCACCACTCCGAAACGGAGGATGTCGGCTTGCGGGATCAAGGCCCTCGAGGCTCGGACCGGCTTAAGGAACGATCGACGTTGGTCGCAGGGCACTTTCGAGCAGCTTTCGCTCGATGAGCGCCATCGCCTCCGACACCGCCGACTTGCTCCGGTCGAGCTTCGTGGCGAGCCCGGTCAACGTAATCCCTCGGGGGACGGCGAAGTAGCCGGCCGCCATTGCTTGGGTCAGAAGTTCGTGTTGACCTTCCGTGAGCATCGGAAGGTGGCTGCGGAGGGGTCCACGACGGATGGAGGTTACCTGGAACTGCGGGTCGATGGATCGAACATACTTGACGACCGACTCGAATTCGAAGCGACGTGCGACGACTTCCCAGCGAATGACTCCTCCCTGGATCCGGAGGGGGAATTGGATCGGGAGTCCCAGCTCCCGGTAGAGATAGATCACGGGCGGGTTCGCGTAGGTGATCCGATAGATGCTGCCGTCCGCTACCTCGGCGAGACTGTCGACCTTTCGCACATCGGAATATCCGGAAATTTCTCGCGCCCAGACTCCGGGCGTCCCCCCGCTAATCCAGTGGTCCGAGACGGAAATGTCCTCGCTCAGGTCGGAGCGGTTGAGGACGTCGACCACCACGCTCGGATGAGCCCGCGTGAACTGGCCGGTCCAGGGTCCCTTCGTGCGGATCCGGACCCGCAGTGTGGCCACGAGAAGGCCGGTCTCCGAGGCTACGTCCTTCCCGTCGCGAGAGCCGAAGGTCGTGCCAGATGTCTCCCCCAGACGTTGGCGGAGGGCCGAAAGCCCGTGCTTGCGGACCGACGAGGGTCCCTTGTTCGGCATGTTCCCGACGCGAACTGTCCGCTTGCTTCGGTCCATCCGTCGTCGGGGAAGCGGAATCTCACCTATAAATCGCGGCACTAGCCCGCCAAGCTCCGCCCGCCCAGAGAGAAGGGGCTAGATGTGAGACCCCGAGGCGAAGTGGTCCCGAATTCGAGCCCAACCTGGAAGAGGTGGAGCCCGAGCCGCCGATGGATGGTCAACTCGGCGTGCTCTCTCGCAAGGGTCGGGTTATTATCTGTGATTTGCCGTTCGAGGTAATCGTGGCGAGCGACCCCTCCGCCGAGGAACTGTTCCCAGGAGGGTTCGGAAGACCGAGTTCCGTCTTCGTTTCGGGGACCAGCCGATCGCTGCTGAAGTGGTTCGCGTTCTCTTCTCTCGCCCCCTATGCCTCACGGGTGTACTGGACGGACGTTCGACTGGCCGGAGAGATCCTCGACCCCCTCGACCCGATGACCCTTCATGTGATTCCCGACGAATCCGTGTACGTGCTCCAGCCTCGGGACCTTCAACCGGACGACGCCGGGGCCCGTCAGGCCGAAGCAGCGGCGGCGACGATGCTGAAGTCGGACGAGAGCACGAGTTCGATCGAAGGGCTGGTGGAATTCCTTCGCATGCCGGCCCACGCCCAGAAGCTGATCTCGTCCACGGGCCGCGTCGACGCACCTTCGATTCTGGTGACGGCCAATGCCCAGCGACTGGCCACGGTGTTCCCACAAGATCGCATTGCTCCGCTCATGCGGGCGATGCTCGAGTCCGGGACGTGTCAGGTCGCACTTTGGGCCGAAGCCTCCACGACCCTCACGTCCGTGTTCGATGTCATTCTCCACCTGGAGGGGCACGGCCCGACGGACTGGCGAAACGCGACCGTTCGATGCGAGAAGGGCATCGCCACCGGACCCCTGGCTTCTCCGAAGCCCCGTCGCCTTTCGGAGATTCCCTCCATCGCCAAGATTCTCGAGAAGTCGATTCCTCTCCCGTCCGAAGGAAAGGTCTGACCAGCCAATCGCGCGCTCGCAAAGAGCTCGACTCGATTCAGCCCCTGCGAAGCTCGGTGACCGTCGTTGATTTGCACAACCTCAACGCGTCCCAATAGCCCCGGGGCCGGCGGGAGCGATCGGCGGCGACCCCGAAGGGTTGAGTCTCTGCGGCCCAGACCGAGGGGAACTACTTCGGATCCTCGGACGCGGGCTCGGTCCATTCGCGCAGCGTCGTCCGCCGAATCCCGGCCGCCCGCGCAAGGGCGTTCTTCGTCCCTTCCTTCGCCAGGTGGGGGGCATCGGCCAGGTCAAGTTCGACGTCCTTTCCGATTCCTCCCAAGGCCTCTCGCATCTCGTGCAGGTGGTCTCGGAATCGCGGGCGATCCATCTCGTCGGTCATGGGTTCGGACCCGTGAGTCCGATCTCCTGGTCCTAAAACCTTGAGGTCGATGGGAATCGAGCGAGGGGGACCCGCATGCTGACTCGATTGTCCCTTCCGAAGGGACTCCTCGAAACTTCGCGGTAGTCCCCCACCTGGCCGCCGTCGATGTGCGGGAGGTCGCCACGGTATTGTGCTCGAAAGGCGTACGCTCGTCATTGGCTGTCGAGGTCGTGGTCCTCATCTCGGCCGTCGACCCTGTGGCCGGCGCGGTCGCCGATCGCTGGGGTACCCCGGAGGCAATCGGCAGCCAGGTCGACGGGGCGGCGATTCGCCGGCTGAATGACCGCACCGTTTTCGTACGACGACCGGGAGCTCACATTCACGACGAAGGCGTTGACCTCCGGTTACCGGCCTCAATTCGTGACGCTCATCCGACCCTGGTCTTCCCGTCCATCCACCGGAGCGGAAGAAACGTTCCGTGCCTGACGGTTCATCCCCTCGGAAACCCGGGATCGAGAGCCGAGGTGGGAGGCCGCCCCCGCACTCTCGTTCCCACCGACCCGGGACGGATGGTTTCGGCGCTGCGTCTCTTGGACGAGGAGGCCGTTCCTCTGGGCCTGGAAGCGACGTACGAAGCGACCCACCACGGCCCCGCGGTGGGCCTTCCCGCTTTGTTCATCGAGATCGGCTATGGAGAACTTCCCCAACCCCCGCCCGAGGCCGTTCGCGCGCTCGCCGGAGTAATCCCTCGGATCGAGCCGGTTCCGGGCGACCGGGTCGCGCTCGGGGTCGGCGGTGGGCACTACGTGCCGCACTTCACCGACCTCGCGCTTCGCCGACGATGGGCGTTCGGGCACCTCCTATCTCGTCACGTTCTCCCGGAAATCGACCGAGCCACCGCCGCCGAGGCCCTGGCGGCGACGCTCGGAGCCGAGGGAGTCGTCTATGCGCGTGCCGAGGATGCGAGACACCCCGTACTAAGTGGGATCGGTCCGCGACTCCGGGAGCAGGATGCTCCCGACCGAGAACGAGATACCGTTCGCGCGTCTACGGGCGGCGGTCGTTCGGCTTCTGGAACATGATCGCGCCGGAGCGATAGACCGCCTTCCCGAGACGAAGCGACTGGGTGGAAGCGACGCTCGGAGAACGTTCCGCGAGCATCAGGCTCTCGACGATCTGACGGAACAACGCACTCTGATTGATCTCGGGATGCCGGTCGAGGAACTCGCTTTCCTCGGGAGTGATCGTGATGTTCTTCCTCAACATGCCATGGGGCATCGATTCGATCCTTGCTCGGGCAGCCATAGTTTTCGGAATCGGTTACACGTATAAGTGCGTATTGGTAAACAGGGCCCTCGGAGTTGCTCGGAGAGCTACGGTCCGCGAGGCCCTAGGAGCCGCTCAGGGGGCCCGCGAGCACCGTTACGGCGTGCCGCGGGTCCATCGCGCGGTCCACGGCCGCGCGGACGTCTCGGGGTCGAACGGCCCGGAGCTCGGCCGGCCATCCGAAGAGATAGTCGCCCGGGAGGCGCTGGTACGTGACGTCCACGGCGAGTTCGTGCGCATCGGAAGTGGATTCGAGCGCGAGGGGGATCTCCCCGATCGCGCTCTCGCGGACCTGGCGCAACTCCGACGGGGCGACGTCGCGAAGGCGCATTTGTTCGAGTTCCTTCGCGAGCAGGGGCACGACCTTCTTCCAACGTTCGCTCCCGGTGCCGGCTCCGACGGCCCAGTACCCCCCAAAACGCATGGCTTCGAGCTCGCTCGACGCATGGTAGACGAGTCCGCCGCGTTCCCGGACCCGCTGGAACAGGCGGCTGAGCTGGGCCCGACCCCCTAGGACCTCGTTCGCGAGAAAAGCCGCGGCGTATTCGGGGTCCGACCGGGGGATCGAGTCACCGCCGATCCGGATCTCGACCTGCGAACGACCCGGGAGAGCCACCTTCAACGTGCGAGCCGAACGCGGCCGGACCGGCGGCAAGTAAAGCTTCGGGGACCGCCTCTCGGCGAAGCTCGAGAAAAGGTGGCGAGCGGCGGCTTCGACCGCGGGCAGGTGAGCGGACGAAGTGACGACGAGAACCGCGTCGCCGCTGGTATAGTGTCCGCGGTGGAATCGTCGAATCTTCTCCGGGGTGAGTCGGGCCACCGAGCGCGCGTCACCCAACCCGCTCGAACGGTAGGGATGACCTTCGGGATACGTCGCGCGGAGCAGCTCTCGGTCGGCACGGCTCGCCGGCTGACTGAGCTCCCGCAATTGACGCTCGGAGACCTGCCGAAGGACTCGAACGAGGTCTTCCGATGCGAAGCGAGGCTTCAGGACAACGTCGGCGAGCAACCCGAGTAGTTTCTTCCAATCCGCCGCCGGACCCCAGATGGTCACTTCGGCGGATTCCGGCGCGCACTCGGTAGTCAGGGTGGCTCCCGCCCGGTCGAGGACCCGAGCGAGTCCTCGTCGGTCGTAGCGACCGGCACCGCTCGTCAGCAGGTGGTTGGCGACCCGGGCCGTACCGCCTTCGGCGACGGGGTCGAATCCCCAGCCCGCCGGGCCCACGTAGGTGGCCGAGAAGCTCGCGACGCCGGCCGGGGCGGGTTGGCGCGCGACGGTTAACCCGTCGATCTCCTCGCCGTACTCGATCTTCAGCGGGCTGAGCTTCTCACTCATCGCCGACCTCCCCCGTGGGCTCGTAACGCACTACGACGCGCGAATCGGTCCGGAAGATCGCTTGCGCCTGGGCTCTCACCGCGCGAGAGGATACCCGTAGCAGGGAGCGGTAGAGCTCGTCTTCGAGGGTTACGGAACGTAGAGTGGCGAAGTAGCCCAGGCGGAAGCCGGTGGTAGTCGCCCCCTCGTACGCCAGGGCCGCGCCACGCCGGATCCGGGTTCGGACCTCCGACATTTCTTTCGAGGTGGGCCCGTCTCGAGAAAGCCGCTCGATCACTCGATCCAACGCCCGCTCGAGCCGGTCGAGGGAGACCCCGGGAGCGGCTTGGGCCTGAACGGTGAACAGACTCGGGTAGAACCGGGGATTCCAGCCGCTGGTGGCACGGACGGCAAGTCCCTTGTCGACCAGGGCCCGGTACAACCGAGCCGTCGGATGCTCCCGGCGTCCCCGCCAGCCCATCCCGGCGGAGAACACGCGACTTTCTCCTCCTAATATCGTATCGAGCACGAGGGTCGCCGGCGTCGCCGGGTCGGTCAGGGCCGGCGAGCGCCACCCTACCTGAAGGTACGGGGTCGTTCCCGGACCATGGAGGGTCGACCGCCGTTCCCCGGCCGCCGGCGGTTCGATGTCGGGGACCTCCACATTGTCTCCCCACGGCGGGAGCTTCGAGAAACGCCGTCGCACCTCGGTCTCGGTGGTTCGCGGGTCGAATCCCCCGACGACCACGAGGACCGCGTTCTTCGGCCCGTAGAAGCGACGGTAGTACTCTCGAAGCTGTTCTGCCGTCATCTGCTCGATGTCCCGACGGCGGCCGAGCGCGTCCCAACGGTAGGGATGAACACGGAACGCGAGCTGGAAGAGTTCCTCCTCGACCCGGAACTCCGGCCAGTTTTCGTTCCCCTCCCGCTCGGAATGGATCACCGTCCGTTCCCGGGCGACTTCTTCGTCGGAGATCGCTGCGCGAGTCATTCGGTCCGCCTCGATGTTGAGAGGGACCGAGAGATGGTCGCGGGGCACGGTGGTGAAGTACGCGGTGAAGTCGGTGTCCGTGAAGGCGTTGAGCTCTCCCCCGACCTTGAGGACGGCGCGGTCAATCTCCCCCTTCGCGTACCGGGGGGAGCCTTCGAAGAGCATGTGCTCAACCCAGTGCGAGGCCCCCGTGATGCCGGGCCATTCGTTCTTGGAGCCGACCCGATACCACACCCAAACGCTGACCGTCGGGCTCGTGGGGTCCGGGGCGAGCAGCACCCGCAACCCGTTCGCGAGCGTAAGGGACCGAAGCTTGGGGCGATGGACCCCCGAACGAGACATCGAAGTGGCGCCAGCGCTCGTCGCATATAACGCGCGTCCGGGCCGGGCGAGGGGTCGAGGAGGGCGACCCCCCGTCCGGCACAACCGTTAAGCGAGCGTCCCGACCATCGGCCGGCGTGCATCCGGCGCTCCGGCTGGTGCGCGCGGGCAACCTCGGCGTATCGTTCGTGGGAACGCTCGTCGGGGGGCTCGTCGCACGAGGGGCGGGTATCTCCGTCCCGGTCTCCCTGTGGTTGGTCCTCGTTCTGGCCGGACTCTCCACCTCCCTGGTCACCGCGGGAGGGAACGTCCTCAACGACCTCCTGGACCTCGAGGGGGATCGTACCAACCATCCGGATCGACCGCTCGTGACCGGCGAGGTCACCGTCGGTGCGGCCCGCGGGCTCGCTACGGCCTTGTTCGTTCTCGGAGTCTTGGTCGTGATCCCCGTCGTGCTCGCGGAGCCGCTGGTCGGGGTGATTCTGGCCGTCGCGGTGGTGTCGCTATTGGGGTACGAATTCCGCTTCAAGAAGGCCGGATTCGTGGGGAACCTTGTGGTGGCGTTCCTGACGGGCGTGGTCTTCCTCTACGGGGCCGCCGCCGCGGCCAACGTGCTCGTGCTGCTTCCCTTCGCCGCCATGGCGTTCCTCGCGACCCTCAGCCGCGAGGTCATCAAGGATATGGAGGACATCGCGGGCGATGTCGGGCGAACCACCCTCCCGAAGACCTACGGCCTCGGCGCTTCCTCGATCGTCGCACGATGCGCGGTGGCGGGAGGGATCGCGTTGAGTCTCGTGCCCCTCGTCTGGTTCGTCAATCTCGGTTCGGGGGTCGGGATTATCTACGTCGTTCTGGTCGGGATTGCGGACGCGATCTTCGGGGTCTCGGTCTGGCACCTCCCCGACCGTCTGCACTACGAACAAACCATGAGCAAAGTGGCGATGACCGTGGCTTTGTTCGCGTTCCTGGCGGTGGCGTTCCGGTGATGGCGAGTCCGCCGCTCGGTCGGGTCGAGCGGTACCTGCAGGAGCATCTGCTCGGGGGTCCGCTCCACTTCACCCTCATCGACCCGGACAAATCCCGTGGAGAAAGGGCCGCAACGGTCGCTCGGGGCGCGGCCGCGCTCGGGAGCCACGCGATCCTGCTGGGAGGCTCGACGGGGATCTCCCGGGAAGTGATGAGCGACGCCGCTCGAGCCATCAAGAGGGCGGTCCAAATTCCCGCCATCATCTTCCCGGAAGGTCCGGGCTCGCTGACCCCGGATGCCGACGCCGTGCTCTTCATGAGCCTGCTCAATTCGCGCAACCTCGACCTCGTGATCCGGACGCACGCGCGATCGGCGTCGACGGTTCGGAAAATGGGACTGGAGGCGATCCCCATGGGTTATCTTGTCATCGCCCCCGGCATGAGGGTCGGAGAGGTCGGGGCCGTCGACCCCGTCCCCCGCGACGACCTGCCGGGGGCGACCGGGTACGCGCTCGCGGCGGAACTCCTCGGGATGCGGTTCGTCTACCTCGAAGCCGGTTCGGGGGCACCGGCACCGGTTCCGGGAGAG
>Ga0187810_10000460_pt1 | contig 15764 bp, 17 predicted proteins | sample NC_wetland_sal_i_9_FD_132963 | JGI IMG/M metagenome (GOLD analysis project Ga0187810, IMG submission 132963) | Wetland sediment microbial communities from Neuse River Estuary, North Carolina, USA - ASW_5 | ecosystem: Environmental > Aquatic > Freshwater > Wetlands > Sediment | place: USA: North...
CCATCATGCTGGCCGATGGCGAGGCAGAGGTGTACTTCGCTCCCGGGCGAGGGTTCACGATCTGGGCCGACGCCGTGGTGCATCACAAGATCCGGGCCGAGGGACTGATCGGCCGCGGCGTCATCCGTGGCTTGGACTCACCGTCCGTGTTTTCTCGTGGCGATGGTCAGCGGGAGAGCATGTCCTCCCCCGGGGCCCACGGCGCCATCAGGCGCTGGCCGGGCCGCCCGTGCGGTCGGTCAGTTGCCGATATGGTGACGGCCACGAACGCCCGGTCGGCGTCGTTCCATTCCTCGAGGAAGTGCAGGCCGGCGGCCGCGGCGAGTTCGAGCAGCGCGCTCACGCCCAGCCTGGCCCAGGGGAACACCGGGCTGCGCCTGCCGTCGGCGTGTTCGAGCCACGCGGTCATCCGCTCGTCGATGTCGTCGTGCTCCGCCTCGATCAGAAGCCTGCCGCCGGGAGCAAGCAGCCGCGCGCAGCGCCGCAACAGTTCGTCGGGATAGCCGCCGATGCCGATATTGCCGTCCGCGAGCAGCGCGGTCGCCCACCGGCCCTGGCCGGGTAGCGGATCGAAGACCGACCGGCAGATGGCGCACGCCCCGGCCTCGCGCACCCGCGCCACCGCGGTACGCGAGATATCTATGCCGAGCACGGGAATCCCGCGCTCGGCCAAGGCGATCGTCAGGCGGCCGGGGCCGCAGCCGATGTCGAGCACCGGCCCCTGGCAGCGGAGCAGCAACTCCTCGTCGGTCCGGTCGGCTGGCCCGCACCAGCGTTCGAGCTGAAGCGGCAGCGCGCGGCCGCAAGCCGTCCGAAGCAGCAGTCCGGCGCCTGGCAGGCTTAGTGCCTCCTCATAGAGGCCGATCGCCCCGGCCTTCATTGCCGTTCTCGCACGGTGGTGCCGCCCGGGCATGCTGAGCTGGCCGGATCGAGAACCGGGACGAGTTCCCGTACCTGCGCGGCGAACCGGGTCAGTGGCGCCAGACGCGCCACGGCCACGGCGTCAGCCGCGGTGTCGACGTCGCGAAGCCGCGGCAACCAGGCGACACGCAGCCCGGCTGCATCCAGCCGGGCGAGCTGAACGGCACCAGTGGCCGACGTGGACATGGGCACGCCGCGCACCAGAGCAGCATCAGGTACCCGCAGCCCTAGCCCCCAGAACCCCCCGTCGGCGGCCGGGCCGAACCAGGCATCGGCCACCTGCCAGTCCACCGCGAGCAGCCGCGGGGTGAGCTGCGGTGTGTCCATTCCGATCAGCAACGCGGGTCCGTGTGCCGCGGCGAAGGCGCCGGCCAGTCGCTCGTCGAGGCCGCCGCCGCATTGCGGGATGATGTCGAAGCCCGGTGGCAGCCACGGGCCCGGTTCGCCGTCGAGGACCAGCACCCGCCGCCGAGCCGGCGCCGCCAGCACGGTGTACAGCGTGTCCGCGAGCGCGGCCTCGGCCAGCGCGGCGGCCTGCCGGGGTGTGCACGGAGGTACCAGGCGGGTCTTGACTCGTCCGGGCAGCGGCTGTTTGGCGATGACGAGCAGGGTGGTCTCGGATTCCGGTGCCGGACCGTGCGGCCGGTTCGGCGCGATCACCTGGCCAGCACCCGGCTCATGTCCCGAACGGTGCGCACGGAGCCACGTACCGTTCCCGTCACCTTCGACTTTCCGATGCGGGGCAGGTAGGCGACCTCGACCTCGGCCACGCGCCAGCCCGCGGCGACCGCGTTGAGCACCATCTCCAGCGGGTAGCCGAAGCGCCGGTCGGTGAGGTTCAGGCCGAGCAGCGCCTCGCGGCCCGCGGCGCGCATCGGTCCCAGGTCGTGGAGCCGGACGCCGGTTCGGCGATGGATACGGCGGGCTAGTTCGCGGTTGGCCAGGCGCGCGGGCAGCGGCCATGCGTCTGTCCGGGTCGGTGAGCGGCGGCCGAGCACCAGGTCGGCCTGGCCGGCCAGCAGCGGCTCGGCCAGGCGCGGAAGCTGCCGCGGGTCCAGGCTGCCGTCGCAGTCGCAGAAGCATACGACGTCGGCGGTGGCGGCCAGCACGCCCGCGTGCGCGGCTGCGCCGAAACCTGGCCGTGGTTCCCGCACGACCGTCGCGCCGAGCGATCTGGCGAGGCCGCCGGAACCGTCGGTCGAGCCGTTGTCCACCACGATCGGCCGGAACCCGGGCGGTATTCGTTCCAGGACCCATGGCAGCGCCGGTGCCTCGTTCAGGCAGGGCAGGATCACGTCTAGAGTCACAGCAGTGACGTTACGAGTACGGTGAGCCGACCGGCAGGGAGCGGATCCTTACGGGATGGGGAAACCCGGCCGGCAGGCTCCCGTGCCTATTGGGTATCCGGAGTCGTCGGGTCAGCTGGTCTCGCATCGTGCTTCGGGCCGGCGGGCTGAGGGAGGACGGGGCCGGGCGCGTCCGGATCTTCCGCGGCGGGCTGCGGCGGTCCGGGCGAGTATCCGGACGGCGGATCCTGGCGGGGATCCGCCTCGGCCGGCGGAAGTTCGCCGGCGCGGTGTCCGGGCTCCCGCTCCTCCAGTTCCCGGTCCTCCAGTTCCGGTTCCTCCGGGACGGCTGGCGGCTGTCCGCGACCGGAGTCCGCGTCGCCGGGGTGACCGGGATCGGTCTCAGCCTCAGGAACGGCGCCGGCGGGCGCGGTGGCCGGGCGTTCCGGCGGCGAGGCGGCAGGCGGCTTGCCGCGTAGCCGCACCGCGAACGCGACCGCGGACAGCAGGAACAGTGCGCCCGTCACCGCCAGCCAGTGCCACACATACGGATCCGCGGACAGCGTGGTCGACGCGTGATAGGGCGATCGCAGCCGGAGGATCAGCGGGAACCACACGAGCAGCAGCAGGCCGGACAGCGCGGCGGGCACCCGGACGTAGTTGATCCACGGGGTCACGGGCAGCTGGGGATCGCGGTGCCTGATCGCGGCCATGGCCGAACGGTCGGCGAGCGAGTACAGCGGCATCAGCAGGAGGTCATGGCCGATGACCGCCCCGAGGAACCAGGCGGCCACCCCGAGGGGATGGGAGGGCACGAGCCGGTCGGCCGCGTAGCCCGCGAGGCCGAAGCAGGCGAGCAGGGAGAGCAGGTGCAGGGGACTGGCGCCGTACCAGCGGAGCTGACGTCTCATGTCAGCTCGCGAAGGTCAAGGTGGCGACCCACTTGGTGTTGTGCACACCGGGATTGGCCGGCACGATCACGCGGGCGGGATATCCGTGGTCGAGGGACAGGTCCGCGCCGTTGACCCGCAGCGCGAGCAGCGAGTCGGGGTCCATGATCTGCCCGGCTGACAGTACCCCGTGCCGGAAGGCGCCGCCCTTCTCCAGCGAGTCCACCAGCACGCTGGCCGGCTGGCTGATCCCGGCCAGCCGGGCCAGATCGCGCAGCCGCACTCCGGTCCAGGCCTGGTTGCCGGTGGACCAGCCCTCGACGCAGGCGATCGGCAGGTGCGCCGTGTGCTGCTCCATGGCCAGCAATTGGGCCCGGCTTAGGCGAACGGGCGCGGGACCGCCCGGGCCGGCGCGATCGAGGGTGAGCCGCCAGCCGGGGCCGGTCTCCTCCGCCCTGATGCCGACCTGCGCCGCGGTCTGGTTGATCTGGAAGTCGTTGGGTCCGGCGCCCAGGTCCTGCCCGTGGGGTGCGAGCAGCGCGGTACGGCGCAGCGGGCCGCCCAGCGACTGGCCCACCGTGACGGCGAGCATCAGCAGCGAGCCGGCCCCGGCGAAGGCCAGGGCGCCGCGCCGGGAGATCGTCGGCCCGGCGGGCGCCGGGCTGACCAGATCCGAGCCGTCCGGCGGTTCCGGCTCGGTATGGGCGGTATCGACGCGCAGCATCGCCATCAGGCCGCGAGCCCGCAGCGTCCCGATCACGGTCCGGCTCTTGAGGCCCGTGTGGACCACGAGGGCGGCTACGAAAACCCAGGCTCCGTAGAAATGCAGCACGTAGAAGGAGCCGGGAAACTTGTACCACTGCTGGATGTTGAGGATCCCGGTGACGAACTCGAACCCCACCCCGCCCACGAGCAGCAGCAGCGACAGCCGCTCCAGCGCGTGCGCGGGACTGCGCAGCGGCGGCCACTCGAACAGCTTCGGCAGTACCGACCACAGCTTGGCCAGCAGGATCGGGATGAGCACCAGCCCCAGGGTGACGTGCACGCCCTGGTTCAGCCGGTACAGCCACACCGGGTGGGTGGGCCAGGAGAACAGGTAGAAGCCGAGCAGGCCCTTGCCCGGAGTCTGGTCGTTGATCCGGTTGAGGTCAGGGTTGTACGCGGCGTAGGACAGCAGGCCGGTCACGAACACCACCGACAGGCCGGCCAGCAGGATCAGGCCGAGGATCGAGGTCAGCCATGGACCGCGGATCGGGCTTCGCCAGAAGGACCGGCGGAACGGGCCGGGCAGCTCGTCCGGGCGCGGTAGCCGGCGCAGCCCCTGCGAGGCTCGCTGCGCGAACGGGGGGCGCCGGACCGCGGGCGGCCGCTCGTCGTGTTTCACGTCGTGCCTCCTGAACTGCCAGGCCGCGGCGGCTGGACCGCCGCCGCGGAGGTCGCCGCGCCGTCGAGCGCCCGGACCGCCGCCGCGCACGAGGCGCCCCCGACCGGAAGCCATACGTAAGCCGGCCGGCCCGGTAGGCCAGCGACCGCCTGGAACACCGCCGGCGGCACGCCGGCCAGCAACGTCTGCGGGCAGCGGCGGTAATAACGCATCAGGTCCCGCGGAAAGCCGTCGGGCGGTTCAGCGTTGTCGGTCAGGATGGCGCTGAATCGCCGCGCCGCCACCGCGCGTGCGGCGCTGCTCCTGAAGCTTGCGATGCCCGCCGTATTCGAAGCGCCCATGAGATCGTCTATCGCGCCCTTGTGCGCTACCGAGGGCAGACCGGCCAGCAGCCCCAGCCCGGGGTCGGTCTGAACCGCGATCGTGCCACCGACCGCGCGCATCCCCGAAATCAGCCGCGCGCCGACCGCGCGGTCCGCGCTCGTGGGGATCGCGCGGCCCGGATGGAAGCCGTTCACCAGCACGGCCAGCTGCGCGATGACCAGCGCGGCGGCCCCGGCGGCGACCCAGCGGCGCATCTGCCCCGTCCGCCAGCTCGCGATCCGGGCCCGAGCCAACCGGTCCGCGCAGGAACTCACCAGGCCGCCGGGCTGATCGCCCATCGCCAGCCCGGCCAGCAGCGCCACCGCGAGGTAGGCGGGCAGCAGGTCGTTGACCGCGCCGCCACGGTGCACCAGCGCGGTGTAGGCCTCGACGACCAGCGCGATACACCCGGCGGACAGCACCAGCGGCGTCCGCCGCGCCCCCAGGACCGCCGCGCAGCAGGCCAGGCCGAGCACCGGCAGCAGGTACACGGTCCAGAAGTGCCCGAACGCGGCGTCTTTGAGGGGATGCTCAACCATCAGCACGAAGACGTAGTACACGTACCAGCCATGGCTCGCGAGCCCGAGCGCCAGCGTGCTGATCCCGAGGACCGCGCCGTAGGTCAGCGCGGCGGGCCAGGCGAGCCGGCGTCGCGGGCCGAACGCCAGCGCGGTAAGCACCGCGACCCCCTCCGCGAGCCCGTTCTGCTTGGTCAGGAACGCGGCCGCGAGCAGCAGGCCGGTGCCGACGGCCCCCCGGGTGCGGCGCATCCACCGCGCGGCGTAGAGTGCGGCGACGCTGAGCGCAATGAACAGCGAGTCGACCCGTCCGATGTCGAACCAGGTGTCCGTGACGAAATAGGTCGCGGCCAGCAGGCCCGCGGCGGCGATCCCGGCCGCGGCGCTCGCCGTCTCCCGCTGGACCAGCCGGGCCAGGACCGCGAAGCAGACCAGCGACGAGATTAGCGACACGAGCCGCAACGGCAGATAGGACAGGCCGAGCACGCCGGCCGCCGCGGCCGAGGTGACGAAATACAGCGGCGGGTAGCCGTCTGGCACGTAGCCGACCGTCGGCGCAGCGTAGAGCTGGCGGCCGCTGAGGATCCGCTGCACCTCGACCAGCGAGTTGCTTTCCAGGAATTCGAGGGAGAACGGGTACGTCAGCCGCAACAGGGCGATGACCAGGTAGGCGGCGATCGCCGCCAGCCCGAGGAGCGCCGCGGCCACCCGCACGGCACGCGGCGGATCCCAGCGGCGCCGCGACGGGGCGCGCGCCCGCCCGGCCGCATCGCCCAGGCCTGACTCAGCCCGCGGCTCGAGTGCCGGCGTGGCCGCGGGCCCGGCACGGCGGGTGACAGGGGGGCTCACGCTGAGCATTACACGCACACGAGCCGTACTGGTCAACCGGCCAACCGGGAGCGTTTTGTCAGTTTATATAGCGTATTATCCGAATTGAAAGCGGGCGGCCGAGATGCGCCCGGGTTCCGCGCGGGGGCTCGCCCTGGTCCGGCCAGACCCTGCTGACCAGGGCATTAGCGGCACCGGGCGGTACCGCTACAAGAAAGTTCCCGTTCCGTCCAGCCGCCTCGGGACGGCCAACCTTACGGGTTGGAGATAACTGCCGTCGGGGGATCCGCATCCCAGCAGTAGCCGATGCCCCGGACGGTCCTGAGCAGGAGCGGCGACGCCGGATCCTCCTCGAGCTTGTCGCGAAGCCGACGGACGTGCACGGTGACGGTCGACTGGTCGCCGAAGGACCAGCCCCACACCCGTTTCATCAGCTCGGCCCGGGTGAACGCCTGCCCGGAATGCGACATGAAAAAGGCGAGCAGATCGAACTCGCGCACCGTCAGGGCCAGCTCCCGGCCGGCCTGGCGGGCCCGCCGGGCCGCCACGTCGACCTCGATGCGCCCTGAGCGCAGGGGCGGCGACGTCGCCGCCGTTCCCGCCCCGGGCGCGGCGCCGCGCCGCAGCACGGCCTGCACGCGCAGAGCAAGCTCCCGGGGACTGAACGGTTTGGTCACGTAGTCGTCGGCACCCGTCTCCAGCCCCAGCACCCGGTCGTTCTCTTCACCCAGGGCCGTGAGCATGATCACCGGCAGCAGGGTCTGCGCGCCCCGCGCGTCTCGCAGGCGACGGCACACCTCGAGACCGTCGATGCCGGGCAGCATTACGTCGAGCACGACCAGATCGGGTCGCCACGTGTCGGCGAGCCGCAGCGCCGTATGCCCGTCCGCCGCATGCCGGGACTCCATGCCCGCATGCCAGAGGTAGTCGACCACGACCTCGGCGACCGTCGGATCGTCATCGACCACCAGAACACGCGCAGTCATAGGTCGAGTGTAGAGAAGCCGAGTTCCTTAGTATCGGCCCGCGAGCAATCCCGGCCCGAACTGGCTACGAATACCTATTGGACGAGGTCTCATCTGGCTACCGGCCCGAATGAGGTCACGTCATCCGCCCAGCTCCGGACCGCCTGGGCTTCGGCTATCGCTGGGAGGCAATGCCTTCGTGAATGCGCAGATCCAGATCGTCCTGATCGCGGCCGGCTGCACCAGCACCGTGGGACTGATGGGAATGGGCGTCATCCGGCTGCTGCGCCGGGCCTCGCTGCGCCTGTCGTTCCAGGTCAGCGGGGCGGTACTGGTGCTCGCGATCATGGCCGGCACGCTCGGCACCGCCGAGGCGATGTTCCTGTCACCCCACGACCTGCGCGTGGTGGTGATGGTGTGCGTGGTGGCCGCGGTGGTGGCGATCGGATTCGGCGGCCTGCTCGGACGGCAGGTGGAGGCCAGCAGCCTAGCCCTGCGTCAGGCCGCTCGTTCGCTCGACGATGAGGACGGCGGGTACCGCTCGCCGGCCGGACCGATGACGGCCGAGCTCGCGGCCCTGTCGCGCGAACTCGCCGTCACCGGCGAGAGGCTCAAGGCGGCGCGCGAGCGGGAGCGGGCGCTCGAGCAGTCCCGCCGCCAGCTGGTGGCCTGGGTCTCGCACGACCTGCGGATGCCCCTGGCCAGGCTGCGCGCGATGGCCGAGGCGCTGGAGGACGGTATCGCCGCCGAGCCGGACCGCTACCACCGGCAGATCCGCGCCGAGGTCGGCCGGCTCGCCAGCCTGGTGGACGATCTGTTCGAGCTTTCCCGCATTCAGTCCGGCACGCTGGGCCTGTCGCCCGGCCAGGTCGCGCTGGAAGAGCTGGTGAGCGACGCCCTGGCCAGTACGGAGGCGCTCGCGCGGGCTCACGGTGTGCGGCTCACCGGCGAGGCCGGCGGCCCGCTGATCGTCCGTGCTGATCCCCGCGAGCTGTCGCGCGCGCTCAGTAATCTGCTGATCAACGCCATTCGTCACACCCCGGCAGAGGGCAGCGTGCACGTCGTGGCCGTGCCGGAACCCGACGGCGCGCTGCTGGCGGTCGCCGACGGCTGCGGCGGCATCCCCGACGCGGACCTGGCTTCGGTGTTCGACCTGGCCTGGCGTGGCACCCGCCCCGGCCATCCCGGCCCGGACGACGGCGCGGGCTTCGGGCTGGCGATCGTGCGCAGCATCGTCGAGGCGCACGAGGGCCGGGTCAGCGTGGTGAACACCCAGGGCGGCTGCCGGTTCGAGGTACGGCTGCCGGCGCTCGCCGGCTAGAGCGAGGCCTGCTCAACGGAGGTAATGGCAGATGGTGGCGGCGCTGGTGACGGGCGCGGCGGCCGGACTGGGTATCGGCTACGTGCTGCAGCGCGGTCAGCTGTGCTTCCTAATGAGTGTTAGCGGGTCCGCCGTCCGGCAGACTCGGAGTGTGGTGGCCGTCGGCGGCTTCCTGCTAGGCGCGGGCGGCTGGATCGCCGGCGGTTGCAACCTCGGGCACGGCCTGTCGGGCGCGGCCCAGCTGAACGTCTCGTCCTGGGTGGTGGTCGCGTCCATGGCCGCTGGTGTGGGGTTGCCCGCCGCGGCGGCCCGCGGCCACCTGATCGTCCGCGCCCCCCCGGGCTCAGTCCTTTTATGCCGAACGGGCCGTGGCACTTGCCTCGGGCCAGGCCGCACCATGAGAGAGTGCGTACCGTTCGCGTCTGGGGCGGCCTGAGCCCCCGGCGCAGGTTGCTTCTGGCCGTCCTCGCGCTGCTCACCGCGGCGGGTGCCGTCGCCGGCGTCGTCGCCGCGCTCACCGGCGGCCCGCCCGTCCCCGCCGCCGATGAGCACCGTCCCGGTGACGTCCTGCTGGTTCCCGGGTACGGCGGCAGCACCGGTGCGCTGGACGCGCTGGCCGGCCGGATCTCTGCCGCGGGCGGCCATCCCATCGTGGTTCAGCTGGCGGGGGACGGCACCGGCGACCTGCAGGTGCAGGCGAACGTGCTGAACGGGTACGTCAACCAGGCGCTGGCGGCCGGCTCGGGCCCGGTGACCGTCATCGGTTACTCCGCCGGAGGTGTCGTGGCCTGGCTGTGGGACGTCGACTACGACGGCCCGGCCAAGGCCCGCCGGATTATCACCCTCGGCTCGCCGCTGCACGGCGCCGCCATCGCCGCCGTGGGCGTGGCCAACCTGCCCGGCGAATGCCCGGTGGCCTGCGAGGAACTGGTGCCGGGCAGCGCCCTGCTGGCCCGCCTCCAGCAGACCTCTGCGGCCACCCGCCCGCCGTGGCTGTCCCTGTGGACCACCGACGACCAGGTGGTGCAGCCGCCCGACTCGGCCCGCCTGCCCGGCGCGGTCAATGTGCCGCTGCAGTCCGTCTGCCCCGGCGTGAGCATCCAGCACGGCCAGCTCCCCACCGCCCCCCTGGTGGTGGGCATCGTGCTGCGCGCCCTGCGCGGCGCCGCCCTAACCCAGCTCACCCCCGCCGACTGCCGCTCCCTGACCGCCCTGGGCACGCGGTAGACCGGCTAAGCGGTGATGTCCTTGGTGGAGAAGCTGGCCCACGCGGCGGCCAGGAAGACCACCACGTAGACGGCCTGGATGGCGAAGCCGCGTTCGATATTGCGCCAGAAGATGGGCTGGCGGAAGAAATCAATCCAGGCCAGCCAGTACCTGGTCGGCAGGTAGGGCTGGACCACGGTGGCCGCGTTGAGGGTGACCAGGATCTCGCTCGCGACCAGCACGGCCAGCGCGCCGAGGGCCGCGCCGAGGGCCGAGTCGGTGACGGTGGAAAGGAAGAGCGCGATCGCCGCCACACCGAGCATGGACACGGTGATGAAGGCGATCCCGCCGGCGGTGCGCTCGGCCAGCTGCAGCAGGCTCAGCGGCGCGCCGGACAGCGAGGTGACCGCGCCGCCGGCCAGCTGTCCCGCGGTCGGGGCCAGGCTGCCCGGGCCACTGCCGGCGGGCGCGAGCCCGACCGCGGCGCCGCGGGACGGGCCGAGCAGCAGCACCCCGGTCGCGTAGGCGGTCACGCTCACCGCGATGACCACCATCAAGACGTACACGATGACCGAGGTGAGCTTGGCGACCAGCAGCCTGGTCCGGCCGACCGGGCGGACCAGGAGATAGCGGAGCGTGCCCGTGGCGGCCTCACCCGCGATGGAGTCGCCGGCCACGACCGCGACGGCGACGGGCAGGAAGACCGGCAGCACGAGTGCCAGCGCGGCCGCGGGATACAGCGCCCCGTCGGCCAGCACCGCGGACAGGAACGCGCCGCCCTGGCCGGGCGGCGGGGTCAGGTGGGTGATCGCGATGAAGATCGCCACCATGAACGGCAGCGCGCAGGTCAGGACCAGGCTGATCCACGTCCGCGGACGCCGGGCCAGCTTGATGAGCTCGACCCCGATCACGCCGATCCCCCGATGTGGTCCGACCCGGTGCCGGTGACGGCCAGCACGATCTCTTCCAGGGTCCGCTGCTCCGCGCCGATGGCGCTGACCCGCAGTCCCGCCCCGACCAGCCGCGAGTTGAGCGCGGCGGCGTCGGCGTGCCGGACCACCAGCCGCTCGCCGTCTCGTTGTTCCACCTGCCCGTCGAGCATCGCCGTCACCCGGTCGGCATCGGGGGTATAGACGAGGATCCGGCCGGTCGGCGCGCGCAAGGTGGCCAGGTCGTCCTGCAGGACCAGGCGGCCGGAGTCGAGCACGCCGACCCTGGTGCACAGCTGCTCGGCTTCCGCGAGCAGGTGGCTGGACAAGAAGATTGTCACCCCGGTCTCGTTCAGGCTGATGATGAGCTCCCTGAGATCCCGGATCCCGCGCGGATCCAGGCCGTTGCCCGGTTCGTCCAGGATGAGCAGCCGTGGCCGACGGATCAGCGCCGCGGCCAGGCCCAGACGCTGGCGCATGCCAAGCGAGTAGGCTCTAACCGGCCTGCGGCCTACCCCGGCCAGCCCGACCTGCTCCAGGGCCTCGCCGATCCGCGTGCCCCGGCTGCGCCGGCCTGCGGACCCGCCCGGCCCGGCCGCGTCGAACAGGGCGAGGTTCGCCCGGGCCGACAGGTGCGGGTAGGCCGCCGGCTCTTCGATCAGCGCGCCGACCTGGGGCAGCACCTCGCGTAGATGACGCGGGATCCGCTGGCCCATCACCTCGATCTCACCGCTGGTGGCATAGACCAAGCCGAGCAGCATGCGGACCAGGGTCGTTTTGCCCGAGCCGTTCGGGCCGAGCAGGCCGTAGCGGTCGCCCTCGCGGATGTCCAGGTCGACCGACTGCACCGCCTGGACGGCGCCGAAGCGTTTGGTGAGCGCCTTGGTGGTGATCACGGCAGCGTGCTCCGCTGGGTCACGACCGAATTCGCCGCCCGTTCGAGTACCTGGGGGCTGACCGTTCCCGCGATCAGGAAGGTGACACAGCGATGGGCGGCCCGGGCGGGCCGGACCAGCACCGCGTTGACGAGCGGCGCGCTGATCAGCACGCCCGAGGCGCCCGACGGCAGGCTCAGCGCCGCGCCGCCGTCCGAACGCGCGTCTGAGATCAGGGTATGCCCGGCATCGCCGCGCACCCCTACTACGACGAAGGTGGCCAGGCCGCCGCCGTAGACGCCGATGGAGGAAAATCCTGGCTGCACCGGGAGACGAACGCGCCCGGCCAGCTGAGCGGGCAGTGTGGTCAGGACCAGGTTGCGCAACGCGCCGGGCAGGGTGCTGGCTTTTGTCGTGGTGAATCCGGTGCCGGGGCCCCGGACGGGGGTTAGCACCTGCGGATCGGGTCGCCAGGGACTGACCTGGAAGAACTGGCTTTCCAGCGCGGGGCGGCCCGAGCCGCGGCCGAAAATCTCGACCATCAGCGGGAGCCCGCTGGCCGGCGCCGCCCAGATGTCGACCTGCCCGACAGTGGAGGCGGGATCGGCCGGCGTGACCCGCAGCCCGGCAGCGCTCTGGCCCGCGACCCGCACCGGGGCGAGCAGGCCGAGCCTGGCCTGCGGTCCGGCCTCGGCCAGCACGCGGGCGGCCAGCGTCGGCGGCACCAGGTCAGCCGCGCGCGGCAGCCGCACCGGCTGCGCGCCGAGTACCTCCGTGAGCAGCTGCTCGCCGGAATCCCAGAGGTAGGTGCTGGAGCCGAGCTGGTAGGTGTCTTGCTCGCCGGCGTCGGAGAGCACGTCGACCCGCCACCGGGTGGCCGTTGCCCGCCAGACCCGCATCTTCGTGACGCCGTCGAACAGTGACGTCAGGCTGGAAAAGCCAGTCAGCGACGGCAGCCCGAACGTCGCGTTGCTTTCCGCGTACCCTGCGTAGGACTCACCGGCCGAGGCCAGGATGCGCCCGCGGAGCTGACTGGCGGTCAGCTTGGGTACGCTCACGGGCAGCGCGCTGGCGATCACCGGCAACCCGCACAGCAAGACCAGGCCGACGGCCACCGCCGCCCACCTGCGCACCGCCTGGACCCTCATCAAGCTCATCGCAATGCGCTCCCGGGTCCCGCCGCGGTAACAGGCGGGGACAAGATAGTCACTTGGCCTTTCGGGCCAGATACCTAACAACGGTACGTCAACCGCAGGGGCGCGGGAGGTTGTCGTCGACGGCAGCAGCAGAGCGGAGTTCGCCAGGTGGACGGTGGCGTACACGGGCGGGCACGCCCGCCTGTGGGGTGTCAGGGATCACGAACCGTGTCGGCCGCTTCCGCCGGAGTCAAAACGGCCAGCGTCTATCGGAGTGGGGAGCGACAAACTCCCCGGTCACCGGTGGGGCGGACGCCGCCGGACTGGAAGCCGAGGAGGTCGTACTCGCGCCGCAGGCGGCCAGCATGCTTGATCCCAGCAGCATCGCGAGCAATCCGCCACTGGAGCGCAAGAAGCGGCGCCGATTCTCTTGCATCCTCGCGGTGCCCCGAGCTGCTAATGCAGTTCTCGTCGGTGGTGCCGATCTTGAGCCCGAAGCGTGAAGGCCGATGCGGTTGCCCTGGGGCTGGTCGGCGTCCGGGCCGGCCTCGATGAGCAGCAGTTCGTGGTGGGTCCGGCCGGGCGGCGCGGTTGAGCGCCGCGTGGGGCACCGGCATCGGCTCGGGCTGCCCTTGGGCGGGCAGGATCTGGCGCTAGCCGATCACGTAAAGGGTCCGGACGACTGCGTGATGTCGTGGACGTATAGCACGATGTGCCCGAGTTCGGTGGTCTGGATGGTGACTCCCGAAGGGTTCGGTCGCGCGGGGCTCAGGGCCCGGGAACAGCGCTTGCAGAGCCCGCATCCGGCGCCGCTCAGGGCGCCTGGGAGGCGACCGCGATAGCGGCCGGGATCGTCCGGGCGGCGTCCTCACCGAGGACGATCGGGGTGAGTTCGGGCTCGGCACGCGCCTTGGCGGCGGCGATGTGGACGAGTTCGTGCAGCTGGGCGGCGTCGGTGACGTCGATGATCCAGGATGCCGAGCGGCGCCCGGCCGCGACCCAGAACATGACCGGCTGGTAGCGGGCGCCGATGAACTCGAACAGCGGGCCGGGCCCGCCGGGACCGGCGTCGAGGGCGTCCGCCGCCTGCATCGTCGGGGTGATCGTGACGAGGTAGTGCATGGCTGGCTCCTGGCGGGTCACGCGGCGGGCGGGGCGCACAGTTCGAGCTGGATGTTGTCCGGGTCGCGGAACACCAGCACCGAGCCCCACGGCTGGTCGGAGATCGGCGACACGGGGACGCCGTGGTCGCGCAGGGTCTTTTCCCACTCGGTGAGGTCGTCGCGGGAGCCGACGGAGAACGAGAGGTGGTCCAGGCCGGTGCGGGTCTCGCCGAACGGCCGGCCGTCGTTGCCGTCGTGGGCGTGCAGCCCGAGGAACACCCCGGTCTGGGGCTGCATGAACACCAGCGCCCGGCCGCCCTGGTGTGTCTCCTCCATGACCTGCTGCAGCCCGAACACCTCCCGGTACCACGCCGCGCTGGCGTCGAGGTCGGTGACCGTGAGGGACAGGTGGTGGACTCCGGTGATCGGTGGCATGGCATCCTCCCCTTGAGTTGACTACTTAACTATTGACTGCTTAACATATGGCTGTCAAGGGGATAGCATCAGCGACGTGAGCCAAGCTGCCATCTTCCGGGTGCCCCCCGGCTTCGAGCAGGAGTGGGCGGGAGCCCGCGCCGATGCCACCGAGGTCGTGCTCAACGTGATCCGGGCCGGAGAGGCGCTCAGCGCCCTGGTCGACTCGTTCGTGCGGGCGCGGGGCCTGCCGTCCTCCACCGCGCTGATCGTGCTGGAAGTGCTGCGCGGCGAGGGCGGCCCGCTCGCCCCGTCGGTCGTCGCCTCCCGGTGCTTGCTGTCCCGCCCGGCCCTGTCCGGCGTCATGGACACCCTGGAACGGCGCGGCCTGCTCCGCCGCTACCCAGACCCTTCAGATCGCCGCCGCGCCCTCGTCGAGGCCACACCCGAAGGGGTGACAACGCTCGAGCGCCTGCTGCCCGACCTCCACCGCGCCGAGGTGTCCTGGACCGGCGGGCTCACCCGCACCCAGAAGGCGACCCTGCTCCACCACCTCGGCCGGCTCCAGCAGCACCTCCGCTCCGGCCACCGCCAGCCAAATTCCCGGGCGGCCGCAACCGCTGCCCGCCTGCGGTGACACGGTCGCATGACCCGCGGCAGGCGACCTCCAAGACCGCTGACCTGGCGGACGACGCCACCCGCGCTGCGGTCCTCAACAAACGCGCACCAAACTCACGGAGCCCGCAGGTGAACGGTCCGGACGCTCTCGCGGCTACTGGCGGGTAATAAGGCTAGGGCACCGAACCGGTGCGCTACTCCACCGTTGCAGCTCAGCATGGAGGTCAAAGATCCGCGACCCCGGGTGTGCCCGGGCCCTGGGCGGTAGCGGGCAAGGTGTTCCGGTCGGAGCCGATCCCGGTCGACTGACGGGCAGGGGTTGTCACCCTGCCGGACTGCCGTCGGGTATCCGGCGGCAGGTTTAAAAGGCGACAGGATCTCGACGTGGTGACGCGCCGCGGCGTGGCCGAGGGCGGCGGGGTCTACCGGCGCCGGGTCAGGCAGGCGGCGCTGCCTGGCGGGCTCGCCAACGTCCGCCACGAAATGGTCGAACCCTGATGGCGCGGTGATCTGCAGGATGTGGAGCGGCTCGTCCGGGCCCACGACGAAGGTGTACGGCGATACCAGTCGCCGCTGCGGGAGCAGAGCGCAAGCCGGACCCGGCAGGCAATCGTCACTGCCGCTCACGAGCTGTTCACCGCCCAGGGCTACGCCGCTACCTCGCTGGCCGACATCGCCGCGGCCGCGGGAGTCGCCCGGCCGACGGCGTTCGCCGCGTTCGGATCCAAGCCCGCCCTGCTCCGCCAGGTGCTCGATCAGGCCCTGGCCGGCGACGACGAACCCATCCCCATCGCGCAACGCCCCTGGTTCCAGCCTGTCTGGCAAGCCTGGACACCGGCGCCCGCGCTGGCCGCCTACGCGGGGGTCTGCACCCTGATCAACAGCCGCGCCGCGCGGATCTTCGAAGTCGTCCGCCGGGCCGCCGACTAGGCCCCCGACATCGCCGAGCTCTGGGACACCCTGCTACGCAACCGCCGCGCCGGAGCCCGCATGGTCACCGAGCACGC
>Ga0187810_10000461_pt1 | contig 15757 bp, 11 predicted proteins | sample NC_wetland_sal_i_9_FD_132963 | JGI IMG/M metagenome (GOLD analysis project Ga0187810, IMG submission 132963) | Wetland sediment microbial communities from Neuse River Estuary, North Carolina, USA - ASW_5 | ecosystem: Environmental > Aquatic > Freshwater > Wetlands > Sediment | place: USA: North...
AGGCGCTTCCCAAACGCCAGGGCGAAATCGCGCCGCGCGGTCATGCGGTGGAAGCGCGCCTCTATGCCGAAGACCCCGCCCGCGATTTTCTGCCCTCCACCGGATTTCTGGAGCGCTTCGTCCTGCCAAGCGGGGTTCGCATCGACACCGGCGTGCGCGAAGGTGATGAGGTCACGCCGTTCTACGATCCGCTTCTGGCCAAGGTCGTCGCGCATGGCCCCACGCGCGCGAGCGCGATCGAGAAACTTGCGAACGCGCTCGCCGCTGCCGAACTCGCCGGTGTCCACACCAACAACGGCTTCCTCGTGCGCGTGTTGCGCCATGCGGACTTTCGTGCCGGCGACATCGACACCCATTTCATCGCCCGCCATCCGGAGCTGGCCGTGAGCCCAACGCCGTCGGGGCGCGTGCTCGCCGCCGCGGCGCAGTTGCTCATGCAGGGCAGGGCGCCCGCTGATGACGATCCCTGGAGCCGGACCGACAGCTTCCGTCTCGCGGGGACCGCGAAAAGGACGGCGGAATTCGTTGTGGACGGTGCCCGCATCGCCACCACCGTTCCGGGTGCAGCCCACGCCACGCTGCCCGTCGCGCTGCGCCTTCGCTGCGGCGACATCGCCGTTGTGGACGAAGGCGAAACCGTTGTGCTTCATCCCCACGATCCTCTTTATGATGCCGAGGATGAGGACGGCGCGACTGGCGCCGTGACGTCGCCGATGCCCGGCCGCGTGGTTCAGGTCTACGTCAAGCCGGGTCAGCCGGTGCGGCGCGGCGAAGCGCTGATGGTGCTGGAAGCGATGAAGATGGAGCACACCTTGTCGGCCCCGTGTGACGGCACCGTGGAGTCCGTTGCCGCCGCGACGGGCGATCAGGTCGGCGAGGGTGTGGTGCTGGTACGGTTCGCTGGTGTGGACGGGCAGGGATAGATATCCCACAGCTCGTCATGGCCGGGCTTGACCCGGCCATCCGGCAAAGACGAATGGGATTGGGTAAATAGCGTAATGACCCTTCATCTTCTCAAATTGTGCGTCGGCGTGGATTCGATTCAGGAACTGGTCGATTGGCAGACTGCGCGCCTCAAGGAGCGCAAGAAACGCAAGCTGCCGCCCGTGCTGATGCACGTCACCCGCCAGATGCCCAAGCGGGCCGAAGAACTCTTGGACGGCGGCTCGCTCTATTGGGTCATCAAAGGCCACATCGCGGCCCGCCACCGCATTCTCGAACTCAAATCCGTCACCAAGAACGGCACGCCCCATTGCGGCATCGTTTACGACCCCAAGCTGATCGCGACCGTGCGCCGCTTCCGCCGCCCGTTCCAAGGTTGGCGCTATCTCGAAGCAAACGACGCTCCGCCCGATGCGCGCGATCTCAAAGGCAAGAACCTGCCCGAGGCGCTGAAGCTCGAACTGGCGGACCTGGGGCTGCTATAGCGGCTTCTCCAGCACTACGAATTCGAGATCGTCGCGCTTGGCGATGCCGAAGCGCGTGCCGGTCGGAAACGGGTGCGTCTCGCCGGTCGGCACATAGCCGCACCGGCCGTACCACGCGATCAGCGTGTCGCGGATGCTGACGACGTGCATGTACATGCGCCGCGCGCCCCGGCCGCGCGCGAAAGCCTCGGCGGCGAGGAGGATCTGGCGGCCGAGATGGCGGTCCTGCAGGTCCGGGCGCACGGTCAGCATGCCCAGATACCAGACGCCTTCCTGCTTGGGTTCGAGCCAGACGCAGCCGTGCAGCGCGCCCGCGTCGCGGTATAAAAGCATGACCGCACCGGGACTTGCGAACAGGTCTTCACGTAATGCTTTGACATCCGTGCGTTGCCCGTCGAGATAATCGGCTTCCGTTGTCCAGCCCCGGCGCGAACTCTCGCCGCGATAGGCGGAATTGACGAGGGCGGCGACGTCCTCCAGATCGCCGTCGGTCGCGGCGACCAGTTGCATCGCTAAACGGCCATGTTGTCGATCAGGCGTGTGGAACCCACCGTCGCGGCGGTCAGCACGCGTGCCGGGCGGTCCAGCGTCGACAGTGGCGCCAGCGTCTCCGCATCCCGCACGGTGACATAATCGACCGCGGCAAATCCCGACTGCAGCAGGGTGCGCTTGCCGGCGTCCTCCGCGGCCGCGATGGTCGCCCCGTCGCGCAGTTCCGCGATCAGCCCCTTCAGCACGATATTCAGATTGCCGGCGATCTTGCGCTCCTCGCCCGAGAGATAGGCGTTGCGCGACGACATCGCCAAGCCGTCGCCCTCGCGCACGATCGGCGCGCCGAGGACCTGCACGCCCAGTCCCAGGTCGGCCACCATGCGGCGAACCACCAACAACTGCTGATAGTCCTTCTCCCCGAACATCGCCACGTCGGGTGTGGCGGCGAGCAGCAATTTGGCCACCACGATGGCCATGCCGGAAAAGAAATGCGGCCGGATGTCCGATTCGAGTCCCTCGGCGGGCCCGCCCACCTCGATCCGGGTGGCGAAATTCGGAGGATACATCTCTCCGACCGAGGGGGCAAAGATGAGGTCCGTCTCGCCCGCGGCGCCCAACTTTTCGGCGTCCGCATTCAGCGCCCGCGGGTAGCGGTCGAAATCTTCATGCGGCGCGAACTGCGTCGGGTTTACGAAAATGCTGACGATCACGGCATCCGCGTGTTTTTGCGCTTCGCTGACCAGCGACAGGTGCCCGGCGTGCAGGGCGCCCATGGTGGGCACCAGAGCGATGCGGGCTTCGTCTTGGCGGAAAGCCGCGATGCGGTGGCGCATTTCGGCGACGGTCGTCACGATCTGGGGTGCTGGACTCATAGGGCGACATTAGCGTGGCCCGCCAACTCCGCGCTACAATGATCTGCCACCTTTCGAGGTGTTCCCATGGCCGGCCTGCGCGACGCGATTTCCGAATCCTATCTCGCCGATGAAAGCCTGATTTCCGCAGAGCGGATCGAGGAGGCCAAGTTCTCGCCGGGCGAGAATGCGGCGGTACAGGGACTGGCGCGGGAACTGGCAGGCCGCCTCCGCAAGGAGGGCGCCAAGCGCGGCGGCGTCGACGCCTTCACGCAAGAATATGCGCTCTCGACCGAAGAGGGCGTAGCGCTGATGTGCCTCGCCGAGGCGCTGCTGCGCGTGCCCGATGCGGAAACCGCCGACCGCCTGATCCGCGACAAGATCGCGCCCGCCGACTGGGACAGCCACAGCGGCAAATCGGGCTCGCTGTTCGTCAATGCGTCCACCTGGGCCCTGATGCTGACCGGTCGCGTCGTGCGCATGGGCCAGACCGCCGACATGGATTTCGAAGCCATCGTCAAGAAGCTGGTGTCGCGCACGGGCGAGCCGGTGATCCGTCAGGCGATCTCGACGGCCATGCGCATGCTGGGCGGCCAATTCGTGCTCGGCCGCACCATGAAGGAAGCGATGCGCAACGCCCACAAGTGGCGCGCGAAGGGCTATCGCTACTCCTTCGACATGCTGGGCGAGGCGGCCTACACCGCGGCGGACGCGGAGCGCCACCTGACGGAATATCGCCAGGCCATCGGCGAAATCGGCGAAGCCTACAAAGGCAACGACATGCCGCCGCACGAGCGTCCCAGCATTTCGGTGAAGCTGTCGGCGGTGCATCCGCGCTACGAATGGGTGAAGCGCGGTCGCGTCTTCGCGGAACTGCTGCCGGCGCTCGTCGATCTTTCCAAGCGTGCCCGCATGGCCGACATCGGCCTCACCATCGACGCGGAAGAGGCCGACCGCCACGAGCTGATGCTCGATGTCTTCGAGGCTTTGCTCAAAAACGCGGAGCTGAAAGGCTGGAACGGGCTCGGCCTCGCGGTCCAGGCCTATCAGAAGCGCGGCCTGCCCACGATCCGCTGGCTGATCGAGGCGGCGCGCCATCACGGCGTGCGCATTCCGGTCCGTCTGGTGAAAGGCGCTTATTGGGATACCGAGATCAAGCGGGCACAGGAGGCGGGGCTTGCCGATTATCCCGTGTTCACCCGCAAGGCGGCTTCGGATGCCTCCTACATCGCCTGCGCGCGCGCCATGTTCGCGGCACGGGATGCGATCTACGGCCAGTTCGCCACCCACAACGCGCATACGCTGGCCGCCATCGAAACGCTTTCCGGCGGCAAGCACGATTTCGAATTCCAGCGCCTGCACGGCATGGGCGAGTACCTTTACGAACTGTATCACGACGTCAAAGCCCGGACGTCGGCCAGCGCGGGCGTGCGCATCTATGCGCCGGTGGGCAGCTACGAAGACCTGCTCGCCTATCTGGTACGGCGGCTCTTGGAAAACGGGGCCAACACCTCGTTCGTCAACCGTCTGGCCGACGAAGAATCGCCGGTCGATGCCCTGGTCGCCGATCCGGTCGCCCAGCTTGCGCACGAACAGCCATTGCGCAATCCGCGCATTGCCGTGCCGCGCGAGATGTTGCCCAACCGGCGGAACTCGTCCGGGTTCCTCTGGAGCGATCCGCGCGTCAGCGGCCCCATGCTGGCGGACATGGAGGAGGCGCTACAGTCGCCTGCGCTTGCCGCGCCCATCATCGGCGGCGAGGCGCGCGAAGGCAAAGCCGCCCCGGTATTCGATCCCGCCGACCGCACGCGCCAGATCGGCCGCGTCAGTCCGTCCTCCGCCGAGGATGCCAAGGAAGCCCTCGATCGGGCTTATCGCGCGCAAGAGGCCTGGGACAAGCTGGGCGGGGGCGCCCGCGCGACCATCCTCGAACGCGCCGCCGATCTTTACGAAACCAATCGCGCCCGCCTGATGGCGCTCGCCGTGCGCGAAGGCGGCAAGACGCTGCAGACGGCGCTGGGCGAAGTGCGCGAGGCGGCGGACTTCCTGCGCTATTACGCCAGCGAAGCGCGCCGCTGCTTTGCGGAGCCCGTGGCGATGCCGGGGCCGACGGGCGAATCCAATGAGTTGACGCTTCACGGCAAGGGTGTGTTCGCCTGCATCAGCCCGTGGAATTTTCCGCTGGCGATTTTCACCGGACAAGTCGCAGGCGCGCTCGCGGCCGGCAACGCGGTGCTGGCCAAGCCCGCCGCGCCCACGCCGCTGATCGCTGCCGCGGCCGTGAGGCTGCTGCACCAGGCGGGCGTGCCGGGCGACGTGCTGCATTTGCTGCCGGGAAGCGGCGCCAGGATCGGCGCGGCGATATTCCCCGATCCGCGGCTGGCGGGCATGGTGTTGACGGGCTCGACGGAAGCCGCAGCGATCATCAACCGCGAGCTTGCCGCTCGCGACGGGCCCATCGCCACCGTGATCGCCGAAACCGGCGGACAGAACGCCATGATCGTCGATTCCACCGCGCTGCCCGAACAAGTGGCGCGCGATGCGGTCGTCTCGGCGTTCGACAGCGCCGGCCAGCGCTGCTCGGCGTTGCGCGTGCTGTTCCTGCAGGACGACGTTGCCGACAAGATGCTGGAGATGATCCTCGGCGCCACCGACCAGCTCCGCCTCGGCGACCCCTTCGATCCGGCCACCGATGTCGGTCCGGTCATCAACGAATCCGCCCGCGAGGTCCTCGAACTTCACGCCGCCCGCATGACGCACGAAGCCAAGCTGCTGCGCAAGCTGCCGCTCGGGCCCGAGCATGACAAGGGCGTCTTTTTCGCTCCGCACGTGTTCGAGATCGACTCCATTTCGCGCCTCGAACGCGAAGTGTTCGGCCCGGTGATGCACGTCGTGCGTTATCCGGCGGACAAGCTCGACAAGGTATGCGAGGCGATCAATGCCACGGGCTACGGCCTTACGCTCGGCATCCACAGCCGCATCGAGTCGACCGCCGCCTTCATCCGCGAGCGCGTCCGCGTCGGCAACCTCTACGTCAACCGCAACCAGATCGGCGCGGTGGTGGGCGTGCAGCCGTTCGGCGGCGAGGGGCTTTCGGGCACGGGTCCCAAGGCGGGCGGGCCGCACTACCTGCAACGCATGGCGCTGGAGCGCACCTTCACCTTGAACACGACGGCCTCGGGCGGTAATGCGGCATTGTTGAGTTCGAGCTAGGGGGCAATAAAGTTGTTCAAGGATGATCTGGATATTGTCGCGGCCGTCATCGGTATCGCGGTCGTTGTTATTCCCGCAATCGGCTTTCTGATCTACCTCTCCCGCACTTGTCCCAAGGCGCTTCGCCTCATGCGGTTGAGCTATACGACCCGGCTCAGCGGTCGAAGGCCGGCGGTCATGCTGCCCGTATTCGGGCTTGCGGCCGCCGCGGCGGTGAACAAGGTCTTCGGCGGTTCGTTCGACCTGTTCAAGACCGTGCGGTTACGCATCGAGCACGACATCTGTACCGGCCAGTTCGGCGCGCACACCGCCGGGCGTTCCATCTGGAGCATGCCGGCGCGCAAGCTCTATTGGAGGGACGAGCAGGAGGAGGTTCCGGCGGAGCAGATCGCCAACTGCAATGCCTTCCAGGACGAGGGCTTCAAGGCCGCGAGCGACGCCTATCTCGACGCCCTGCAGAGCCTCAAACAGCCGCCCGAGTTCATCACGCAGATCGAAATCCAGACGGGCTTCGTGGCGCCGCTGCTGCTGCTCGCGGGATTGCTGCAATATTTCGGCGCCGATTGGGAACCGATCCTCGCGAAGTTCGGACGCGACACGGAAGAGCTCGGCGATCCGTTGGCCTCCGATGGCTCGCACCGCTTGCGCAAACTCCAGGCGTTCATCTTCGACTGCTGGCTGTTGTGGGGTCCCAGCATTCCGATCTGCAACGACAATTGCGAGCGCTGGGCGGGCGGCAGCATGTCTTCGCTGCAATACGGCTACGGGGACGAAAACAACTCGATCGAACTCGTCGCCGATAAGAAAATCCTGAAGGATTTTGCGCAGAATTTCGGGCAGCGCAAAGTGCTGTCATTCAAGGCGAGCGTCACCGGCACGCTGAAGCGCGGAAGCGACATCAAGGCCACCAAGAGTCAGTATCTGGCGCTCCCGCTGGCCGAAGCGATGCAAACCGAAAAGCGCCGGCTGGTGCTCGACCTCCGCGAGGACGGCAATGTCAGGGCCATCGAAGGCACGCCCGAGAGCAGCGGTACGCCTTATTACTCGGCGTATCTGTGGGTGCTTGTCGTCATCCTGGGACCGAACGGCAGACCGATCCACGAAGGCGCGGATTCGGCGCGGCGCTTTCCCTGGGCGAGCTTCGTACCGTTCTTCGAACACGGCAACATCGCCGACCGCGAGACCTACGTATTCCTGAAGCGGCAACTTGCGGAAAAAGCCGTGCGTGCGATTGCCCACACCGCCGAGGAGTTGGCCAAGTCGCACAAGGGCGTGCGCTTCGCCTATGCCTGCGCCATCGACGATTCCGGCTGCGGCAACGATCTCGCCTATGCCACCGACGACAGTTCCATCAAGGAGATGATGCGCAGCGCGGCCGCGCAAACGCTGACCGGCGGCGAAAGCCCGATCCTCGATTTCGAGGTGTATGCGAAGGACAATCCGTACTCGACCTGCAAACTTCCCACGATCCTGAAGCGCTTCTACGAAGAACTTTCGAAGGAGGCGCCGTGAGGGCGGGAGCGCTCGTCTTTCGCGAATTGACTGCCGCGGCCGGCGACCTGGCGTTACTCGACCGGCTCTATGCGGATTTGTACGTGCCGGAGTTTCCGGACGAGGACGAGCGGGAGTCGCTGGAGAACATACGGCGCTATCTGGCGCTGAAGGCGCAGGGCTGGTACGGCCGGAACAACTATCACGTCGTGGTCGCGCAGCGCCGGGAGCAGGGCATCGGCCTTTCCATCTCGGATTACCTCGCCGTGCCCAAGGCGGGCGTTATCGAATTCCTGGTCGTTGCCGGTGAAGCGCGAGGGGAAGGCTTCGGCGCAAAGCTGCTGGCCAAGACGGAGGCATTGTTCGTCGCGGACGCCGCGCGCAACGGCGATGCGCTCTCCTGCATCGCGGCGGAGATGAACGACCCGTTCAAATCCCCGCTCGACGACAGCCTCGATCCCTTCCGGCGCGCCGTGGTTTGGGGTCGTTGGGGTTACCGGCGCCTCGACTTTCCCTACGTGCAGCCCGCATTGTCCGGGAACAAGAACGCGGTCGCGAACTTGCTGCTGATGGCAAAACCGATGCGGCACAGATACCGGGCCGAGCTGCCCGCCGCGCTGGTGAAGGACCTTTTGTGCCAGTACATGATCTGGGCCATGCGCATTGCCGATCCGCAGGCGAACCCGGTGTACGACGCGATGCGCCGGTATCTCGATGCGCACGCCGAGGTATCCATCCAATCGCTGGGCGCTTATGTCGGCCGCGATCCCGCAAAGCCGCTGCACGTGCGCGAGGTCGGCGGCCCCGATGATGCCGATGCCGGCGCAGTGCTTGCGGTTTATCGCGATTGTTTTCCCGCCGGGCCGGCGGCCGTTCGGCCGGAGGAGTTCACGCGGGCGGCGCACCAGTCGGGCTATCATCTCTGGGCCATTCGCCGAAAAGAGCGCGGGCGGGTCGAGGGCATGGCCTCGTTTTTCGGCTTCGAAGCCGCCGGATTCGGCGGCTATGTCGCGCTTGCGGGTTCGCTGCGTCGCACCGGCCGCTTCGCGCTGCTCTTGGCCCGGATAGAGGAGCAGATGCGGCGCGACGCTGCCGGCGCGCGTGGGCTCTACATCGAGTGCGATCCGGCCAAGGAGCCGTTTTTTCGGCATTTCGGTTTTTTCACGGTCGATTGCACCTACCGTCAGCCGCCGCTTTCCGGCCGCGAGCAATATGCGGTGAGCGACGCGCCGCCGCTTGTGCTGATGTACAAGGATTTCGGCCGCAATTACGGCTCGCCCGCGGTTTCCGTTTCGGATTTCCTGACGACCATGCGAGCCATCTTCCGTTTGGTCTACGACGCGCCCGAGGGTTCGCCGTTCTATGCGGATCTCGAGGCCCAAGCCTCAAGCTGGATGAGCAAAACCATCCGCTTTCGCCCCTGAGACCGGTCAGACTCGACGGTCCTTCATCCGCGAGCGCATCCGGCAGCAACGCGGCGTTGCTGAGCGCGAGTTAGAATAGAACGAGATCGCACGGTCCGCAGTTGATCTTTCGCAGTTCGCTTCTATCGTCCGATCGATAATCAAACGGGGACGGGCGCGATGCACAAGGCAGTCACGGCCTTTGCGATTGTCGGTCTTCTTGGTCTCGCCGGTTGCGGAGGGACTCCGGACGCAACGCGTACGGTTCCGGCGGTGTCGAGAAGTGCCCTCGCGGGGCAGATCACAGCGCGGCCTTGCGTCTACAAAGAGAAGGACGAGAAGCACAAGGAGGCGGAATTCGCGGCCCGGTGCGGCTTCATTTATGTGCCGGAGGACCGTACCAAGCCGAATTCCAGGCTCATCGCGTTGCCGTATCAGCGCATTCTCGCCCGGAGCCGGCACCCCGCCGAGCCGCTCTTCGCCTTGGCCGGAGGCCCCGGCATGTCGAACATGCAGTTCGGGCTACCGGTGTCGTGGTTCGTCGATCGACGCGACGTCGTTCTGGTCGGTTATCGGGGCGTCGACGGAACGGTGCGGCTCGATTGCCCGGAGGTGGATGCCGTGATGAAAGGCGGCGGCGCGCTCTTGGACAGCCCGGCGATTGCGAAGCTGGGCGAGGCTTATCGTCAGTGCGCGGCGCGCCACAGGAAGGCCGGCGTCGATCTCGACGGCTACACGGTGCTGGAGGTCGTCGACGACCTGGAGGCGGCTCGCCGGGCGCTGGGCTATGACCGGATCGACCTAAGCAGCATCAGTTACGGAACGCGGATCGCCTTGATCTACGGCTGGCGCTATCCCCAGCACGTCTTGCGCAGCGCGATGATCGGCGTCAATCCGCCGGGGCGCTTCCGCTTCGATCCGGCCTTGTTCGACGACCACGTGCGGCGCTACGCGGCGCTTTGTGCCGCCGATGCGCACTGCGCGGCGCGCACGAAAGACCTCGTTGCCGACATCCACAAGGCGCTGGACAACATGCCGGATCGCTGGCTGGGCTTTCCGGTCAATCGCGACGTGGTTCTGATCTCGACTTTCATGGGGCTGTTCTCGACCGACAGTGCCGCCGCAACGTTTGACATGTGGATCGCCGCCGCAAAGGGGGACTACAGCGGCATGGCGCTCGTCAGCGCGGCCTACGCAATGATCTTGCCGCCGATGCAGTGGGGCGATTTTGCCGCGAAAGGGAACTCGGACATCGGCCCCCACTCGAATTTTGCCGCGGACCTGACGCCTGGGCGGTATCTCATCGGCGCGCCGATGAACGTGTTTGCTTGTGCGGTGGTGAAGGGTTGGCCGCTGCGCGCGATCCCCGCCGAATACCGCACCGCGCGGCGTTCTGAGGTTGCCACGCTAATGCTGAGCGGCACGCTCGACGTATCGACCCCTGCCGAGACGGCACGAAACGAGCTGCTGCCCCTGATGCCGAACGCCAGGCAGGTCACCCTGGCGGAGTTCTCGCATGCGGACGATCTGATCAATTTCCAGCCCGGCGCAACGCGACATTTGTTGACCACGTTCTATAAGACGGGCCGGGTGGATGCCTCTCAATTCAAGTACCGGCCGGTGGACTTCGATCCCGGCTGGATGAGTTTTCCCCTCCTCGCCAAGGCGCTCGTGGCAATAGCGCTTATCGCCATCGCAGCGGTCATGAGCCTTGCGGTCTGGCTGTTCCGGCGCCGGCGGAAGGTGCGCTGACGGTTATCGCGTCGAGATTGCCGCGAAGCAGGTCTGGCCGCGTTCGGTCAGCCGCGAACAGATCTGACGGGCTTCGCGCTCCACGAAGGGGCCGAAGCGGGCGCGATACAGCGTCTGGCCGTCGATCGACTGGAACGGCACCACGATGCGCTGCGCCTGTCCGAGCACGTCCATCGATTTTTCGGCGTATTGGGCAAGCTGCGCGCGGGCGAGGTTGAGATCGGCAAAGGCACCGATCTGGATGGTCCAGTCGTGCAAGCCGAGGGCGCGGGTCGAACCGGCATCGCCCATGTCGCCTTCGCCGAGGATCACGGGCCGCAGCGCCGGCTTCGGCGCCGTGGGGACGGTTCTGGGCTGATAGGAGGCGACGGTCACGGGCTGCTGCGCGGCAGGCGCGGACGGCCTCGGCGTCGGCACTCTGGGCGCGGGGACGGTCGAGGACCGCGGCGTCAACGCCGCCACGGCCTGCGGCTTCGGTTGCGGCGGCGGCGCGGAATTGGCACGCGTCGGCGCGAACGAGGTCGCGGGCGGCGTCTTCGCCGCCGCGGTCTGGGCCGGTTTCGGCTGGTTGTACGACAAGACCGGAGCGGCCGGCGCGGTCAAGCCGGCGGTGTTGGTATCGTCGTCGTCGGCGCGCCGTTCGGCGGTGTCCTCGTCGTCGCCTTCCCCAACGGGCCCGGCAGGCAACGCGTAGATCATGCCCGAACCGGAAAGGCTCGGCATCGGCGCGGTGTTCACCGCCACCTGCCACGGCACCCCCGCGCGAGCGACCAGCGACGGATTGCGGCCGATGGCATCGAACGTATTGTCGAGCAGACGGATCATCTCGTTGTCGCGTTTGCGGGAGGTGCGTCCGCCCATGACGACCCCGATGACATGCGTGTTGTCGCGCACGACGCTCGAGACGAGGTTGAAACCGGAGGCGCCGGTGTAGCCCGTCTTGATGCCGTCGGCGCCGCGATAGCGTCCGATCAGGTTGTCGTGCGTCGGATATTCGACGCCGCGGAAGACGAAGGAGGGCGTGGAGAAATAGTGGTAGTACTGCGGGAAGTCGTAGGCGAGGTGGCGCGCCAGGATGGCGAGATCGCTCGCGGTGGTGATCTGCAGATTGTCCGGCAAGCCCGAGGCATTGTGATAGAACGTGTTGCGCATGCCGAGCGCGCGCGCCTTGGCGGTCATCATCTCGGCGAAGTGGCTTTCGGTTCCGCCCAGCGCCTCGGCGATTGCAACCGCAACGTCGTTGGCCGAGCGTACCACAACCGCCTTGATTGCAAGCTCGACGGTCAGCGTGTCGCCGGAACTCAGATGCAAGTTGGTGGGCTTCTGGACCGCGGCGTGTGCCGAAACGGGTATGGTGCTGTTGAGTGCGATCTGTCCCTTTTTGAGCGCGTCGAACAGCAGATAGAGCGTCATCATCTTGGTAAGCGAAGCCGGATGACGTTCCTCGTCCTGGTTGCGGGCGTAGAGCACCTTGCCGGTTTCGCCGTCCACGATCAGGGCGGCGTCCTTGCTGGGATCGGTCGGGCTGGCCGGAAATTCCGATACGCGCCCACGGGATACGTGGTGGTGGCGTGCGTCCGCCGGGGTCGTGACGGCGACGGTCAAGCCCAAACTCAGCGCCAGGACCGCCATCAGTCCAACGCCTCGGCCACGCGATCGGTTAAGCATACACAGCCCCAGAACCTCGGGTTCGCTTCGGCCCCACTTGCAACAATAGGACCAAATAGTTGACGGACGCGCAAGTCAAGTTAGGGAATTCTACGATACCGTCCCGAGCCTTAACTACGGTTTGCGGCAGGGGCGGGTGCGTCGAATCGTGGCGCCGAAACGGTCCTTTGGCACGCGCGATAGTGCATCGCACACGAGTAATGCTGCAGCGCAACAATGTCCCGGAACGATGGCCCGACGGCCAAACGGTAAGGCCGGAAGCAGCGCAGGAGGGCCTAGCCGGGCAGGCGCGACCGAATCGAGTCGGCCGTTGAAGGACCGGCACGCAGGCCGCGAGCGCCACGGCCAAGGGCGCCGAGCGCGTGCGCGGCAACGTCTGCGCCCATCCCAGGCGCCCGATCGAAAACTCGCGTGACGCGGCGAACGCGCCGTTTCGCCCCCATCGCTTGGCGAGGTCTTTCGGGCCCGGAGCGGCTTCGCGAAGTCGGCGTTCGCAGCTCGCGCCGACGAGATGGCAAAGTTGTCCGTACTGGCCCTTGCCGCTGCGTTCGAATCCTTCAAGTCCCTCGACGGGCACATGCAGGCCTGGATGGACGGGGTGCAGGATAGTCGCGCCGCGTGACGACCGGCGGCAACATGGTGTCGAAAATGGGGCTGGCATTCGCATGCGGCCCCCTTTTTCTTTCGCAATGCCGTAAACTGTACGTGCAGACACCTGTTGCAGAAATACTCTGCGATACCTTTATACTCTGCCTGCTTGGCGAGTGGCGGCATGAAAGACGGACGCGACGGCAACGATAATGGAACGGACGGGACGGGACCGGGCACCGGTGTCGTTACGAAAACGCGGCCCAAGACCAAGAAGCCGTCGCTCTACAAGGTGCTGTTGCTGAATGACGACTACACGCCGATGGAATTCGTCGTTCATATCCTCGAGCGCATCTTCAACAAGAACCGTGAGGAAGCCGTACAGATCATGCTGCACGTCCACCGTCACGGAGTGGGTGTTTGTGGCGTCTTCACGTTCGAGGTGGCGGAAACAAAAGTGGCCCAGGTCATTGAATTCGCGCGCCGCCACGAGCATCCTTTGCAGTGTACGATGGAAAAGGAATAGCAGTTGCCGTCATTGTCCCGCAGTCTGGAACAAGCCCTTCATCGCGCGATCAAGCTCGCCAGCGACCGCCATCACGAATACGCCACGCTCGAACATCTCCTGCTGGCCCTGACCGACGACGCCGATGCGGCGCAGGTAATGAAGGCGTGCAACGTCGATATCGAGGCGCTGCGTTCGTCGCTCGTGAAGTATGTCGACGACGAGCTTCTCACCCTGGTGATCGAGGACGGCGAGGACGCCAAGCCGACCACGGGTTTCCAGCGTGTGGTGCAACGCGCCGTCTTGCACGTGCAGAATTCCGGCCGCGAGGAAGTTACGGGCGCCAACGTCCTGGTCGCGCTGTTCACCGAACGCGAAAGCCATGCCGTGTTCTTCCTGCAGGAACAGAACATGACGCGGCTCGACGCCGTGAGCTACATCTCCCACGGCATCGCCAAGCGCCCCGGCATGAGCCAGCAGAAATCCGTGCGCGGCAATGACGAGGACGAAGACACCGAGCGTGCGGCGGCGAAGGGCGGCGGCGCGCTCGAAAGCTATTGCGTCAACCTCAACGAGAAAGCCAAGCAGGGCCGCATCGATCCCTTGATCGGCCGCGAAGCCGAGGTCGAACGCACGATCCAGATTCTCTGCCGCCGCCAGAAGAACAACCCGTTGTTCGTGGGCGATCCCGGCGTCGGCAAAACTGCCATCGCGGAAGGCCTGGCGCGCAAGATCGTCAAGTCCGAGGTGCCGGAAGTCCTGCGGGATTGCACGATCTACGCGCTCGACATGGGCGCGCTGATTGCCGGCACGCGCTATCGCGGCGATTTCGAGGAGCGCCTCAAGTCGGTGGTCAAGGAGTTGGAGGGCCTGAAAGGCGCCATCCTCTTCATCGACGAAATTCACACCGTGATCGGTGCCGGCGCCACCTCCGGCGGCGCGATGGACGCCTCCAACCTGCTCAAGCCGGCGCTCCAGGCCGGCACGATCCGCTGCATGGGTTCGACCACCTACAAGGAATACCGCCAGTACTTCGAGAAGGACCGTGCGCTGGTGCGCCGCTTCCAGAAGATCGACGTGGCGGAGCCGACGGTGCCCGACGCGATCAAGATCCTGAAGGGCCTCAAGCCTTATTTCGAGGAATACCACAAGGTCCGCTATACCGCGGAAGCCATCAAGGCGTCGGTGGAACTGGCGGCGAAATACATCAACGACCGCAAGCTGCCCGACAAGGCCATCGACGTCATCGACGAAGTTGGCGCCTCGCAGATGTTGTTGCCCGAAGGCAAGCGCAAGAAGGTCATCGGCGTGAAGGAAGTGGAGGAGGTCATCGCCAAGATGGCCCGCATCCCTCCCAAGTCGGTGTCGAAGTCCGACGCCGAGGCCCTCAAGAGCCTCGCAGACGATCTCAAGCGCGTCGTGTTCGGCCAGGACAAGGCCATCGACGCGCTCGCCTCGGCGATCAAGCTGTCGCGCGCGGGCTTGCGCCAGGCGGAAAAGCCCATCGGCTGCTATCTCTTCAGCGGACCCACGGGCGTCGGCAAAACCGAAGTCGCCAAGCAGCTCGCATCGGTCATGGGGGTGGAGCTTCTGCGCTTCGACATGAGCGAATACATGGAGCGCCACACCGTCAGCCGCCTGATCGGCGCGCCGCCGGGCTATGTGGGCTTCGACCAGGGCGGCCTGCTCACCGACGGCATCGACCAGCATCCGCACTCCGTGCTGCTGCTCGACGAAATCGAAAAGGCCCACATGGACCTGTTCAACATCCTGTTGCAGGTCATGGATCACGGCAAGCTGACCGACCACAACGGCAAGAAGATCGACTTCCGCAACGTGGTGCTCATCATGACCACCAATGCGGGCGCCTCCGATGCCGCGCGCGAATCCATCGGTTTCGGCCGCGGCAAGCGCGAGGGTGAGGACGAGGCGGCGATCAAGAACCTGTTCACGCCGGAATTCCGCAATCGCCTGGACGCGACCATCGCCTTCTCGCCGCTGTCGCGCGCCTCGATCGACCGCGTGGTCGAGAAGTTCGTGCTCGAATTGGAAGCCCAGCTCATCGATCGTGACGTGACCTTCGATCTCACGCCCGAAGCCACCCGCTGGCTGGGCGAGAAGGGCTACGACGATTCCTTCGGCGCCCGTCCGCTCGCGCGCGTGATTCAGGATCACATCAAGAAGCCGTTGGCCGACGAGATCCTGTTCGGCAAACTGCAGAACGGCGGCACCGTGCGCGTGCTGCTCGACCGCGAAGCCGACAAGCTCGTGTTTGAGTTCATCACCGACGAAAAGCCTAAGCAGCTTCCTCCGCCCGAAAAGAGCGAAGAGAACGTCTGACCCATTTCACCCTCCCCTTGAGGGAGG
>Ga0187810_10000462_pt1 | contig 15753 bp, 13 predicted proteins | sample NC_wetland_sal_i_9_FD_132963 | JGI IMG/M metagenome (GOLD analysis project Ga0187810, IMG submission 132963) | Wetland sediment microbial communities from Neuse River Estuary, North Carolina, USA - ASW_5 | ecosystem: Environmental > Aquatic > Freshwater > Wetlands > Sediment | place: USA: North...
GCCTGCTTGCCCGAGCCCTTGCGCAGCTCGTCGTAGATCGCGTCGCCCGGCAGGTTCAGCGACTTGGCCCGGACCACCCGGCGGGGGAGCACCCCGCCCAGGGCGGCCCGCCGCTCGCGCATGTACCTGATCTCGTCGGAGTCCTCGCCCGGGTGGTAGTACGGCGGGAGGTCCGCCTCCAGGGCCGAGTCCGGGATCGGCAGGTACAGCCGGTCCCTGAACTCCTTCAGCTCGGCCACGGTGAGCTTCTTCATCTGGTGCGTGGCGTTGCGCGCCTCGAAGTCCTTGCCGAGCGTCCAGCCCTTGATCGTGTGCGTGAGGATGACCGTGGGCTGGCCGACGTGCTCGCGCGCGGCCTTGAACGCCGCGTACACCTTGCGGTAGTCGTGGCCCCCGCGCGACAGCGAGCGCAGCTGGTCGTCGGACATGTGCGCCACCATCGCGCGCAGCCGGGGGTCGCTGCCGAAGAAGTTCTCCCTGATGTAGGCGCCGGACTCCACGCTGTAGGTCTGGAACTGGCCGTCCGGCGTGGTGTTCATCTCGTTGACCAGCACGCCGTCGGTGTCCTGGGCCAGCAGCGGGTCCCAGTCGCGGCCCCAGATGACCTTGATCACGTTCCAGCCCGCGCCGCGGAAGGTCGCCTCGAGCTCCTGGATGATCTTGCCGTTCCCGCGCACCGGGCCGTCCAGGCGCTGCAGGTTGCAGTTGATGACGAAGGTGAGGTTGTCCAGTTCCTCGCGGGCGGCCAGCCCGATCGCGCCGATCGCCTCGGGCTCGTCCATCTCGCCGTCGCCGGCGAACGCCCACACGTGCGACCGCGAGGTGTCGTGGATCTCGCGGGCCAGCAGGTACCGGTTGAACCTGGCCTGGTAGATGGCGTTGAGCGGGCCGAGGCCCATCGACACCGTGGGGAACTCCCAGAAGTCCGGCATCAGCCGCGGGTGCGGGTAGGAGGGCAGCCCGCCGCCCGGGTGGGACAGCTCCTGCCGGAACCCGTTGAGCTGGTCCTCGGTCAGCCTGCCCTCCAGGAACGCGCGCGCGTAGATGCCCGGCGCGGCGTGCCCCTGGAAGAACACCTGGTCGCCCGACTCGCCGTGGTCCTTGCCGCGGAAGAAGTGGTTGAACCCGACCTCGTACAGGGAGGCCGCGGAAGCGTACGTCGCGATGTGCCCGCCCACGCCCATCCCCGGGCGGTTGGCCCGCGAGACCATCACGGCGGCGTTCCACCGGATATAGGCCCTGATCCGCCGCTCGACGTGCTCGTCGCCGGGGAACCACGGCTCGCGCTCGGGCGGGATCGTGTTGATGTAGTCGGTGCTGCGCAGGCCGGGCACCCCGACCGACTGCTCGCGCGCCCGCTCGAGCAGGCGGAGCATCACGTACCTGGCCCGGGCCCGGCCCCTGGTCCGCACGACGGAGTCGAAGGATTCGAGCCATTCGCGCGTTTCGTCCGGATCGATGTCGGGCAGCTGGGTCGGCAGCCCGTCGCTGATGATGGAGAATCGCTGACGTCCGGAAGCCACGGGGTAGCCTCGCCTTCCGCTTCAGATCGGGCGGCTGGTCGGCCGCTGGTGGGCAGAGCGCTCGTTGTTGTCCAGACCAATCGTCGTACGAACCGGCCTTGAGCGCATCTCTACTTGACGGTAACCCGCCCGCGAGGCGGGCCGTGCGCCGCGGTGGCCGGCAAGCCCTGGCCGGGGGGAGTTTCGCCGAGAGCGGACTCTCCCGTTACTCTAAGTGATTGTGACTGCTTTGCGTAATCGCGTGCCCGGCCGGGCAGGTCAATTTATGGCGGCGGTTTGGCTGACCGGGCCGATTGCCACTTGCGCGCCGGGCCGACCCAGTGTGAACTGTCCCAACAAGAAGTGCTGACGCGGTCATCGCCGTCATGCCGACGCCCAGGCGAACCTGGGCCCAGCGCGCGCGATGACGCGGGGAGGGATTCAAGGAGGACGTCAGTGAGCGCGACCGCGGGCCAGGCGCAGGATGAACGCGGCCAGGCCGAGCGGCTCGGTATCAAGCCGGGCCAGGTGGTGCAGGAGATCGGCTACGACGATGATTGCGACGAGCAGCTACGCGGCGCGATCACCCAGGTAGACGGCGTGGAGTTGGTCGACGAGGACTACGACGACGTGGTCGACGTGGTCCTGCTGTGGTGGCGGGACGGGGACGGGGACCTCGTGGACGCCCTGGTGGACGCCCTCACGCCGCTCGCCGACGGGGGGTACATCTGGCTGCTCACGCCCAAGGCGGGCCGGCGAGGGCACGTCGAGCCGAGCGATATCGGCGAGGCCGCGCCGACCGCCGGCCTCTCGCAGACCTCCACCGTCAGCGCGGCCCGGGACTGGTCGGGCACGCGCCTGGTCGCGCCCAAGGCCCGCAGGTAGGCGGGGCGCCCGGCGGCCAGCCAGTAATCTTTATCCCTAACGGCGGTGGTTCCACCCCCGCGCCCGAGTGGCAGACTTGGGATCGTGGCGGGCCGGTTCCGCACTGAGCCCCGGCAAAGGGGGACTGCCCGTCCCCCCTATCACCCCCTGGCCCCGATTCAGCGAGAGGACACTGGCATGGCGGTAGAGGTAGGCGACCAGGCCCCCGATTTCGAGCTGCGCGACCAGCACGGCACCCCCGTGCGGCTGTCCAGCTTGCGCGGCGCCAAGAACGTCGTGCTCATCTTCTACCCGCTCGCGTTCAGCGGGGTGTGCACCAGCGAGCTGTGCGCCATCCGCGACGAGTTTCCCGAGGTGAACCGGGACGACGTGGAGGTGCTCACGGTTTCGGTGGATTCGACCTTCACCCTCCGCGCCTGGACCGACGCCGAGCACTTCCAGTTCGGGCTGCTGTCTGATTTCTGGCCGCACGGGGAAGTGGCGAAGCTGTACGGTGTGTTCGACTCCGAGCGCGGCATCGCGACCCGGGGCACGTTCATCATCGACAAGGAAGGCGTCGTGCGGTGGAAGGTGGTCAACCCGATCCCGCAGGCGCGCGACCTGGCTGAGTACTCGAAGGCGCTCGCCGCGCTCGGCTAGCGCCCGCTCGTAGGGAGGCCCGGTGCCCGTGGGGGAGCACAGTGCCCTGTTACCGCTGCGGTGTGCGGCAGACAGACCCGGAGCACGGTAAGAGTCCCTGGCGCCGCGGGGTGGCGCGCGACCAGCTCGTGCTCGTATGCCCGGCCTGCCAGGAATCCACCGACTGGACGGCCGACCTGGAATGCTGCGACCGGTGCCGCAGCGTGCACCTTATCCGGCGGCTCGGCCAGGTCGAGTGCCTCGACTGCGGCCTGATCCGGGAGCCTGAGGGCACCCTCGTCCCGGTCGGCGCTCCCGAGGCGAGCGCGTCGGCCCGGGCCGATTCGGCCCTGGCCGACGAGGTCGGGCGCGCGCTCGACCGGCTGCTCGGCCGCGGCTGAGCCCGAACCGGTTCCGCCGCGCTAAGTCCCGCCCCGTTTACGACATGAAGTTCCGCGTAGGTGATAATTCCTCATACGCGCCCCGATGGCGTTTCATATCCTCGGTTGCGGGGGGATGGTCATCGGGAATCCCCGGGTGAGGATGGGAGTTTCGGCATGGGCTTGCCCGCCGTCCAGCAGCGAGTGCTCGACCGGATGGAGGGCACGCTCAAGGCCAGCGAACCTCACCTGGCCGCGATGTTCGCGATCTTCGCCAGACTTACCGCGGGTGAGGCGGTCATCCGGGAATCGCTAGCCGCCCGCCGGCGCCGGTGGTGGCCCCGGCCGGGCGCGGCCCTGTCCGCGCTGGTGCTGGTGCCCGTCATGTTCGCGGTAGTCCTCACCGGCGTGCTCCTCGGCGCCCCGTCGCACGCGGGCACCTGCGCCGTCGGCATGCCGGCGGCCGGCACCATGCCCCGGCAGGGCCAGTCCGCGTGCGCGTCGACCGGCCGGACGCGCCAGCGGTCGTCGTCCGCGGCGGGCGTAGCATCCTGCACCGGGCCCGGCGGCCCGACCGGGACCGCGACGACCGCCCACTTCGCCGTCTGGGCCCGCGACGCGGAGGCGTCCTGGCCGTCCGGGGCCAGCAGTTCCGGCCTGTGCTGACGCAGGGCGCTAGTTCTCCGTTGCCGCGCGCACCCGGCATCCGCCCTGGCCGAGGTCGGCCAGGCCAGGCCCAGCACCTGACCCTGCCCCGGGCAGGAAACTGCGGAGCCGCCCCCCGGTTAACCCGGGTGGGCGGCTCCGCAGTTAAGGGAAGCGCCAGAAGACCAGCCGATGGTAGGCGGCTGGTCCGGGCTACCAGCGATACCAGCGGCTTCTCGATCCGCCTTCACCCACGCGGATGAGGAAGCCGAGCACCCAGACCACCAGGACGATCAGGGCGATCCACCACAGGATGTGGATGGCGAATCCGAGCCCGCCGAGGAGCAGGGCCAGGAGGAGAACGAGTAGAACGAGCGCCATGTGCTTGATGCCTCTCTTGTCGGCGTTCCGTGCGAACTCCAGCCCAGCTACCCAGGTACGGGCGCTTCACACACCAAGAAGAGCGCCCGGTGCCGTTTGTCCTGGCCACGCCGGGCAAGTGAACGGGGGTGAACCGCGTGCCAGCGGCCGGAGCCGAGGCCGAGGCGGCCGAGATCCGGGCGCAGAAGCAAGACAGAGTCCGGACCGCCGAAGACCAGGACCGGACGGACCCGCCCGGCGGGGAAGGCCGGATCAGGGAAGCCCTCGAGACGGCGGCGGCCGTGGCCGAGGAGACCGGCGGCCTCGGGACGCCCGGGCGCCCGGTTAACCGCCGTTCCCCGTTCATGATCGGGATGACCGGCGCGCTCGGCGTCGCGGTGGCCTACGGCCTGGTCGAGGTGGTCATCCGCGCCCGGTCGGTCCTCATCCTCATCGGCCTGGCGCTGTTCATCGCGGCCGGCCTGGATCCGGTGGTCGGCTGGCTGGTGCGCCGTCGCGTGCCCCGCTGGGCCGCCGTGCTCCTGGTCATCGGCAGCTTGGCCGGGGTGCTGGCGGCGTTTCTCGCGGCTGCGATCCCGCCGCTGGCCGCCGAGGCCACCGCGCTCGCTCATCAGATACCGCACTACCTGCACACCCTCCAGGACCGCAATTCGCAGCTGGGCCGGCTGAACGTCAGGTACCACCTCCAGCAGCGCCTGTCCCGGCTGGTCAGCGGGAACGGGACCGCCTGGCTGGGCGGAGTCCTGGGCGCGGGGGCACTCGTCCTCAGCACGGCCTCCTCCATCGTGGTCGTGCTGGTGCTCAGCATCTACTTCCTGGCGGGCCTGCCGCAGATCAAGGTCTTCGCCTACCAGCTGGTGCCGCACTCGCGGCGGCCCAGGGTCATCCTGATCGGCGACGAGATCCTGGCCAAGGTGGGCGGCTACGTGCTGGGTAACTTCATCACCTCGGTGATCGCCGGTCTCGGCACCTACCTCTGGCTGCTCGCGTTCGGCATCCCCTATCCCCTCCTGCTCGGCATGTTCGTGGCCCTGCTCGACCTGATCCCGGTGATCGGGTCGACCGTCGGCGGAGCCGTGGTGACGCTCGTCGCGCTCACCGTGTCCCTGCCGGTGGCGCTGGCCACCCTCGCGTTCTACGTCGGCTACCGGCTCGCCGAGGACTACCTGATCGTGCCTCGCGTCATCGGCCGCACCGTTCAGGTGCCCGCGATCGTCAGCCTGGTCGCGGTGCTGATCGGCGGGGTCCTGCTGGGCATCATCGGGGCCCTGGTCGCGATCCCCGTCGCCGCGGCCGTCCGGCTGCTCCTGCACGAGATCGCGATCCGCCGCCTCGACAAGAGCTGAGACGGAGCCGTTTGCATCCGGACGGCAAGGGTAGGCGACGGTTCCGTGTCCGCCGACGTCAGGAGGCTAGGAGTCGCATGGGCCTGCCAGCCAGCCAGCGACGCGCGCTGGGCAGCATCGAGGGCAGGCTCCGGGCTGCCGATCCCCACCTGGCGTCCATGTTCGCGATCTTCGGCCGGCTCAGCGTCGGCGAGCCGGTCGCCGCCGAACGCGTGGTCTCCCGCCCGGGGCTCCGCCCGCCGCCGCCGCGCCTGGCCGCGTGCGCGATGGTGCTCATCCCGGTCATGTTCATCGCCCTGGTCATCGTGAGCGCGCTGGCGGGCGGGGCGCTCAGCCCGCGGGCGTGCGAGGGTGCCTATCCGGTCGGCGGCGGCTCGCCCCAGCTGCGGCCCGCGTGCCAGCTCAGCGCGGACACGACCGCCGTGAAGGCCACGCCGGTCACCACTCCGGCCGGCACCGAGAGCCCGGCCTGCATCGCCCTGGTTCAGCACGGTCGCTCGGCCCGCGGGTGGGTGTGTTACAAATAGGCCAGGGATGGAGGCCGGTTGCCGATCGAGCACCTCGGGCATGAGGCGGCAGAGCTACTGAGCCTCACCGGCAGCGGCGAGGCCAGGTCGCTGAACCGGCTCGCCGCCCTCGCGGCCTGGCAGGTGCCGGCCTGCTCGGGAGCCCACGCGGCCGTCTGGCGCGATGGCGAGATGATCGGCGCCGCCGCGACCCATCCCGACCTCGCCGAACTCGCCGACCTGCAGCTGGTCAGCGGGCACGGCCCGATCGTGGCCGCCGCGGACTCGGGCCGGTCGGTCAGCATCCCGGACACGCTGGACGAGAGCCGCTGGCCGCAGTACGCGGACGCGGCGCTGCGCCTCGGCGTCCGCTGCTCGGTCCACCTGGTGCGCGACCTTCCACGCGGCGCCCTGGTGCTGTCGCTGTTCAGCGTCCGCCCCGGCGTGCTCGACGAGCGGTCAAGTCCGACGGCGGACGTGCTGGCCGCGTTCGGGGGCGCCATGCTCGAGAACGCGACCGCCTACCACCAGGCGCAGCGGACCGCGAGCCAGCTCAAGGACGCCGTGGTGGCTCGCTCGGTCGTCGACCAGGCCAAGGGGATCCTGATGCACGCGCTCGGCTGCGACGCCGACACCGCGCTGCGGCGGCTACGCGCCGAATCCCAGCGCCGCCACGTCAAGGTCACGGAGGTGGCCACCGAGGTCGTGGCCGCCTATCAGGCCGGCGACGACGGGCGTCCGGGAACCCGGCACCCCGGCGCCGACCGGCGGTTATCGAGGCTCGGCGGGATGCGTGGCCCCGCCTGGCGCGTCCATGACCCGCGCGACCAGGATCGTCATGTCGTCCCGCAGCTCTTCCTGGGAGAAGGCCGTCACCAGGCCCTGGACCATCCTGGTGGTCTCGGAGGCGGAGCGCCCGGCCAGGCCGGCCAGCTCGTCGGCGAGGCTGTCCTCGAAAAACCGCATGTCCTCACTGCGCGCGTCTGTCACCCCGTCGGAGTAGAAGAACAGCAGGTCACCCTGGGCGAGCTCGAGACTTTGGCAGGCCGGTTCGGCGTCGGGAAACAGGCCCAGGGGCAGGCCGCCGCCGCTCAGCACGTCGACCCGCCCGTCCGGCCGGACCACCGCGGGGCCGGGATGGCCGGCGCTGGCCAGCTCCACCCGGAGGTGACTGCCGTCCCAGCGCAGGTAGGCGAGCTTGGCGGTCACGAAGCGGTCCTCGTAATCACCGGCCAGCATGACCTCATTCACCTTGGCCAGCACGTCGGCGGGATCGGTGTTCCAGCGGGCCAGGACGCGGATCGCGTGCCGCGCGGCCGCCGTCATCGCGGCGGCCTCCTGCCCCTTGCCGCAGACGTCCCCGATGGTGATCGCCCAGGCGTCCTCGACGGGGAAGACGTCGTAGAAGTCACCGCTGACTTCAAGTCCCTCGCTCGCCGGGACGTAGGCCGCGGACAGGTCGAGCCCGGGGACGTCGGGCAGGCGGGCCGGAAGCAGGCTGCCCTGCAGCGCCTCGGCCACGACCGACTGCTGCCGGAACATCCGGTCAACCCGGATGGCCACGCCCAGATGCTGCCCGAGGACTTCCGCGAGCGCGAGGTCGGCGAGGTCGAAGCGCCCCTCGCCGGGAGTACGGGCCAGGGTGAGGGCACCGTACACGGTGGTGCCGTCCGTGATCGGAACGCTCAGCAACCCGGTCACGCCCAGCAGGATCAGCGGGGTTCCGTCCGGGGCCGAGCCGAGGATCCCGGTGTCCTCCACGTGCGCCATCAGGACCGGCGCGCCGGCCGAGTAGACCTGCTCAGGCGTCGAGCCGGACTGCGGGTCGTCCCCGCGCACCGTCCTGGCCAGGACCCGTGACGGCTCGCCGGGCGGCCCGATCACGAACTGGCGGCGCAGCAGGCCCGACCGTTCGATATCGACGATCACCCAGCTCGCGATGTCGCCCGCGAGCAGCCGGGCGCACCGCTGGATCGTCAGGGCCTCGCTGAAGGTCCGGTTGTCAAGCAGCAGCCTGGTCACGGCGATCACCAGGTCCATCCGCCGCGTCATGGCCCGGACGGCGCCCTCCGCCGTAATCCCGCTGCCGTGCTCGCGCGGGGTCGCCCCGCTCGCACGTCTCGCGGGCTTGGCGGGGTTCGCCGGGGACGCCGTGACCACGAGCAGCCGCGCGCCCTCCTGCAGCGTCACGGCGTCGACCAACAGGGACGCGTCGGCGGGCCCGTCCGGCCCGAGCAGCTTGCACTGCACCTGCCGCGCCGTGCCCGTCCGCGCCACCGCGGCCAGCTGGCTCTGCACCGCGGCCCGCGAGGGAAGGTCGACGAACGCGGTCAGCGGCCGGCCGGTGGCGTACCCGGGCGGGGCGCCGATCAGGTCACCGGCCTTGCCGTTGGCCCGCCGGACCGTGCCGTCCGGCTCCAGCACGAACAAGGGGGCGGGTGCGCCCTGGAACACCCCGCGCAGCAGGGCCCGTTCCGCGCTGAGCGAATCGTGCTGGCCCGGCGCCGACTCTCCGGGGCCCGCTTCGGTCAGCTTCGTCAGCGCGTCGAAGGCGGCGTCGAGTTCGGCGAACGCGGCGTCAAGCAGGGACCGGGGATCGGCGCCGGGCATCCCTGCCGCCTGCCGCAGCGCCTCGAGCCGCCCCGCGAGGTCGGCGAGATCGGCGTACGACCCATCCGGCCCGCTGCCCTGCGACATGTCTCCTGACCATCGTCACCGCTGGAACGCCTCGCCCTGAGGTAGGGCGTCTCAATAGTACTTGCGGCTATTCGTAAGGACGGCCTACCACCAGCGCCGCCGACAAGATACCGCCGCGGGCGGCATCGCCCGCGGCGGTATCGCGCACTAGTTGCCTACCACCACCGGCGCCGGCGCGACCGGCGCGTGCGGTACTGCCCGTAACCGCGGGTGGTAAAGGCGCTGACCAGCAGCGCCGCGGCGATCAGCGCGACGATGAACGTGATGACGGTATGCCCGGCGCCCAGGATGGCCGTGGTGATGATCCCGCCGAGCAGCGCGGCCACGATGCCGATCAGGATCGTCAGTATCAGCCCGATGTGCTGACGGCCGGGAACGAGCAGCCGCGCCAGCCCGCCGATCACCAATCCGATCAGGAGCCAGACGATGATGACGGACGCGGTGATGGTGGCCATGACTTTCTCCTCTTTGTTGCTTAGTTCTCGTAAATGTCTTCGATGATCTCGGTCTCGCCGGGCCGGGGCTCGGTGGACAGGCCGCGGGTGGCATCCAGGTCGCGGGTGGCCTCGAGGTGGCTGCTGGCCTCCGGACTGCCCAGCGCCCCCGGGGCAGGCAGGCCCGCCCTGACCCGGGTGTTCGCCGGGTTGCGGTTGACGCCGGTCGGATACGTCACCACTTCTGTCTGGCCTCCCGGGCGCCAGCGGGCCTGGCGGATGAACAGGCGCCGGCCGACCCAGCCGTAGCCGCGCCGGGGTACGGCCAGCCCGATGATTCCGATGATCATGAGCACCCAGCCGGCCGTGTGCAGGTTGAAGACCGAGGTATTCGTCGTCACGGCGAAGGCGAAGATCGCCCCGATCCCGATCAGTACCAGTCCCATACCTGTTTTCATAACGATCCTTCCGCTGTTGAGGGCCCCTGGTCAGGCCGTCGCTGCCGTGCCGCCCGGTGCCGTGGCAGGCGCGGCGTCGCAGGCCTCGGGTGCATCGAGCAGCCTGTTCCTCAGGTGGGCCAGGGCCCGGGCCATCAGCCTGGAAACGTGCATCTGCGAGATGCCGAGCCGGGCGCCGATCTCGGTCTGGGTGAGGTTGCCGTAAAAGCGCAGCACCAGGATGCGCTGCTCGCGTTCCGGTAGCTCGCCCCAGTGGGCGTTGAGGGCTTCCATGTCGATCGCGTGCTCGACCCCCGGGTCGTCGTCGCCGAGCATGTCCGCGAGCAGGGCCGGGTCGTCACGGTCTGACAGCGGGGCGTCCAGGGAGTAGGTGCTGAACACCAGGTCTGCCTGCCGCGCCTCCTGCATGTCGTCCTCGCTTACCCCGAGCCGGTCGGCGAGTTCTGCTTGCTCAGGGGCCCGGCCGAGCTGATGGGTGAGCTCCTCGCTGGTCTTGCGCAACTCGAGCAGTAGCTCCTGAGCCGACCGCCGCACGTGGATCTGCCACCGCTTGTCCCGGAAGTGACGCTTGATCTCGCCGTAGACACAGGGCTGGGCGTAGGCCGCGAGGCTGTCGCCTACCTCCGGGTCATAGTTGTTGATCGCCTTGAGCAAGCCCACGTAGCCGACCTGGATGAGGTCCTCGGTCGGCTCGGGGCTGCCCCGGTACTGCCGGACGCAGGCCCGCACTAGCTTCGTGTACCGGTCCACGAGGATCTCGCAGGCCGCGGCCCGTAGCTCGCTGTCCCGCGGCTGGGTGCGGACCTGGGTCAGCAGCGCGTTATCGGACAGCTCGTGCAGCCCAGCGCGGAGCCCGGGGTTCAGGCCGACCTCGGGCGGGGCGGTGTCGACGGCAGTGCGCCGCGGCTGCCTGAGGGTTCCGTTCGTCATCGGTCGTCTCCCTGGACCTGGATATTTCGGACGAGTACGGTGTGCCCGGCCCGTGAAGGATAAACATTGGGTAACGTGATGCTCGTCACATTCCAGTCTCGGCTTGTCACCGTCAGCCACTCCGGTATCGCTCACGCCTGGCGCCACTAGCTCCCGCGTCACGGCTCAAACCGCGCAGGCGGGCGGTCGGATACAGCGCGTTCCGCAAATATCCGCCGGGCGCAGGTGTAGGCGCATGGCCGGGGGGAAGCCCAATGGCCGCTACCCCGGACCCCCGCGAGGACACAACACGACATGACCGTCATAGGGAACCCCGTCAGCAAAGTTAATACCGCCAGCTGGCAAACCGAGGCTGCCTGCCTGTCCGCCGACCCTGACCTCTTCTTCCCCATCTCAACGACGGGCCCCGCCGAGCAGCAGATCGCGCGGGCGAAGAGGATCTGCGCCGGGTGCGCGGTACGCCCGGAGTGCCTGGAGTTCGCGCTGGCCCACGATCAGATGTACGGCATCTGGGGCGGCACCACCCCCGACGACCGGCGGCGTGACCGGCGGCGCAGGCGGCGCGCGGCCGTCGCGGCGCAGAAGCAGAAGCAGAAGCAGAAGCGGTCCGTCGCGGCGTAAACAAGAGAGGAGCCGCGGACCCAAGCTACGCCCGGCTGGCCCATAAACTCCGGCTGAGCCAGCGCTCCATGCAGGCGAGGAGATCGTCCGTGTCGACCGGCTTGGTGACGTAGTCGCTGGCCCCGGCCGCGATGCTCTTCTCCCGGTCGCCGGGCATGGCCCGGGCCGTCACCGCGATGATGGGCAGGGTGGCGAAGGCGGGCATCTGCCTGATCTCGTTCATCGTGGTGTAGCCGTCCATCTCCGGCATCATCACGTCCATCAGGACGAGATCGGTGTCATCGGAGCCCAGCAGCGCCTCGATGCCCTTGCGCCCGTCGGCGGCCTGCGTCACCGACATGCCGTGGAGCTCGAGCGTGCTCGTGATCGCGAAGACGTTCCGCGTGTCGTCGTCGATCACCAGGACCCTCCGGCCGCGCAGGGCCTCGTGGCCCTCGGCCTGCAGCGGGACGCGCGTCCCCGGATCGACCGGCTCCCTGATCAGCGCCGGCACGTGCTCGGGCTGGGCGGCGGACAGGTGCAACGTGATCCGTTCGCGCAGTTCGTCCAGCGATCCGAGCAGTTCGAGCGGCTGGGAACCGAACCGTAGCCGCGCGAGCCGCGCCTGCGCGCTGTCCAGTGTGTCCCTCGTGTGGGCCAGCACGGGAACCTCGCGCAGCTCGGGTTGCTCCTGGAGCCGCTCGAGGAAGGCGAAGGCGGAAGCGTCTTCCAGGCCGAGATCCAGCACGACGCACCGGTGCGGCGCGGCGCTGAGCGCCTCGATCCCCTGCTCCGGGCTGACCGCCGTGCCCACGCTGACCGGTCCGTGGATGCCGACCAGGTCCGAGACCGCGCTATGGGCGAGCAGGGTCAGCAGGCCGCCGCGCGCGCCCTCCAGGACCAGCAGGCGCCTGCCCCCCGCCGCGTCATCCGGCAGCGCGGGCTGGAGCTGCAGGGCCACGGTCGCGTCGGCGCGTCCGTCGCCGTTGCGCGTCAGGCCGAGTCCGTCGCGCGCGCCCGGGGTGACACCCGTCGCTCCCGGCAGCTCGCAGGGCAGGTACAGCGTGAACGTGCTGCCCCGGCCCAGTTCGCTCATCGCGGCGATCTCGCCGCCGAGCAGCGCGCCGACCTCGCGCGCGATGGACAGCCCGAGGCCGGTGCCGCCGTACCTGCGGCTGAGCGTGCCGTCGCCCTGCTGGAAGGCGCCGAAAATCGTGCCGAGGTTATCCGGCGAGATCCCGATGCCCGTGTCGGCCACCGAGAAGGCCAGCGCATCGCCGGCCCGGGCCGCCCGCCCGTCGGTCCGGTGATCCAGGCCGACGCGGAGCAGCACGTGACCGCTTTCCGTGAACTTGACCGCGTTGGACAGCAGGTTCCCGAGCACCTGGCGCAGCCGCTGCCGGTCGGTGAACAGCTCGGGCGGGGCGCTGGCGTCCGTCTCGACGGCGAACTCGAGCCCCTTCTCGGCGGTGAGCGGCTGGAACGTGGCCTGGATGTCCTCGACCAGCGCGCTGAGCGCGAACCGCTCGGCGTGGATGTCCATCCGTCCCGCCTCGACCTTCGACAGGTCGAGGATGTCGTTGATCAGCTGCAGCAGGTCCGACCCGGCCGAGTGAATGACGTTGGCGTACTCGACCTGCTTGGCGGTCAGGTTCCGCCCCGGGTTCTGCGCCAGGAGCCGGGCCAGGATCAGCAGGCTGTTCAGCGGCGTGCGCAACTCGTGCGACATGTTGGCCAGGAACTGCGACTTGTACTTGGACGCCAGGGCCAGTTGCCTGGCGCGCTCCTCGATCTCCTGCCTGGCCCGCTCGATCTCGGCGTTCTTGGTCTCGATGTCCCGGTTCTGCGCGGCGAGCAGGGCCGCCTTGTCTTCCAGCTCCGCGTTGGACCGTTGCAGTTCCACCTGCTGCGCCTGGAGCTCTTCCGACCGCGCCTGCAGCTCGGACGCGAGCCGCTGCGACTCCGTCAGCAGCGTGTCCGTCCGCGCGTTCGCGATGATCGTGTTGAAGTTGACGCCGAGGGTCTCGGTGAGCTGCTCGAGGAAGTCGGTCTCCACCTGGCTGAACGAGCTGAACGAGGCGAGCTCGATGACACCGATCACCTGGTCTTCGAACAGGATCGGCAGCACCGCCAGGTTCGTCGGCGGCGCCTCGCCGAGCCCGGAGGAGATGCTGACGTAGCCCTCGGGGAGATTCGAGACGACGATCGACCGCTTGCTCCGCGCGGCCTGCCCGATGAGGGACTGGCCGAGCCGGTACTTGATGGGCTCGGCCCGGCCGGCCCGCAGCCCGTACCCGGCGATGAGGCGGAGCCTGGTGTCGTCGTCTTCGGTCGGCTCAGACAGGAAGAACGTACCGTGCTGCGCGCCGACCAGCGGCGCCAGCTCGTCCATGATCAGCTCGGCCACGACGGCCAGGTCACGGTGGCCCTGCATCATCCCGGCGATCCCGGCCAGGTTGGTCTTCAGCCAGTCCTGCTGCTGGTTGGCCTGGATCGTCTCACGCAGCGACTGCACCATCGCGTTGATGTTGTCCTTGAGCTCCGCGACCTCGCCCTGGGCCTCCACGGAGATGGACCGGGTCAGGTCACCGGACGCCACGGCGCTGGTCACCTCGGCGATCGCGCGGACCTGCCTGGTCAGGTTCCCGGCTAGCTCGTTGACGTTCTCGGTCAGCCGCTTCCAGGTACCCGACACGCCCTCGACCTCGGCCTGGCCGCCCAGCCGTCCCTGGCTGCCGACCTCACGGGCGACCCGGGTGACCTCGGCCGCGAACGAGGAGAGCTGGTCGACCATGGTGTTGATGGTGGTCTTGAGCTCGAGAATCTCGCCGCGCGCGTCGACGTCGATCTTCTTGGACAGGTCACCCTGGGCGACCGCGGTGGTGACCTGGGCGATGTTGCGGACCTGGCTAGTCAGGTTGTTGGCCATCGAGTTGACGTTGTCGGTCAGGTCCTTCCAGGTGCCGGAGACGCCCTTGACGTCGGCCTGGCCGCCCAGGCGTCCCTCGGTGCCGACCTCACGGGCCACCCTGGTCACCTCGTCGGCGAACGCGGACAGCGTGCCGACCATCCGGTTGATGGTCTGGGTGAGCGCCTCCACCTCGCCCATGGCTTCGACCGTGATCTGCTGGCTCAGGTCGCCGCGCTCCACCGCCGTCGCGACCTGGGCGATCGAGCGCACCTGGGCGGTCAGGTTGGACGCCATCACGTTGACGTTGTCGGTCAGGTCCTTCCACGTGCCCGAGACGCCGCGGACGACGGCCTGGCCGCCGAGGTTGCCCAGGGTGCCGACCTCGCGGGCCACCCGGGTCACCTCGTCCGCGAAGGCGGAGAGCTGGTCGACCATCGTGTTGATGGTCTCCTTCAGCTCCAGGATCTCGCCGCGGGCGTCCACCCGGATCTTCTGGCTCAGGTCGCCCTTGGCCACCGCCGTGGTCACCTCGGCGATGGAGCGCACCTGGTCGGTCAGGTTGGCCGCCATGACGTTGACCGATTCGGTCAGGGCCTTCCACGTCCCGGAGACGCCCTTGACGTCGGCCTGGCCGCCCAGCCGCCCCTCCGTGCCGACCTCGCGGGCCACCCTGGTCACCTCGTCGGCGAAGGAGGACAGCTGGTCGACCATGGTGTTCAGCGTGGACTTCAGCTCGAGGATCTCGCCTCGGGCGTCCACGTCGATCTTCTGGCTCAGGTCCCCCTTGGCCACCGCGGTCGCCACCTGGGCGATGTTCCGCACCTGCCCGGTGAGGTTGCCCGCCATGGCGTTGACCGACTCGGTCAGGTCCTTCCAGGTGCCCGATACACCGGGGACGTAGGCCTGGCCGCCCAGCTTGCCCTCGGTGCCGACCTCGCGGGCCACCCTGGTCACCTCGGAGGTGAACAGGTCGAGCTGGTCCGCCATCCCGTTGAAGACCGTGGCGATCTCGTCCATCAGCGGGTCACCGGTCTTGGCCAGGCGGGTGCTGAAGTCACCGCCCCGTACCGCCGTCAGCCCCGCGAGCAGTTGCTCAAGCCCGGACTTGTCAAGCCGCGGGCCCGACTGGACCGTATCTGTCAACGAGCGCTCCCATCAGCTGCTGCCGACGCAGCGCGAGGTGCGTCGGGCACTCGTAGCGCGATCCCTACCGATGGTAGACCGTATGTAATAATCATGGGCCGAATGGACTTCAATAACCGCGCTATAACAAGAAAAAGCCTGGCCGCGGCCGGCGTGCGACTTCCGGCGCAGATGGTCTTTTCCAAGGCTATAACGTCATTTGACGAGCTTTTATGGGTTCTGAGGCATAGCGTCATCCCGTGGGGGAAAGCGGTGATTGTGACGGACAGCGATGACGTGCTGCGTCTCAGCACGGTAATCGACCGCCAGCGGCGCGA
>Ga0187810_10000464_pt1 | contig 15660 bp, 13 predicted proteins | sample NC_wetland_sal_i_9_FD_132963 | JGI IMG/M metagenome (GOLD analysis project Ga0187810, IMG submission 132963) | Wetland sediment microbial communities from Neuse River Estuary, North Carolina, USA - ASW_5 | ecosystem: Environmental > Aquatic > Freshwater > Wetlands > Sediment | place: USA: North...
ACCTTCCAATCCTACGAGGATATCCTCGACTCCTGCTGCCAGGCTTGGAATGCCCTCACGCAAATCCCCAACCGTATCCGCTCCCTCTGTTCCCGTTCTTGGGCTTTGTCTAATACGTAAAATATTTTATGGATTTAGTATTATTGCTGTGCTGCGATTCGGGAAAAGAATTCGGTGGGTGTCAGGAGTTGATCATCCCCCACTTGCTTCAAGGTTGTAATGGAGTGAAGGGTGTCAAATCCTTGCATGATTCTCTGGGGGGTGAGGCGAAGGGTTTCCAGGTGGCAGCCGGCCAGGGGGGATAAATCTCTGACGCGGGTGAGGCGGATGTCCAGATATTTCAGGGGGACGTGGCTGAGGGGAAGAATGGAGTCGATGTCGGTGTGGCTGATGTCGAGTGTCTGGAGCTGGTTGTATTCGAGTGCGCTGAGATCGGTCACGTCGGTGTTGGAAATATCGAGTTGATCGATGGCGAGGCCGGCGAGTCCTTCCACGTCTGAGATGTGGGTATTGTCGAGGTTGAGGCGGTTTGCGCGGAATGCGGAGCTGAGTTTGATGGTTTTAACTTGGGTATGGGATGCGTCGAGAAGGTGAAATTTTCCGCCAGCGATGGGGGAAAGATCATCAACGGGGGTTCCGGTTAGAATCAAGTTGTCCGGCGGGTCGGATGCGAGTGGACTTAAATCTTTCACATGTGTGTCGGTCAGATTCAGTGTCTGGAGTGAAAGTTCTCCCAAGGTGGAGAGGTCGGTGACTTTGCCGTTGGAGAGGTCGAGTTCTTTTACTCCGGTATCATGAAGGGGGGTGAAATTTGTCACTAGGGAATGGGCGAGGTCGACGCTTTGGAGTTTGGCTCCGATGACTGGGGTGAGGTCGGTGATGGGCATTCCATTGAGGATGAGTTGGCGGATGGTCATGCCGTCCAGAGAGGGGAGTGTTGTGAGGGAGTCGCCGGTCAAATCGACTTTTTGAAAGATGCCGCCGGAAAGGTCGTATCGTTTGCGGGAGGGGTCTGCCGCTGGGTTGATTTTTCGGATTTCGGCGATGAGTTGTTGGGCTCGAATTTCGGGGGAGAAGGTGTTGGGGGGGCGATTGGCCATGGCGAAAGATGTCGCGGCGGAGGCGAAATCTTTTGATTCCAGCAACAGGTTGTCCGCACGGAGGTGGTCGTCCCGGGAGATGGGTTCTCCTTTTGCGAGTCGTATTTGATATTGGTATTTAAACGATTTGAATTGTTCGAGATCCTGTTGGGCCTTTTTTTCCGCATTTTTTAAGCGGGAATCGTTGGGGAATAGCTGGGCGGCATGGTTGAAAACGGTGACGGCTTCGTCAAACTGTTGATCTGCCAGGAGCATCGTTCCGAGCGTCGACCATGATTCGGGATATCCCGGCACTTGCTCGGTGGCCTCGCGGGCGGAACGGATCGCGGCTTTCATATTGCCGGCTTTCTGATGTGTCAGGGCTTGTTGGATGAATGTTTGGGCCAGTTTTGCCTTTGCGTCCAAGGCTTCGGCTTCCAGTGCTTTGGCGCTTTGTTCGGTTTCGTCTTTGAGCTGGACGACTTTTTTCACCTCGGCGTCTTTTTCAGCGGCTTGTTTTTTGGCGGCTTGCTCGAGTCGGCTGGCTTCCTCGGCTTTTCGGTTGGCTTCCTGAATTTCAGAGAGAGCCTTTTGAAGAACTTCGTTTTTGGCTTCGAGTTCAACGTTTCGGCGTCGATTTTCAATGGACCAGACGACTCCGATGATGAAAAGGAATCCGATAAAGAACAGCATGGCCACGGAGAGGGCTCTGTTCCGGTTGACCAGCTTCACGGTGCGATCCAGGGCGGAGGAGCTGCGGGCGGTGATGACTTCCCCGTTGCGGTAGCGTTCGAGGTCGCCGCGTAGTGAGCTGATGGTTGAGTAACGATCTTTCGGATCGTTCCGCAGGGCCTTGAGGATGATGATTTCGAGATCGGGAGAGCAGAGGCGGTTGAGTTTTCGGGGAGGGATGGGGTTGTGGCTTTGGAGGGTCTGGATGTCGGAGAGCAGGTTGCCCGAGGAGTTGAAAGCCTTCCGTCCCGTCACCATCTGGTAGAGGATGGTGCCGAGGCTGTAGACATCCGCTGCGGGGGTGATGTTTCGGCTGTCGACCGCCTGTTCCGGGGCCATGTATTCGAGCGTGCCGATCAATTCTCCGGACATGGAAAGGGACATGGATACTTCATGGGTGTTGTGTCCCTCGGCTTTTGCCAGGCCGAAATCCATCACCACGGGTTCTCCATCCTCACGTATCATGATGTTGGAGGGTTTGAGGTCGCGGTGGAGGACGCCATGGGAATGGGCATACTGAACGGCTCCGCAAATGCCGATCATGATTTGGATGGTTATTTTTTCCGGCAGAACCCGGTAGGTGGAGCCTTTTGCCTTGGGTTCGTTTTCAGCAGGCGGGGCGGGTAATTTCTGGAGGCCTTTTTTGGCGTCGTTGACGAGACCGTTGAGGTCGAAATCCTGGAGTGGGAATTCTCCGTAGTCGGGGAAACGTCCTTCGGGCCATTCGATCAAATCGGCCAGATCGGCGCCTTTGATGTATTCCATGACGATGTAGCTGACCTGGTCGACTTCGCCGACTTCAAAGATGCGGCAGATGCGGCGGTGAACCAGGCGGGCCATCATCTGAGCTTCGCGTTTGAAGCGGCGAATCTGCCGGTCGCTGGCCACTTCGCCCGCGATGAGGGTTTTTACGGCCACTTCATTCCCGAAAGCGTCCTTTCCGCGCCAGACTTCTCCCATGCCGCCGCGTTTGATCATTTCGGTGAGGCGATAGCGTCCGAGAATCCGCTCCGTTTCTGTCCGAACGACTTTTCCATCGTCGAGTTGGAGGGAGATTTCCTGTTTGGGGCAGGTGACGGAAATGACCGGTATCAGATCAGATATGCCTTTGATCTTGAGTGCGTAGAGGTATCGGAAAACATATTCCGCCCGGGTTGGATCTTCCCGGACGCCGGGGCCGACAAGTACCGCCTTGTTTTGAAGGTCTCCTTCGAGGAGGTAGACTCCCTCGATTTTCCCTGCGGTGAAGCCGACGAGGTCTTTTTGTTCCCAAATGGTGTCCAAGTAGTCCCAATATTCGGGAAGTGCGCCGAGTGCGGCTTTCAATGTGGATTCGGTCAAAAGGACTTCGCCCGGTCGGGCTGCGTCACACAGTCGGGCGGCCATGTTCACGGAGGAACCAAGGGCGGTGTAGTCGTGGCGGTTCTGGCTGCCGATGTTCCCGACGACCATTTCACCTGTGTTGATGCCGGCTCCGCAATGGGGCAGAAGTTTTCCGACTTCGAGAAACTGTTGCTGGAGGAGTTTGACGCGGTGGACTTGATCGCATGCGGTCTTGATGGCTCGCAGGGCGTGATCGTGGTAGTACCGGGGGGCGCCGAAGAGGGACATGACTTCGTCCCCGATGATTTTGTCCACGGTGCCGTGATTTTCTTCCACGGCGGACATGACTTCTTCCAGATAGTTGTTGATCGTTGTCCGAACTTCCTCGGGGCTCATTTTTTCCGAAAGTTCGGTAAAACTCCGTAAGTCCACGAAGGAGACGGTCATGAACCTGCGATCTGGATAGCGGAAGGTGTTCAGGTCTTCTTCTGTCAGGTTTCGCAGTTCGGTGGGGATGTAGCGGAGGATGTAACTCTTGAAGACTTCCTGGTTGGTTACATCCTGCAGGACGATGTCGATCAAATCCTCCCTGCGGGTGATGCGGACGTCCAGAATGGTGTTCCGCTCTTCGTCCGGCACCTGCATGTTGACCGTATCCTCCGGTGGATTCATCATGGTATTGACCAGGGTCGGGGAGAGGAAACGCTTCAAGACCTCGGCGCTCTGGCCGAGTAGTTCGTCTTTGGGGCATTGCAGATAGCAACCGAAGGAGGTGTTGATGTATTTGATGAGTCCGGCGTGCAACCGGAGCATGAATATGTCGACTCCGGCAATGGATTGGCCTTCGGCTACGGGAGAGACGGTTTCGTTGCCGCTCTGACGCTGCCCGGAAAGTGCTGCTGTGCGCCAATAGACCAGCTCGCTTTGCGCATGGTTGAGCTGACGCTGAAGATTGTCGTAAGCTTGGCGCAACGTGTCTTGAGAATTTAGCTCCGGGCCAGGTTCAGTCATACCGTGTTCATTCACCACGCCTTGTCAAAGGCAGCCTACAGTCTCCAGATTTTCCATCCTATGAGGATAGCGGCGATTCCGGCAAGCGAATAGACGACTTTTTGCAAGATTCCTTACCTGTCCCTATAATTGGATGCTGACGAAGGCTCGCCATTTTGTATGAATAGACCTTCCATTTTCTCAAATAGACATGAATAAGAGTTTTTTCCTGAATCCCAAAACAGACCGCATCGGCTGGCTGGCATGGGGGCTTTATCTCCTTGTTGTCTGTTATCTGGTTGGTCGGTGGCCTGAGGTGCGAAATATTACTCACCATTATCGCGATGCCTCCCTCCACTGGTGGGCTTCGGAAGACCTCTATACGGCGCACAATATGGATGGTTTTCTCTACCTGCCCCAATCGGCAGTCCTTTTTACACCGTTCGGATTTCTTCCCATTACGCTGGGCGAGTTGCTGTGGCGACTGACCTCACTTGGTGCGTTGGCGTGGGGGGTCTGGCGGCTTGCAAAAATCGTCGAGGGGAACCGTTCTGAAAGGGTGTTTCTTCTCATGACGTTTCTTGCGGTTCCGGCATCCCTGTCGAGTGCGCGGAGTGGTCAGTTCAATATGATCATGGGAGCCTTGATGATCCATGCCAGCGTGGATCTTATTCTGCGCAACTGGAGCCGTTCCGCCTTCTGGCTTTGTCTGGCCGTGGGGCTGAAGCCTCTTGCCATCGTTCTATTTCTCCTCTGTGGAGCCTTGCAAAAGGAACTGCGCGTCCGGCTTCTCGTGGGGGCTTGTGTCCTCGTTGCCATTGGTTTTCTTCATGCAAACATGGACTATGTTTTGCGGCAGTGGCAGCTCTGCTGGGGCATGCTCACCGTAGCCAGTGGTGATCCGGAAAATAAATTCTGCGATCTCGGGGGGCTGTTGCGCACCTTGGGTTATAAACCCAGCCAGGAGCTTCTTCTCTCCTTTTCGGCTCTATTTTCGATTGTGACTCTTGGCCTGTGCTACTCCTTGTATCGTCGGAAGCGGGATCAGATATTTATTGGTCTGACCATGCTGGGATTAGCCAGCGCCTATTTGATGATTTTCAACCCGAGGAATGAGACGAATTCCTACGTCATCCTCTCCCCTGTCATGGCGGCTTTCTGCATCAAGTTATGGCTGGAGGATCGTCGCCCCCGCCTTGCCGTTGTTTTCGCCATTTTAACTTTTCTTCTGGGATCGGACAGTATTCCCCGTCCGGTTTACCAATGGACAAATCTTTGGCTGAAGGTGCTTATCGCCATGTTCTTCATGGGATTTCTTGCCATTGAAATCTACCGCAAACCCACATCGGTGAAGATGGGGCAGGTCGGATCGGATGGGTAAGCTCCCGTCCGATCTCTCCCGGTTGCCGATTTTGGATTCCATACTACATTCCCGCCATGACAAGCACCGCAACTCCTGTTTTGGAAACCAAGGCCGGGCGATATCGCTGGCATGAAAATTGGGCGAAAATCCCAGCCCCAACATCAACGGGCAACATAAACGGACGCACTCACGGGGTGGTCGTCTCCCAAAGTGGTGCTGTCTACATCTTTCACCAGGCCGTTCCAGCCGTGCTCGTCTATTCACCGGAAGGGAAACTCATGGAAAGCTGGGGGGACTATTCAGGTGCCCATGGTCTCACGCTCGTGAAGGAAAATAACGCTGAATTTCTCTGGCTGGCGGATCAGGATAAAAAATTGGTTCAAAAACTTTCTCTCGACGGCAAGGTGGTTCAAGAATTGTCCAAGCCTGCCTATGCTCATGAGCCCAAGGCATCCTACGTCCCCACATGGGTTGCGGTAAATGAGCGCAGGCATGGAGGCAACGGCGATATCTGGCTGGCGGATGGTTACGGCAGCAGCCGGGTCAGCCGTTATGATTCCAAGGGGAATTATCTCCTGACGCTCGATGGCAGTACGGGAGCGGGTGATTTCAAGTGTCCCCATGGCATTGCGTTTGATCCACGCAAGACCGATCCCGAACTTTACGTGGCAGACCGGGGCAATCACCGGGTGCAGGTTTACGATTCGGAAGGCAAGTTCAAACGTGTTTTTGGATCGGAATTTCTCACCAGCCCGGATGGTTTTACCTTTTTTCAGGATCAACTCATTATTCCTGAACTCAATGGGCGGATCACCATTCTAGACGGACAAGACCGTCTGATGGATCACTTGGGAAGTAACGAAAAAGTCTGCTCGGAACCCGGCTGGCCCGATAAAACTCTTTTGGAACCCGGAAAATTCAACAGTCCGCACGGGGCTGCCGCTGACGCTCAGGGGAATATTTTCATCGTCGAGTGGCGTATTGGTGGTCGTATCATCAAGCTGGAAAAACTCTGAGCGGCGTTCCTGCTTATTCATCCAGTTTGTTTCATCCCTCCTGCTGAGGCGGTGAGGTGGGGGGATGCTTGCATTGCCTCAATCCGTAGATAATGTTGTGATCCAGTATCCATGAAAACTCTCTATCTCCATTGCCTGTCTGGAATCAGCGGTGACATGTTTCTGGGAGCGATGATCGATCTCGGCTTCAAACCTTCCACACTGGAATGGGAACTCCAAAAACTGAACCTCTCCGAGGAGTTTCATCTCCACGTCACACGGGAAAACCGCAAGTCCATTTCCGCCATCCGTTTCGAAGTCCACGAGGGTCGTACCCATGGCGACCACTGTGAATCCGGGCACGAGGAGCACGAGCATCACCACGAGCACGAGAAAGAACATTCCTGTGAGTGCGACCATGATCATGACCATGAAGAGGGGCATTCCTGCGACTGCGATCCCGGCCACGATTCGAACGAGCACCATCATGACCACGCCGAGGAGCATTCCTGTGGGTGCGATCACGGCCATGTGCACGGTCACGAGCACCACCATCATGATCATGAGGAAGAGCACTCGCATGAACACCAACATGGCGAGGAGGCCCGCAGCTACGCCTCGATCAAGAAGTTGATTGAAGAGTCCTCTCTGGAGCCGGAGATCAAGGATCATGCGGCATCCATTTTTCTCCGCATTGCAAAGGCTGAGGCAAAAGTTCATGGCAAGAGCGTTGAGGAAATTCATTTTCATGAAGTCGGGGCGCTTGATTCGATTGTCGATATCATTGGTGCCGCAGTAGCCATTCATTCCCTTGGGGTTGAGCAAGTCGAAGCGAGTCCTCTGATTGACGGCAAAGGTTGGTTGCATTGCCAGCATGGTCGGTTACCGATTCCGGCCCCGGCCACCATCGAAATTTTGCAAGGTATACCGATTACCCAGGAAGATGTCCCTTACGAACTGATCACTCCCACCGGAGCCGCGATTCTTGCTGAGTACTGTACTCGTTATGGGGGGATGGAGAATTTCCAGCCGGAAAAGACTGGATATGGAGCAGGCGGACGCAACCTGAAAGATCGCCCCAATGTCCTCCGGGCCACGCTTGGCTTCAGCGTCACCTTGGTTGACGGGGCCGAGCGGGACGAAGTAGTCCAGATCGAATGCAATCTCGATGATGAAACGGGCGAATCCCTTGCCCACACGGCCTTGCTTTTACATGAGGCGGGAGCTTTAGATGTTTCCTTCACCCCCCTGCACATGAAAAAGGGGAGACCCGGCTGGCTGCTTCAAGCCCTTGCGGAGGAAGCCCTCCTGGAAAAACTTTCCCTCATCATCTTGAAAAACACCTCTTCGCTGGGGCTTCGCTACCAGACTTGGAAGCGGATCAAACTCAAGCGTGATATTTCAACGGTGAAGACTCCCTACGGTGACATTCGCGTGAAACGGGGAATTCTCGGCACCGAAGTATTGAAAACGAAGGCGGAATTTGAGGATGTTCATGCGGCAGCCATCCAACACAATGTCTCCATGAGTGAAGTCACCGACGCGGCACTTCTCGCGGCGAATCTCAAGGAAACCTGATTTTTCTCCGTGAGCGATTTGACAAGACTGGCTTCCGGCATATTTTCATCATCAGGAAACCCAACACCAACCCCAAACAGGAATCACCCACATGGCTTACAAATACGAAAACAAACAGGAAAAACTTCTGGCGAAAATTAAAGGTAAAACGGGGAAAATTTCCGACAAGACGCATGAAGAGCACATGAAGCTTTACACTGGCTACGTGAACAAATCGAATGCCATCCTGGAAGAACTCGAAAAGCTTGGGGTGCCCGATCCCGCCGATGCCAAGGTGGCCAACCAGACGTACTCCACCCTCCGTTCGCTGAAGGTTGATTTCACCTTTGCGGTTGGCGGTTTGAAAAACCACGAGCTCTATTTTGATATCCTTGGTGGCGACGGGAAGCCTTCCGGCAAAATTCTCGATCTCATCAATCGTGATTTCGGCTCCTACGATAATTTTAAAAAGGATCTCAAAGCCACTGGTATCGCAGGACGTGGCTGGGTTTGGACCGGTCTCGATCATACCACCGGGAAAATCTTCAATTACATCGGTGACGCGCAAAACACTTATCCGGTGTGGGGAGTTACTCCCGTCCTTGCTCTGGATGTTTACGAGCACGCCTACTATGCGGATTTCTATACTGCCCGAGGCGCATATATCGATGAATTCCTGAACTTCATTGACTGGAGTGCGGTGAATTCTCTCCTGCCCAAAGTTTGACTCGCACAGAGTACCGGAAATCCAACGTAGCCTCAATATGGGGCAACTAATCCCCGCATCCAAGAATGATGCGGGGGCTATATGTTGCAAGACGCATTGCCCCCCATCGTTTCCTGGCCTATTATGCGGGCATGGAAACTGGGGATGGGGGTGTGTACGTCGAAAGACGTTCGTTAAAAGCCACACAGCCTTTCAAAATCAAACTTCCACGGGTCAAGGAACTCATGCCCCGTGTGGCGGTTCATGCCCGCCCGGCGCTGGAGGGGCCGGGTGATGCTATTCCGGGAAGCGAGGATTACCTGGAGTTGGAGACAGGTGAAACGTATCCATTGGGCGAGGAGTTGATCATCGGTCGTTCTCCCGAGTGTGGTATTCAGATTCCCGAGTATGCCGTTTCCCGGATTCATCTGGTGATTCGGAGAGAGGGTGGCAGCTATCTTCTTTACGACAAGAACAGCACGAACGGCACCTATGTTTCAGGAACTCGGGTGACGGATCGCCCGATTGTCTTGAGAGATGGTGATGCGATACGGATCGGCGATTGCCGTTTGACTTTCCGGGAGGCAAACAAAAGCGTGGAGGAAGGTCTTGTTCCTCCTCCCGATGGTGAAACGACTCCGGGACCTCGCTGCACGACATTGCTCAACCTGCCGATGCGTCCAAAGTTTGAGGCGATTCCCCTCGTGCTTCTTGTTGGGGATATCAAGAACTCCTGTCATTATGCCGAAGCTCTGGGGGAGAAGACGTATTCCACGGTGGTCAGTCAATGGATCGGGAGATGCCAGACGGTAATCGAACGAAGGGGAGGGATCATGAACAAGTTTACCGGGGATGGTTTTCTGGCCTACTGGAAGTGGCAGAAAGAAGTCACCCTGGAGCCGGCATTGTTTGATTTGATCGGAGTCGGAGTTTTTGCGGAGGAGCACCGCAATGGCTTTTCCGGACTCGATTTCAGATTATGCCTGCATCACGGATTTGTCGCCGTGGGTGACATGCCTCAACTGGGGGAGACGCCTATTTCCGGATCAATTGTGAATTACACTTTCCGGATGGATAAGCTGGCAAAGAGTCTGGCGCGGGACGTTCTTTTGAGCGATGCCGCTTTAAAGAATCTCAGGTGGGAGGAATCGCTTGCGGACTTGGGTTGCCACAAGCTCGACAGTTTTGAGGGCGAACACCGATTTTACGGTTGGAAAAATTTGTAGGGATTTTAGCGCGAAATGTCTTTTTGATGGAGGACTTTGAATCCCTGCTGGCCAAGGCCTAATGAGGCCACTTCCGGATCATCCACGCTCATGGCGAGCGCCGAGGTCGAACGCGGGCGGAAGATGAAGGAGTAGATGTAGTGGATGTTGGTTTCGACCATCAGCAGTGCGGATAGGACTTTTTGCAGATCGGTCGTGGAGTCAAGTTCGATCACCAGGATGTTCGACTCGGTGAAGGCCAGGGCGTTTTCCAAAAAAAGCCGTCGCGCACAGTCCGGGTCATCCACCACCATGCGGGTGATGGAGCTGTCCGTGGAGTCGATGGTGGTGAGGGCCAGAACGTGGGTGTTGTGGGACTCGATTAATTTGATGATATCCAGAAGGCGGCCGACCTTGTTTTCGATGAAAACAGAAAATTGCACGACTGGGTCATTCTGGATTTTATGCGCTGTTTTCCCGGACATGAGGGCACTTATAGGAGATTATGTGTGTCTGCACAACTATCTACTTGAACCGATTCCCCGGCTGCGGGAATGTGTGTGCTGAAAATATCTTATGAAAAAGTCCGCAAAAAAGCTTCGCGCAAATATCACACAGATGCAGGTGGCCTCGCAACTGGCCCTTTTTATCGAAAATGCACCCGGAACTCTGGCCTCCGTCTGCTCGGCTCTCTGCGAGGCGAACATCAACATCTACGCCATCAGCACGTCGGACACGATTGATCACTCCGTCATCCGGTTGATCGTCGATACTCCCAAGGAGGCTGAACGACTTTTCGAGAAACGCGGCGCCCTCGTGGTCAAGACGGACGTCATCCTCATCGACGGGAGCAACGAGCCAGGCAGTCTGGCCGACATCTCCCGCAGCCTGTGCGATGCGGGGATCAACATCGAGTATGCCTATTGCGCCACCAGCCCGAATGCCTCGCGCGGCCTTTTAGTTCTGCGTCCCTCCAATGTCGCCAAAGCCCTGAAAGTCCTCAACACGAAATAACCGCTATGCCCTCCTTTGATGCCGTTTCCGAGATCGACATGGCGGAACTCCAAAATGGAGTCCTGCAAGCCCGCAAGGAACTGAGCAGCCGTTTTGATTTCAAAGGCTCGGCATGGGAGATCGAAGAGCAGAAGGAGATGCTCGTCTTGCACGCCGAGAATGATTTCAAGCTGAAGGCCATCACCGAAATCCTGCTGAAGAATCTGGCCAAGCGAGGTGTGAGTTTGAAAAACCTCGATCTGGAAAAGACGGAACTCTCCTCCGTCGGACGAGCCCGGCAGGAAGTCAAAATCCGGCAGGGTTTTGAAACCGAAGTGGCCAAGCAGGTCGTTGCCGCCGTCAAAGCGGTGGGGCTCAAAACCCAGGCTCAAATTGCCGACCGCAAAGTCCGCGTCTCCGGCAAATCCCGGGACGATCTTCAGGCCGTGATGCAAAAACTCCGCACCCTTGATCTCCCCGCAGCCATCACGTTCAATAATTTCAGGTGATACCAATGTCACCATTTTCCAAGCAGAGGAAGTATTAATCGATGAAAAATGGGAACGTTATTATGGAGTTGTCACACCTCACCAGATTACCAAAGTTTCGGCCGCAGAGATCGTGACTGGACACACCTTTTGACAGTTAGTCTTTGGTTAATATGAGGTGTCTTCTTTGGGTTGTCCATCCGTAGCGAAGGGAGGGTGGAGCCCGACCGAAGATGAGGATGGAAGTTGGTTTTTCCTTTTCTGCAAAGGTCTTTGGGGTGAGGTAGCCGAGGCGGCTGTGGGGTCTTTGTTGGTTGTGGTGATTGCGGTAGCCTTCGATGACGACTCGAGCTTCAGTCAAAGTCCAGAGGGTTTCCCTATTGAGGTATTCATCGCGGAACCCCTCACTTCCTCGCCCAGCGGAGCTTAGCGGAGGAGGCCCGGGGGTTTGAATGAATTTCGGTAGGTGTGGGTCGGAGAATTTCCCGGGCGATCTCGGAATATTGGCCGTCCCGGAAGGCGTGTTTCACCCTCCGGTCTTCGCCGGAATGGAAGGTCAAAATGGCAGCGCGTCCACCGGGGTTCAGACAGTAGGGGATGGAACGGAGAAAGGATTCCAGCACTTGGAATTCGGCATTGATTTCAATTCGGAGAGCTTGGAAGACTCGACGTGCGGCATCCTTTCGATCTTCGTCATTTTTCGTCCGGGGCATGGCATGCATCACCAGTTTGGCAAGCTGGCTCGTCGTCTGGATCGGGTGGAGACGATGCTTTCGCAGGATCACTTCCGCTAAAATCTTGGCATGAGGTTCGTCCGAGTTTTCCTCAAGAATTTTCGCCAGTTGCACCTCGTCAACGGTGGAAAGCCACTCGGAGGCTGGCTGCCCTTTTTTGGGATTCATTCGAAGATCGAGCGGCCCATCCAGCTTGAAGGAAAACCCACGGGAGGGATTGTCCAACTGCATGGACGAGCAACCGAGATCGGCCAAAATCATATCGACCCCCGTCCACCCCTGCTGGGAAATCAACCGCGGAAGCGCCGCGAAATTATTCTGGCAGATGATGAGAGTCTCTGTCGGCATTTCGATCATTGCCCGGAGCCTCGCCTCGGTCTTCGGCAGTTCCAGCGAGTCAGCATCAATGCCAAGGAGACGCCCGCTCGGAAGCAGCTTGGGCAGGATGTGGGAGGCATGCCCTCCATAACCGAGTGTCGCATCGACCACGATTTGCCCCGGCTGTGGTGCCAGGATTTCCAGAATCTCATCCACCATGATGGGCCTGTGCGTCCCGGCAGGAGTTTTCCCCGACTCCAGTACTTTCTGGACAAGCTCGGGGTGTTTGATGGGATCGAGTTCCTTGTATTTTTCCTCAAACCGTCGGGGATGAGTTCCACGATAGCGCGGGCGGCGCTGGTGTTTCACCGGAAATGGCTCTGAATTATCCACAGCCTTCATAAGCTAAGCCGTCCCAGTTTCATTTTCACTCCATTTTTAAATCGTTCCCCCGCTTACAAATCATCAATGAACCGCCCCTTGCCAATCATTGCCGCACGGGCCGCCACCCTGGTTGGCATCCACCTCGTAGTCAGTCCCATCCATTTTCACCAGGGGGAGATAAAATTTGGAAATTTTATCCAAGGAGCCAGCCGCATAATGGCCAATGAAGGAGCGACGGAAACGATCTTTCGTGCGATTGGGCCCCGAGCCATGAATCACGGAACCTCCAAAAAACAAGGTGTCACCGGGGTTCATGGGTACATCCATGGCTTTGAAACCCTTGGGAATCCTCGTCACACGGCCACTGAACGATTCTTTCAGATCGGCGTTTTCCTGGCATAGGATATTTCCGCGATGAGTTCCGGGGACAATCATCATGCCGCCGTTTTCCCGGTCAATCCGATCGATGGCCGTCCAGGCCGCCATGCACGTGCCGGGTTGAACTAATAAATACAAATTGTCCTGATGCATTGCCTGACCACGCGCACCCGGAGGTTTGAAATAATACATGCTTTGCGTGGCCACGGGTTCTTCCTCAAACAAGACTCGAAGACAGGAGCGAATGACGGGATGGAGCATGTAATGGCGTGCTACCGAATTGAAACGGTGGGGATGCACAATTCTCGGATATTGAAAGAGAGGATCGTTCGGATCCCGGATGCCGTCATCGTGGGCACGGGAAATCTCATTCCTGTGGATATCTTCAAAGGTCGCTTTGATTTCTTCCACTTCCTCGGTCGTGAGGAGATTCCGCACGATTGTGTAGCCATCCTGCTCATAGCCGTGCTTCAGTTTCTGAAAATCAATGGTAGGTAAAGTAGTTGTCATGGCGATGAATATAAAACATCTAATAGTCGACGTGAATAGAGTCGCCAGCTAAAAACCTATAGTTTATTCCTACGCCATATCTTTCCGTCCAGTTTGTGTGAAAGAAGGCTAGTCGCACGGGAACCCACTTGATGTTGTTGTACGCGCGGAATCAAGCAACGGTTCCCTAAGAGTATAGTTGGAGAGGAATTGTAGAAAACGATTGACCGAATCTCCTTCCTTTCTATCGTGCCCTTAACATTTGCTAGGCAATGGAAGCACTTTTTTTCTGGATATTTGCAGTCGGACTGATTGGTTTCGGCCTGGCGGTGGTTTTAAGTCGGAACCCTGTCGGGGCCGCTCTAAGCCTCGCCGCCACGTTTGTTTTTCAAGCAGCGCTCTACTTTACCTTGGGGGCTTACTTTCTGGGAACTGTTCAGGTGATTGTCTATGCCGGAGCCGTCATGGTGCTATTCCTGTTCATCATCATGCTTTTGGATATCAAGGTGGAGGCTCATTCCTCCATTTCCGTGGGGAGATTCCTGGTGGCGGGCGGTGCGATGCTTCTTTTTGCCGCGATCTTTGTCCGGGTTTTGAGGGGTGTCTTTAATGGGCAGTCGGTTTTACTGTGGACGGATGATTCATGGGCCGTTGGGGCTGGGAAAGTCGGCCAGATTCTCTTTGAGCAATATTATGTGCCGTTTCTTGCCACGGCGGTTCTTCTTCTGGTAGCCACCATCGGCGTCGTGATCCTCAGCAAGAAAGATATCAAATGAATCCTTTCACCGAAATCACCCTGAATCACTATCTGGTACTCAGTGGTGGGCTTTTCGCCTTGGGACTGGCCGGGGTATTCATGAGACGTTGCATCCTCTTCATTTACATGGGATTGGAAATGATGCTGAATGCGGCGGTTCTGGCAATCGTCGCCTTTTCCCGGTTTCAGCCACATGAGATGTATGCCTCCTTCGCTCAGCCGGAACAGATGTTGGCGGGACACGTCATGGTCTTTTTTATTATCACCGTCGCGGCGGCTGAAGTGGCTGTCGGGTTGGCCTTGATCGTGGCACTCTACCGTCTGCGCCAGACGACCAATGTGAGCGATCTGAACAATTTAAAATTCTGAGCCATGGAATATCTGCCACTTATCATACTTTTCCTTCCACTGATCGCCGCAGCTGAAATCACCCTGTGGCCGGTACGGTCAAGATTAGGGGCCGCCATCATCTCCATCAGCGCTTGTGCGGCGTGTTTCTTCTTTGCGCTGGTTCTGCTTTCCCAGCCCAATCGGGCAGCATTTTATAGTATTCCCTGGCTGTCATTCACGGGGATGAGTCACAGCGGGCAAGCGATCTATCTACTCAATATCCAAATTGGCGCAATGACCGATCATCTCGCACGGCTTATGCTGATTGTCGTGACGGGGGTCGGCTTGCTAATCCATGTTTTTTCTTACGGCTACATGGATGAAGACCCCGGCGTTTGTCGTTTTTTTGCCAAGCTCTCGCTCTTCATGTTTTCGATGATTGGCATCGTACTGGCCAACAATTTGGTGATGATGTTTCTTTTCTGGGAATTGGTGGGGCTGAGTTCCTACCTCCTGATTGGTTTTTGGTTTGACCGGGCATCAGCCGCAGATGCCGCCAAAAAGGCCTTTATCACAAACCGGGTCGGTGATTTCGGCTTCCTCATCGGCATCCTGTTGACTTGGCAACTTTGGCATACGGTCAGCTTTAGGTGGCTTGAGCATGTGTCTCTTCATGGTGCGACTCCTTACCAGACACACCTTGCTTCACTGGCTGCATTCGGGTTGTTTTGCGGATGTCTTGGAAAATCGGCTCAATTTCCCCTCCATGTCTGGTTGCCGGATGCCATGGAAGGTCCGACTCCTGTCTCTGCGCTGATCCATGCGGCAACGATGGTGGC
>Ga0187810_10000466_pt1 | contig 15603 bp, 17 predicted proteins | sample NC_wetland_sal_i_9_FD_132963 | JGI IMG/M metagenome (GOLD analysis project Ga0187810, IMG submission 132963) | Wetland sediment microbial communities from Neuse River Estuary, North Carolina, USA - ASW_5 | ecosystem: Environmental > Aquatic > Freshwater > Wetlands > Sediment | place: USA: North...
CGGTTCAACTTGACTCCAAAATGTATCCGAAACTTCCCAGGATTTGATCTGTGCCATCTTGGGGTGGTTGTCATCTCATATTCCCAACCATTATGCAATTATTATTTACGGATAAGTTCTTAAAAGGTTGTAGAAAGGTAGGTTTCTAGTTTGATTCCAGCATCACCAATGAGGAGCTTGTTTTGAGGTTTGAAGGCTTGGTCAAAGGCTTGGATAGCTGATGTGGTGTAGCCGGAGAAGTTACTTTTGACTTCGATGGCAGTGAGCCTTTTTCCTTCTTTGATGACAAAATCAACTTCGTTGTTTCCTTCCCTCCAGTAGTAGAGGTGTGAGTCTTTTCCTTGGATGGTATTGATAAGGTGAGCGCCCACGGCTGATTCCACATATCTTCCCCAGCGGGCGGGATCGTTGCGGGTTTGTTCAAAGGTGGAGTCGTCCAACGCCGATAGGAGTGCGGTATTCAATACTTGAAGCTTTGGACTGGAGCCACGTTGACGGAGTTTGTTAGAGGAATATTTTTGAAGTCCTGTCACCATTCCAGCGTTTGTGAGGAGTGCGAGATAGTGAGCCAAGGTTGTCACATTTCCTGCATCCTGAAGCTGTCCCATCATCTTCTGATAGGAGAGGATTTGTCCCGAATAGGTACACCCCAACTCAAAGAGGCGGCGCAGAAGGATCGGTTTGTCCACCCGCGTCATCATGAGGATGTCTCGTGAGATAGTTGTCTCTATGAGAGAATCCAAAATATACCGTTTCCAGCGTTGATGATCATGAATCAATTCAGCTGCGCCGGGATATCCTCCATAGTAAATGTATTGATCAAGAGTGAAACCGAAAGCCGTTTTCATCTCCGAGTATGACCAGTGGGTGACAGGGATGATTTCAAACCGTCCCGCTAAGCTTTCCGTCAAGCCGGACTGGAGTAACAACGAAGAGGAGCCGAGGAGGACAACCTTGATCGGTATTTTTGCTCTTGAATCATCATCCCACATCTTTTTGACCACCTCAGACCATTGGCGGATTTTTTGAACTTCATCCAAGACCAGGAGGACTTCATGTCCCCTGTTAGCTAACAGTCGAGCAGTATCCCACTGCTGCTCGATCCAGATGGGGTCTTTAACCGTGGGACTGTCTGCTGATGCAAAATGGGAAGTGACAGAGGTCAGCGTCATGACCTGATGGACTAAAGTAGTCTTTCCTACCTGACGAGGTCCCATCAAGACTTGAATAAAGCGTCTCTTCTCACGAAGACGTGCTTTCAAGAGATCGAACTGAGAACGTTTAAAGGGAGGGGACTCGCTCATTAGTCAATATGTTGACTAAAATTAGTCAGAAGTAAACTTCAAACAAGCACAACCTCCGTCACTTGGATATGTTGGATCAATCGACACATCCGGATAACATGTCGAAAAAAGTTGAATAAATCGACATATGGAAGCTGGAAGCCTGCTTCACCAACTTATCGAGCTAAGGTACTGTAGAAAGATGACGGTGGTCTCAAAAACCTCTGATTAGTTTTTTTGGAGGTCGTTTCTCCTAGGGAAGGGGGTTCCCCAAAGGGGCTAAATGTAGGGTTTTACCTCTGAAAAAAGTAACCCAAATAAGTAACCCGATGACAAAAATTGAGTCTTGGTCAGTCTGGATGAGTTCTATAAAAACAATGATGTAATAATCACTCTATCAAATACTTGTATACAATATTCCAGCTAAGTCCAAGAGGGGGGAAATAGAGGAAAAACGACCTTTTTGAATTACGAAACCGTTGCTCTACCACTGAGCTACTTCGGCTAAAACGTTAATCTATAATTATTTATAAAAAATCCGGAAAGAAAAGATGTACGATTGCATCCTTTTTCCATGAAATATCCCCAAGATGAGGCATTTCAAGAAGCTGAACCCCATGTCCAACTATGAGAAACAACCAATACTCAATTCCTGATCTGTTATAAGCCATCGGACGTCTTTTTTGCAAAATTCAAAATCAAAGGAAAGCAGTTTCGATTCAGCCCCAAGACCAAGATTCTAACGGTTGCCAGAACCCACCTGTTCATCGACAAGCGAAAGAATATTATCATCAAACCCGATGATCGGAAAGATGACTTTTTCGAAAGTGATAAGGCAGTACGGAAAGTCTATCAATCCAATCCGAATCTTAAATCAGCAACGTGGCCTCAATTTCGGGGGTCACTTCATTACGACGGGAGGCATTCCCACAGTTCGGCACAGAGAAGGCCCCACTCAAATTCCTTGCGGGCACGACAGATGAAGCCGGATGCCCGGAGGGAGTGTTCAGGATCGGCAAGTGAGGCGGCGGGGAGGTCTGTGACGACACGGAAAAAACGGTACATGAGCCAGATAATGATTTGGGCGCGAACCCGCCGCCAACCCCGGTCAGGGATTTGGAAATCGGAGAGGTGCCAGTAGGCCCCCGGCTTGGCTCCCATCCGAAGCCGTTTGACGACTTCGCTTAATTGGGAAGGGGTGAAGCAATCGAGGAAAAAGTGAGTGCCGATCAGGTCGTATTGGCCGGGTGTCGGTTCCCAGACCAGGAGGTCAGCGTGGATCAATTCCACCCCTTCGATTGAAAGTCCCTTCCTCAACAGGTGGCGTCGGGAGACTTTTAGCATTCGGGCGCTGGCGTCGATGCAGGTGATTTTTGCCTGGGGATATCGCCGCTTGAGTTCCACGAGGAACCGACCATGCCCCACACCAGCTAGTAGGACGTTATTCACCTCGCCCATTTCACTCCAAAAGGCATTCCGGCATCGTTCCAGCCGGTTGCCCGCGACGATTTTTTCCATCCAGTCGTAGCCATCCGCAAGACAGTCGAAGCCTGGAGTTTTCATCCACTCCCAGACGAATCCCGCAACCACGCCGCTGATTCCGTAATCCAGAACATCCTGCCAATCGGCTATCGACCATGGCATAAAGAGTGGGGAAATGCCTTCGCACACAATGGACCAGACCAGCCAGTGAAATGCGATCTCCGACACAGTTGGAAATTGGTCGTCCTTGCGCACGCCGCAGAGCCGCTGCACCCAGAGAATAATCGGAAGGGCCGCCGGGATGACAAGAAGGTCGTTGAGGTGTCCGTGGATGAATTCTCCCGCGAAGTGCGGCTTCAGATACCAACGGTTCACTGCATAGATGAAGCATGCCAGCAGGCACAACGGATCAAGACCGTACTTGAATTTTTTCACGAAAGGACGGACATGGTAAAGCCCGATGCAACCGCAAGAATTAACTTCACAAAGAAACTCGTCATGGCGAGAAAGGTAGTCGGCGAATGATGCGTGTCAAATGCTCTCAAGGTGTTCCGGCGAATGGAGTGACTGAGAGACAAGAACTCATTTCCGGCAGGGACGTGAACCTTGCGGGAAAGTAGCTTTATTTTTATTTTATAGCTCGGGCTTTATTTTTAACGGAGATTTCGGCAAACTGATCCTACCATTATGAAAAGGACTGCAAAGCCCGCATCCGGGAAACGCCGCAGATCCTCCCCGCCCCCCCGTGCGTCTGAGGAGATGGCGGCCCACCAGCGGCAGATACGGCAGGAACATTCCCAGGAACGGGCGCAGGATTATGTGGAGGCCATCGCTGATTTGATTTGTGAACGCGGGGAGGCCAGAGCCATCGACCTGGCCCGGGTCATGGGCGTTTCCCACGTCACTGTCATACGCACCATCGCCCGTATCAAAAAAAGCGGACTGGTAACGACCGAGCCGTATCGATCCATCTTCCTGACACCTGCCGGGAAAAAACTCGCCGCCTCCGCAAAGATGCGGCATCGCGTCGTCGTGGAATTTCTGGAGGCGCTCGGTGTCCCGCTGGCGGCGGCCAAGGCGGACGCGGAAGGGATCGAACATCATGTCAGCCCGGAAACGCTGTACGCATTCCAACGGTTCATCGCTTCTCGAAATGCTTCTAGTCCGACCAGCGACTCACTTAAAACCGATCCGGTAAGTGTTGGTCGCACGACCTAAAAAGTTTTTTTTCAGTCCAAAATCCGTACCACTTTATTGCGGTCGGTTTGTCCACGTACGAGGGAGAGTTTCGATTTTGGAATGTTGAGATGGTCGGAAAGGAGATCGAGCAGCGCCTCGTTTGCCTTGTTTTTATCGGGTGGGGCGGTGACGTAGACGATGAGTTGTTCCACGCCATGGGGCCCCATTCTTTTATCCCCGATTTTGTTGGCTGAGGCTTTTGGCGTCAGTCGGATGTTGAGGAGGGTGGGCATATCGCGATCACGGAGAACGATATGCGTCAGGGTGTTGGGAGAGTGATCCTGACCCGGTCCTTGGGGCTGTGGAGGCGCACCTGCTGGGTCTGGCCGCCGAAGGTGACTTCGACGAGCGTGTCGTCAATTTGTCTGACCTGGATATTTCCAAGGGAAGTGCCGGAGGGTACCACATAACTGGAGCCCGGTTGGGCGGCGGGGAGGAGAAGCGTGCGGGTGTCTCCCATGACGGGAGATGCGGTGGGGGGAGTGGAAGTCGTGCCCGGGGCGGTGGCGTCCGGAACCCGGAAGCTGGGGGTGAAGCCCGCCGTGTTCTGGGAAGTGTGGGCTTCCGTGCCGGTGGTGGCGGGGAGATCGACCGCCATGGCCTGAAGTTGTGCGGAAACCTGTTGGAGTTGTTCGGCGGTGGCGGCTTCTTCAGGCGGGGAGGATTGTTTGGATTCCAGTGTGCTGATGCGGTTGCGCATGTCGGTCAGGTTCAGCTCGGCTCCTCCGTTGCCGGTGGAGGGGACGTTGGCGACGGGGGGGGGGACGATGGGGGTCGTCTCACCGGCGACGATGTAGGGTCTGCCGGAGAGTTCGGCTTCTTCCTGCGTGGCCCAGTAGCCGTCTTGAACGATGGTGGCCTGGTAATGTCCCGAAATCCAGTCCCCGGTTTTGGGATCGACACGAGCGGGTATCCACCCCTGGTTGATGACGGGAAGAACCCAGACGGGTTTGGACTGGTTGGAAATGTCCGCTGGCTTGGTGTAGTCGTAACTTGTGGAAACGATGGTCGGATCAATCTTCGTTTTCGGCGTCTGACAGGCGGTAAGCGTCAGCACAAGCAGAAGGATGGGGCAGACCTTGGAAAAAGAGATTTTCATTGTGTTTGTCCTCCCTTCAGACCGGCGCCAAATCCGGCACCCAAGCCACCCGATTTTCCACCGCCTGATCCTGCACCTCCGCCACTACCAGACGCAGCCGGAGTGGCTCCTCCTCCGCTTTGCTCGGAACCGTATCCAAGTTCCGCCTTGGAGATATCGAGGGCGCTCATGAGGCGGGCTTTCATGCGGGTTCCGGCGATGACGAGGACGTAGGGTTGGTTTTCATTGAGGTCCTGGGTGATGATTTGTTGTAACTGATTGATAACATCCTGCCCGGCTTGAACTCCTTGTGATTTCAGGTCGTTGCCGACATTCGTTATCGTGGTTGTCGTTCCTGTGTATGGATTTTGAACCATGGAAACGGTACGGTTTTCAAAGGTCGTGATAAACTGGGAAGCGGCCTGCATGAGGGAGGGGGTGAGCTGTTGAAGAAGGGAGTTGCCAATCATCTGGCCTTGTACGCCGACGGTGCCATCCATGTCCATGGCCATGGCGTTGATGGGATTGGTGCTGCCATCCGGGAAAAGGATGCGGTTGAAATTGATCAGGATGCGGCTGCGAGTGCTCCCCTTGGCCGCGGTGCCGAGGATTTTCGTTCCGGTTTCGAGGAGCTTGTGCCCCTGAAAATAAAAGGGGGTCCAGACGCCGACGGTGACGGGGATTTCAAATTGATTGCTGGCCACGTTTTCCATGAGGGCGACATCGATAAGTTCTCCCTCGGGAGCGAATGTGTCGGGGTTGAAGGCATTCGGGTTTCCTCCGGCGACGAACTGCCCTCCCTTGAGTGCGTCGGGCGTACGGTTGTCAAAAAGGTAGCGCCGTTCCGGAACCCGGGGGATGCGCGGGATCTTGGTTTCATTCTCCGGGTTTCCCTGGTCAGGGGTATTTTGAATGATGAGTTCCTCCGGGATGGGCACGGGGGCAATGCCCGTTGTGGGGTTGGTTCCGCCGATCGTTTTCGGCTGTTTGTTTTTGGGGCGGTCGGGGTTGAACTGGATCGGGGGCTGGTTATTGCCTGAATCGTCCTTGATCGGTGTCTGTTCCACGGGAAGGATGGAGATCGGTTCCTCTCCCTGCGGTTTCAAGGGAGGGGCTGAAAGTGGGGCTGGGGCTCCCACCGTTGACGCTGTCACGGCTGTGGCGGGAGGTGGAGTCGGGGTGGGTTGTTGCGGTTTGGGCGGGGTTGGCGCCGGGGTGGTTGGCGCGGGAGCTGGTTTCGTGGAAGCCGGGGGGGGCGAGGCTGAAAGATCGGCACCTGGAGGGGTGCTGGAATTTTGCATAATACTGAAAATGGCGACGACAACGAGAACAAGTGCGACGGCGCCTCCTCCGATGATATAGAGCCGGTTCATTTCCAGATCAGTTCGAAGGGCTGGTTGAACTTGAAGACCGGATTGGCAATGACGGCAAATCCAGAGGTGGCCTCTCCAGGCCCAAGCGTTAGACGATTGAAGGAGACGTAGTCGGGGACATAGCGGACATTTCCGATGGCCAGCCGCAAACGCGATTCGTCATAACGGATGGGATAGGGGTAGGGATTTTTATATGCGAAGGTGATGGCTGCCGGGTTGCTGGCAAACTGGTAGATGTAATAGGTGCTGAAGCCGGTGATGTTGCTTTTCCGGAAGACTTGAGTCCGCTTCACCATTTGGGGATCGATCGCTTTTTCCATCAGCAGGGCGTCGTAATTGCGAATGACTTGGGCGATGGTTCGGATGTCGAGGCGTCCGCCGGGGACTCCGCCCATCCAGCCGATGTTGGAGGCGCTGGCACCATTGCTGGAGGAAAATCCTCCCACTTTGATCGCGGTCTCCGCATCCTGGAGATTTTCGACGATGAAGATATGGTAGTACCGCATCTTCCCGCCGGCGAAGAAGACCTGCATTTCCGTATCGCCCTGGCGCAGGGAGGCGCTGATGACGAGAGTCCTTTCATCCATCGAATCAACCTTGACGACGTCCGGATCGCCCAGGAGGACGTGTGCGTAGGGCTCGGCAAACTGGAGGCTCAACGGGTAGGAGGGAGAGACACGCAGAAGCCGCACCTGACGATCTTCATGTGTGATGTTTTTGATTTTTTCCTGAAGGAATTCGATGATCTCGTCATCGGATAATTCCGAGGCAAGCTTTCCACCGTATTTCACCGGGGGAGGATCTTCGTCGTAGTAGATGGGGGAGACGGACGTTGGAGCAGCGGGAGGTGGGGGCGTGGAATTGCCCTGCGCCGGGAGAATCCCCGGCACAGCAAGCCAAATCCATGCAGCAAAAAGGATTACATCAGATCCTGCTCGTTTCACTCAAAACCCTGTTTTAACAGACTGCAGGGATTCTGAAGCTCTGACGTATCAGGTCAACACCCTTTTTGCCTCTCACGCAGGAGAAATAGACCGGCTTATTTTTTCTTTTTCACGGGTGGGAGCGGGGATTGCAGAGGGGAAGAATCAGCGGGAATAGGTTCACACCCACTCCAGATATCTTTGATTTCATCGGGCGAATCATAGCGCTGGACTCCTTCCAGCACGAGTCCCCAAGGGTTGATGGGGGTGGGTGGGACAACGGAAAGGTAGCAGCGAAGGAGGGTTTCCCGGCTGACGACCTTGGCATCCTGCTGTCCAGTAATGGTTGTAGTCAGCTGATAATCCAGCATTTCTCCGCGGCAGGCGATGGTGATGAAGCCGCTGATGGGTGGATTTTTATCGATTTTGACTTCCTTGATGCGCCAGAGGCGGCGGTGGTTTTCGTTGACGGTCAGCTCTCCATTTTCGGCAGCGTGTTTTTGGAAGGCGTCGATGACTTTTGCGCTGGTCATGTTGACGATGGGAGTCAGGTCATAACCGCCGGGATTGATCGTGTAAAGCGTGGTGGTGGTGACGTCGCAAAAAGTGCGTACCAAGTCATACCGCAACTGGTCGGCCTCCGTCGTGCGCCAGTAAACATACCCCTGATCCTGCGCGAGGATGTAGGGAGGGCGGTCATAGATGACGATCAGGACGATGCACAGGACGAACAGGGAGAGTGCCATGAGAATGTTCACCAGAATGCTGACGGAGAGAAATACAGCCAGATCCTGCCCATGTTCCCAGATGACTCTGCGCTTGGCGGGCAACTGGTAGGATGGGTCGGCTGCTTGCTTCCGGGCATTACCGAACATCATAGCGGAAGTTTAATGGGTTGAGGAAGTTGCGCGGGCAAATCTCACGGTTGTCTGGCGGGTGGCTGATCCGGAGGGAGTTCCCTGGCCTCGGACCAGAATTTGATGATGGCACGATGATTGGTGAGTACTCCGGCGGATATCATTTTAAGTCCCCACGGATTTTGGACGGAAACATCCTCCTTTTTCAGATAACCTGCGACGATGGCTTCGGTCCACTGATCGGAAGAACGGGTCGAGAGATCTTTTTCAGTCGTTATCAGGTACTCCATAAAAATGCCCCGGCAGGCCACGCAAATGAAATCCCGGGGGGCAGTTGGGTCGTTAAAGAGGCGTATCCCGGAAATTTGCCAGACCCATCTGTGTGGTACGATGCCGCTGGTGGGGACATCATTGATCAAAGGTTTCAGTCGTTTGAAGGCCAGAGGTGTGGCCAGGGCTCGAATCGGGCTTGCACCATAGCCGGTTTCATTGAAGGTGAGCAGACCGGTGGTGACAATTTTCATGAAGGTACGGATGCGCATGCTGTCCGGCCTGTATTTTTCCGACGTGCTCCACGTCATGCGGTCTCCGTCACTGATGATGACATTCGGTGACTTGTCGTAAAACGTCGCGACCTTGAAGGTGACGCAGGTAATGGCCACGGCTAAAATGATGTTGAGGATGCAGCTGACGGTCAGGTACATCCCCACTTTCCGGGCGGTCTTCAGGACATCAATTGCCTTGGAAGACTTTTCTCCGGGGGTCTTCATGTACCCCAGATCAACGGATGAAAGAGCCTGATCCGAGGACTCCATCACGGGCATCCCCATCCGGGCGGCACCCATCGCCGGAGAATTTCCCTGAGCCGAAGTAACAGACATACTCACTGGGTAATGGGTTGGAACGGCCCGGGCTGCAAAGGGGCTCGAATTTCCTTTGTCCAAGCGCATGGCAACCCTTATGCTGCTCCGCTCAACCGTTGCATATGAAGGTGAAGGTTAAAATCTGTGGTTTGACTCGTGAGGAGGATGTGGAGGCTGCCTTGGAATATGGTGCGGATGCGCTCGGTTTTATCCTTTATCCCAAAAGTCCGCGTTACGTCCCGCCGGATCGTTTGAAGACCTTGTTGGCTCTCGTACCGCCGTTTGTGCAGACAGTTGGGGTGGGGGTGAATCTCACGCCGGACGAGATTCTTTTTCTGGAAAAGGAGGTGTGGTTGAACCTTTACCAGCTTCACGGCGTGGCGATTTCTGAAATACTCTCAACGCTCCCCCCCCGTCGCTTGATTCGCTCCTACGGTTTACCCGATTCATCCGCACTGGATGAGGCGGAAACTTTGAAGGTGAAGGTCGCAGGCTTCCATCTGGACAAGGCCAGCCCGCAACATGGCGGGACGGGTGAGACCTTTGACTGGTCGCTGGCGGTCGAGTTTGCAAAAAAAATCGGGAAGCCGATCATTCTTGCAGGCGGGCTGAATGCGGGCAATGTGGCAGAAGCGATCCGTGTGGTGCGACCTTACGCAATCGATGTCAGCAGCGGCGTCGAAGTCTCGCCCGGGCGCAAAGATCCGGGTAAACTCAAGGATTTTATTCAGATATGTCGACAAATGTAAGCACCTCCGTCATTCCGGACGATTCTGGATATTTCGGCGAATTTGGCGGGATGTATGTTCCCGAGACGCTCTTCCATCCACTGGAGGAACTGTTGCATGAATACGAACGCGCCAAGGACGATCCCGTCTTCATTGCGGAATTGGAAACCTTGCGGCGGGATTACACGGGCCGCCCGACGCCACTCTACTTTGCCGAAAAGCTGACGGATCATCTCGGCGGTGCGAAAATTCATCTCAAGCGGGAAGACCTCCTGCACACCGGAGCACACAAAATCAACAACGCACTCGGCCAGATTATCCTCGCCCGGCGGATGGGGAAAAAGCGCGTCATCGCCGAGACCGGAGCCGGTCAGCACGGCGTGGCGACGGCGACCGTGGCCGCACGCTTCGGCATGGAATGTCATTTACATGGGTGAAGTCGACATGGTGCGCCAACACCTCAATGTTGTCCGCATGCAGCTCCTCGGGGCAAAAGTCGTTCCCGTGATGACGGGTCAGCGCACGCTCAAGGAAGCTGTGAGTGAGGCGATGCGCGACTGGGTGACGAATGTCCGCACCACGCACTACATTCTCGGCACCGCCTACGGTTCCCATCCCTACCCGATGATCGTGCGGGATTTCCATCGCGTCATCGGGGAAGAAGCCCGGCGGCAGATTTTGGAAAAGACCCAAAAACTTCCCGACCTCGTCACGGCCTGTGTCGGTGGAGGGAGTAATGCCATCGGTGTCTTTTATGCCTTCCTCGAAGACCCGACCGTCAAGCTCGTCGGTGTCGAAGCCGGTGGAGACGGCATCATTCCCGGACGGCACGCTGCACGTTTCCAGGGCGGGAAACTTGGAGTCCTCCAAGGCACAAAGGCTTACGTTCTTCAGGATGAAAACGGCCAGATCCAGCTCACGCATTCCGTTTCCGCAGGGCTCGATTACGCCGCTGTCGGCCCGGAACACTGCTACCTCCGTGAAATCGGACGCGCGGAATACAGTTACGCGACGGATGCCGAGGCTCTGGAAGCCTTCAGCCTTCTTTCCCGGATCGAAGGAATCATCCCCGCGCTGGAATCGGCACACGCCGTGGCCTACGCAATGAAAGTCGCGCCCAAAATGAAAAAAGATCAAACCATCCTGGTCAACCTCTCCGGGCGCGGAGACAAAGACGTGGAACAAGCAGCGAAATTTCTCCTCAAATGAACAGCATGACAGGCTTTGGCACCGCTCGCACAAAAAGTGGCGCAGTCGGTATTACCGTGGAGGCTTCCTCCATCAACAAGAAGGGGCTCGAAATCCATCTCAATCTTCCCGACGCACTCGCCGTCGTCGATGCAGACATCCGCAAGATGATTCAAAATCGCTTCGCCCGTGGGAGATTCCAAATCTCGGTGAAGTTCGGCCAGATTCACCCGGAAAAACAACTGATGGAGCGAATCGATCCAACTGTCATCAAGGAATATCACGCTCTTTTCTCCAAGCTTTCCAAATCCCTCGGACACGCCGAACCGCCCTCGCTCACCTATCTCCTCACGCTTCCCGGAGCCATGAAGGAATCTTCCCAGCTTCCCGCCACCGAACTTGGCAAGGTCTCGCTCGATTGCGTGGAGAAGGCTCTCGATCACCTCGAAGTTGCCCGCAAGCGCGAAGGCACCTTCCTCTGTAAGGAAATGCTATTCCAAGTGGCCGTTTTGGACAAAAGACGTCTCATTATTGAAAAAGCGGCACCGGGGGTCGTCGAGTATCACCGCGAGGCATTGAGAAAACGGATCAAGGATGCCGGCATCGCCCTCGACCTCAACGATGACCGCCTCCTGAAAGAAGTCGCACTCTTCGCCGACCGCTCTGACATTTCCGAAGAACTCACCCGCCTGAAGGCTCATCTCCAGGAAGCCGTGCGCCTCCTCAAATCAGAGGAGTCAGCCGGGCGCAAGTTCGATTTTCTCATTCAGGAAATCAATCGCGAAATCAACACGATCGGCAGCAAATGTTCGGCCTATCAAATCTCCAAGGAAGTCATTGAATTCAAAGCGGAAGTGGAGAGAATCCGCGAGCAGGTGCAAAATCTTGAATAAACTCTTTTCCAGACGCGGGATTTTGTTTGTCGTATCCGCCCCCTCGGGCGCGGGCAAGACCACCCTGTGCAACAGCCTCAAGGTGACGCCCGACTTGGGATACTCAGTCTCCTGCACCACCCGCCAACCCCGCCCCGGCGAAGAACATGGCGAGGATTACTACTTCCTCACGCGGGAGGACTTTGAGCGAAAAATCAAGGAGCACTCCTTCCTCGAATACGCCGAGGTGCACGGGCACTTTTACGGCACGCCGCTTCAGCCCGTCCTCGACTCGATCAAGGCCGGGAAGGACCTACTCCTCGACATCGATGTGCAGGGAGCGCAGGCCATCCGCAATCATCCTGACGAGGATATCAAGGGATCGCTCGTCGACGTCTTCATCATGCCGCCCACTCCCGAGGAACTCGAACGCCGCCTCCGCAAACGCGGTACGGAAACCGAAGCCGACATCCAGCGCCGCCTCAACGACGCCAAAAAGGAAATGCCCCTCTGGCGCGAATACCGTTACACCATCCTCAGCGAATCGATGGAAGAAGACTTGATCAAATTTCGTGCTATCATGAGAGCCGAGCGCTATCTGAGCAGCCGCCTGGAAATGAGACATGTCTGACAAACCCAGAATCCTCCTCGGTGTCACCGGCTCCATCGCCGCCTACAAGGCCATCGAACTGGCCAGCACCTGGACCAAGGCCGGTGCCGCAGTCGATGTCGTCATGACCGCCGAGGCCCAGAAATTTCTCCAGCCCCTTTCCTTTTCCGCCATCACCCACGAGCCCGTCGTCACCGATCTGTGGAACGAGCACCGCTTTGAAGGCCCCACCCATATCGGTCTGGCTGACCGGGCAAAGCTTGTTGTCATCGCCCCGGCCACCGCCCACATCCTCGCCCAGATGGCCCACGGTCTGGCCTCGGACGCCCTCACCTCCATCCTCCTCGCCACGCCCGCACCCGTCCTCGTCGCCCCCGCGATGAACGGCAAAATGTGGCTCCATCCCGCCACCCAGGCAAACGTCGCCACGTTGAAATCCCGCCAGGTCGAATTCATCGGCCCTGATGAGGGACTCCTCGCCTGCGGCTACCAAGGCATTGGCCGACTCTGGCCCGCCGCCCAGATCGCCCGACACGTGATCGATAAGCTCGGGCTGAAGGAGTAGTTTTTCCACAAAAGCCCACAGGCGCTATCCCTTCCTGTCACCATGAAAACCAGAATCTCCGATAATAGTTGAATAATCGGTTGGATTAAAAAATGATGATCGAAATACGCGATGTGCGGCAAAATGCGAACGAGTATTTTCGCCGTTGGTTTTCCGATGATAATTTTGATCTGTTTGTTTGGTACAACCCGGAAGAAACCATTTACGGATTTGAACTTACCTACGACAAGGCCGGTTGCGGAAAGGCGATCCGGTGGTTTGTTGATAGTGGATTTTCTCACTACCGTGTGGACGATGGAGATCAAAGTTCATTCAGCTTTGATATCCCGATACTTCGACTCATAACGGAAGGCGGATCGGAAATGGCGCAAGTGCTTTCTCGCTTTGAAGCTTCGGATGAAGAGATGCCGATCCATATAACGATGCTTGTGCAAAGCAAGTTGAGGGAATATGGCCGATTGGATTCTTAATAGTTACTCATCTGCACTCTCTTTTTCATTTTCATTCTGAAACAGTCGATTTATATAAATGATTCCCGCCATGAAACCCTCCCAGCAATCGCAACCCAACATCCTGATTCTATTCACCGATCAACACAAAGCCAGTGTTCTGGGATATGAAAACCATCCCGACGTGCGGACTCCGAATCTCGACAAGCTTGCCGCCCGAGGCACCCACTTCAGTCGCGCGTACAGCCAGGATGCCATCTGCATGCCCTCCCGGTGTTCCATATTTTCCGGGTTATATCCCCGCACATCGAACATCTTCAATAACGAGAGTGATACCTCGGCACTGAAGAACGCTGTCTCCATGCAAAGCGTGTTCAAGAATGCGGGATATGTGACGGCTGCATTCGGAAAACGCCACCTGCACGAAGGTGCCGACAAGGGATGGGATATCGTGGCAAGCCATCACGTCAAAGAATCACCCAATGACAATTACGTCCACTGGATTGGCAAACAAGGCTACGCTCATGAATACAATATGGACTGGGCTGCCGAATTCGGGCGCGGCGCGGAACAAACATCATTCCACAATGAGGAGTTACCCTTCGCCTTTCTTTCCGTCCGGGAGTCCTACCTTCCCAAAGGAATGACCATGGAGGGGTGGACGAAGAGCCGCACCGTCGAGTTTTTAAAACAGCAAACGGCATCCGACCGTCCCTTCTTTTGCTTCTCCTCGTACTACCGCCCCCACCAACCCCTGACCCCGCTTCCAGAATACTACGCCCGCTTTGACCGGAGCCACTGGGGGAAAGGACGAAATGCCGGTGATGGAATCGCCATGCCACCTTCTCTCCGCCAGCCCGTAAATGAATTGCCGCCCCTGTTTCAGGATCAGAGTTCCGGAACCAATCGCATCTGGCGCTTCGACCTCGCCCGGAAATATGAACAATTATACCGCGACTGCCTTGCCGCCTACTACGCCCTCGTGGAGGAAATTGATGACCACATCGGCGAAATTCTCAAAACCCTCGAAGAAACCGGGCAACTCGAAAACACCATCATCCTTTACACCTCCGATCACGGCGACTTTGTCGGCGCACACGGCATGGCCGAAAAATGCGCCATGGGGCACAACGTCTATGAAGATACCTTGCGAGTGCCCCTGATTGTCGGCGGCCCGAAAGTCATCGGAAAAGCCACCCACGACGGTCTCGTGGAACTCATCGATATTTATCCCACCTTGCTGGAACTTGCTGGAATAGAAATTCCCACCCTTGAACAACCTCTCCAGGGACAATCTCTTGCCCACCTTCTCCAAACAGGCGAGGGGACGGGAAAGAAATACATCGTCTCCGAAAACCGGAGCCAAGCCACGGTCATCACAGATCGTTACAAACTCGGCGTGTGGAAGAAACTGCCCGAAAGCGACCCCTTTGATTACACATCATTCGGAGACATGCTCTTTGACCGCGAAGAGGATCCCTATGAGATCCACAACCGTGCGGGCGACCCCACCTTGAACGACATCGAGCGGCACCTGCGAGGCCTTTTGGAAGCGTGGACAAAGCGGTTTGACGCAAGTTCCAAACCGTAATTTTCACATCCGTGACCGGAATGACTTTGCAGCAAAAAACGCTCGCCTTGAGCGCACGTGCTTCTCCACATCCGCATGGTCCCGGGCCGAGTCGAACGGCCGACCAAAGGTTTAGGAAACCTCTGCTCTATCCATCTGAGCTACGGGACCAAAATCATTCCACATCAACGACTTATGTTAAAATATTTTCGAGAAATAAACTCTCAAAAATCCCGTCGTTGACAATTGTTGCCAATATGCGAACCTTTATGCATGAGACGGTCACTTCTCAGCATAAAAGAGCATAAGGACGACAATCGCCCAAACCTGCATTGGAGAATAGAGGGATATTACGAGAACGGCAAGCGCAAGCGGGTGTTCTTCAAAACGAAGCAAGAGGCTGATACCATTTCTCAATGACAATGGGTATAATTGTGGTTTACGAAGCGTTTGCTTGAGTATGGAGCCAACCTTGCCCGATTAAGCTCAAGATGGTTGGAGTATCGTCATAGAGTGATCTGGC
>Ga0187810_10000467_pt1 | contig 15593 bp, 13 predicted proteins | sample NC_wetland_sal_i_9_FD_132963 | JGI IMG/M metagenome (GOLD analysis project Ga0187810, IMG submission 132963) | Wetland sediment microbial communities from Neuse River Estuary, North Carolina, USA - ASW_5 | ecosystem: Environmental > Aquatic > Freshwater > Wetlands > Sediment | place: USA: North...
GCAATAGATTCTAGTCATAGGTCTGTACGATCCTCTTTCTCAAATCCTGTGATAACACAACTCTCATCGACCACAAATTATCATATCTCAACAACTATGGCTATAACTCATTTTAAAATGCTCTAGTTGTTCAATCCCTGAGACATTTGCGGCATAGGGGCGACATCCGCCCCGGCGGGCATTCCCGGGAAGGCACGGCTTGTATTCTGACCACCACCGAGAAGATTGCCGAGAGGGCTATTGTTGCCCCCGAGGAATCTGCCTGCGGCCCAGCCGCCTGCGGCACCGGCAACGTCATTGAGAATTCCGAGACTTCCGGTCGCTTCATAGGATCCCCAGCCAGCCGCAGCACCGCCAGCCAATTTGGTAATGCTAAAACTGTCGCCTGTGATCGCCTCGCGCATGAGTTCTCCCTGTGCACCGTTGATGGCGGCTGCAAGACCCTTGTTACCAGATTTTTCGGCCCATTTTTCAGCCATATTTCCGAGAAACCATGCACCGGCAGCCTCAGCCACGCGGGTAAGAATGCCCGGCTTTTGTTCGGCTGGAGCTGCCTGCTGGGCAGGAGCTTGTTGTTGTGGGGGATAAGGTGAGAAGTTCTGTTGATAGGGCGTGTTGCTCATGGTCATTTCCTTTGGTCTTTATATGTTGCTAAAGAGAGATGTGATGGTTGGGCTGTTTGGTCAAGGGGGGGGCGTCCCAATTTTTGTGTCTTGCGAGCCCTGTCTGCTGTTCTGTGTCGTTTCCTGTTGGGCTTGAAGCTGGGCCGGTTGGCGTTGAATTCTTTCTGCTCATCGAGTGAAAGAATCCCTTCGCCTCGTTTTTGGGAGACCAAATCCTTCAACGCCCCCGAGCCATCTGGATGGCGGGCTAAAAAAACCACTCGGCGTCTCCGCCGGATCGTCCAAAGACTCACGCAACGTGGTGTGTGTGGAATTCGTCAAAGAACATCTCACGTTCACCGGAGAAGAATCTCTTATGACACTGCGACTCGGCTGAGTAGGACGGGGTTCTGCGGCGAGCAGGATCACGCAGGGAAGGATGCGCTTTTTTATGTCTCTGGCGACTCTTTTTAAGAGGAAAAAGGTGCTGGTGAGGTTGGGTCAACTTGATAGAGGATGGGGTTGAGCGGGCTGTTGACGATTTCGCCGATTTTTGCGCCGGGGCACCAGTTCTTCCAGTCGCTTTCCTGACGCGGGTTGCGGGGTTGGATGAGGCGGATGTCTTTGTCGATGTAGATGACGGTCATGACTTCCCGAGGGGTCGGGAGTTTGTTCGGCCCGGCGCGGTGGAAGGTGTAGCCGAGGTGGAAGGAGACTTCCCCGAGGTCGTAGGGAGTTTCGTCAATCGGGAAGTCGGAAAGTTTCAGGTGTTGGTTGATGAGTTTTTCCGATTCGTCGCTGATTTCGAGGTCGCGTCCGTAGGTGATCTGCTGTGAGCCGGAGGCAAAGGAGAGGGTGCCATTTTCAACGGGCACGGGGTGGAGGGGAATCCAAGCCGTGATGGTCCGGTCGCTTTCAAAAGGCCAGTATTGCTGATCGACATGCCAGGGTGTGTAGCCGCCGCCCGCTTCTTTGTAGAGGGCTTGGTCGTGGTAGAGGCGGACCCCTCTGGTCTGGAGAAGTTCGGTCGCGATGCGAGCCAGCCTCGGGGCGAAGACGAGTGTCTTCACGATTTCATGGTTGGTCGTCCAGAGGTTCATGACTTGGAGGAAAGCCTTGCCGTAAGTGTCGCGTTCCGAGAGGGGCTTGTTTCCTCCGGCCATTTTTTTGACCAGCGAAGTGATTTCTTCGCGGAAGGCTTTCAGTTCATTGCCGGTGAAGACATTTTTCAGCTTGATGTAGCCGCTGCGCTGGAAACGGGCGAGTTGTTCCGGGGTGAGTGAGTAGGGGGTGGATAAATCGGGCAGGGATAGGGTTGTCATGCCGTGCAGAATGTCTGGAAACGGGCAAGCCAGCTACGTCCCGAATGTCTAGAAGTAATACTTTTTTGATATTTTTAAAACTAATACACCCGCGCTTCGGGATATTTTCCCCACTGAAAACAGGCCAAGGTGAGAGACACTTTGGAAAAGATGAATCTCCTTCCTCAGCCACGATTTGCGTGGGAAGCGGAGTTTGGACTTTTTTGCTCATCAGTAAAAAGTTAAAAGGGCTCTGGCCCCTCTGCAAATGCTTGCGTAAGTACAACGGTGTGCTATCTGAGACTTTATGAAGAGAGCAGAAATATGTGGATACTTGATCCTTCTGGCAGGGGCGGGGCTTGCCGTAACGTGCGGTTTTTCTCTGGGAATCCCTGAATTCAGCTTCTACGGAAAGTACTTTTTCCCCGGAGCATACCAATCCCTTGTGGTTGGCATGGCGCTTGGCATGCTCATTATGGTCGGAGGACTGTGGCTGGCTGCTCGGTCTGAAGACAAATCCTCCTAGCTCTTGGCAGGTTATTTTTCCCCCCTGATGAAGCGTTGTGGAATTCTTTTGTGCCAGGCTCGATTTGAGGTGCGCACTTTTTCTTTTATTTCTGGGTTGGCAGCAACCACTTAGCGGTGGTAATTATGTCATCTTGCTTGAAAACCCACGTCCTCATCCTGATCGCACTCACTCTTGGGTGTTCGGCGCTTTCCGCCGAAGATAAGAATTCTTCACCGGAGGATAAACCACCCCTGAGTCCAGCCGAGGCACAGGCTCGTCGTATTGAACAAGAGCGGGCGGTGGAACAGGAAGCTGAAAAGACGCCTGGCATCACCGAGCTGAAAAAAAAGTCAGCCGAGCCCATCGAAATTACCGCAGACGGTGAGAATCGGTTTGAAGGAGGCATGGCCTACGCCTCTGGCAATGTCGTCGTTCATTACAAGGATTCTATCGTTTACGCCGACTCCATTGCCTACGATTCGAAAAGCAAAACGCTAATCGCCACGGGAAATGTCCGCATCTACAGCGGGACGCAGGTCTTCCGCGCCGATCAGGCCACCTACAGTTTCGAAGAAAAGAAGATCATTTCCAGCACCTTCTGGACCACGGAGGAGCGGATCTTCGTCAAAGGGGCGTCTGTGAACACAGACCTTGAAAATGGACTCACCAAGTACACGATCAAAAATGGTTCCTTCACCTCGGACAACCGGGAAAAGCCCGCCTTCCATGCCGACGCTCACACCATCGAAATCTATCCGGGAGATCGGGTCATCGTAAAAAATACCGTGCTCTATCTGGGAAGCGTCCCCGTTTTCTGGGTGCCCTATTTCTACTATTCATTGAAAGACAACCAAAGCACAGTTGACATCCAGCCCGGTTCCAGTGGCCAGTGGGGCACGTACTTCCTGACGGCTACGCGGTGGCAGGTCAATCCCCGGCTCACCGCCAGCTTTGACTATGATTTTCGTTCCAAAAGGGGCAGCGGCGGCGGCATCGACCTGACGTACAAGCCGAAAAACGGGAGCATGCCCACTCTTTTCAAGAGCTTTATCACGCATGATGATGACCCTGACATTGATCTTGGCACACCGGATCGTCCCATCGCCCCGAAGCCGACCCGCTATCGTTTTTCCTACCAGCAAAATTATTTCCTGGCCGATGATCTGAATGCCATTGCGGACGTCAACATCTACAGTGACCGTCACGTCACGGAAGACTATTTTCCCGGTGAATATGACGACAATCGCAAACCGGATGACGTCGTAGCCGTCAGCAAATACGATCCGAACTTCACGCTGACCGCCTTGGGGCGAGGCCAGATGAACAACCTCTATCAAGTCGCCGAACGCAAGCCGGAAGTCGCTCTTGAGGTCAAGCGGCAAAATATCCCCGGCACCCCACTTTCCTACGAGGGTGAAAGCAGCATGGCCAACCTCCAGATGCGTTACGACCGGGATACCAGCCCCCAGCCCAGCGACTATCACGCCGTTCGCTACGACACTTACCACGAGATACTTTACCCCCGTCAGTACTTTGGCTGGCTCTCCGTTACTCCCCTCGCTGGAGCCCGCGCCACGTCCTGGAGCCATAATAACGGCCTTAGTGATTCCGATCCGGCGGATCAAATCGCCCGCCTCGCCTTCAATGTCGGACTCGAATCTTCCTTCAAAGCCTCCCGCACCTGGCTGGATGTGCAGGATAAGGATTGGGGAATCGACGGACTCCGCCACGTCGTCGAGCCCTACGTCAACATCGCCTACATGCCCCGGCCCAACGTCACCAGCCAGGACATCCAAGGCTTCGATACCCGCCTCCCCAACACCAAACTCCAGCCCATCAACTTCCCGGATTACAACTCCATCGACTCGATTGACGGCATGGAAATTGTCCGTCACGGGGTGATCCAGAAACTCCAGACCAAGCGTGATGGAGAAAACGTCGACCTCGTCACTCTTGCCACCTACGGAGACTTGAATCTGGATCGCGAGGCCCCGGCCCTGACGGACCAGCCCTACTCCCAGCTCTACAATGACGTTGGCATCTACCCGCTCCCCTGGCTTCACTTCAATATCGACTCTTCCGCCGGACTTACCAAAGGTAGCTTTGATGAAGTCAATACCATGATGACCTATCAGCCCTTCGCAGCCTTGGAGACATCCATCTACCACCGCTACCTCAGCGACTTCCCTCTTTATTTCCAAGGCACCAACCAGCGCGTCTTTGATAACAGCAGCGTCGCCGGAATCACCACCTTTTACCGTCTCAACGAAAACTGGCGTGTTTCACAAAACCTCGCCTTTGACGTGGATAACGGCGACATGGAAGATCAAAGTTACTCCATCTACCGAGACTTGACTGCCCTCGACATCAGCCTGACCGGGGGACGTCGCAGTAACATTGCAGTCCCAAACGAGTATTACTTCTACCTCACCTTCACATTGAAGGCGTTTCCGGAAGCTCAACTCCGGACACAATATTAAATCTAATCAAAACGTATGAATCTGTGCATTATTGGCTCAGGTTATGTGGGCCTTGTTACTGGCACCTGCTTTGCAGAAGTCGGTCACCACGTCACCTGTGTGGACAGCGATCTGGCAAAAGTTAAAATGCTCCAGGAGGGGCACATCCCGATTTACGAACCGGGACTGGAGGAACTCATCCGCAAAAACGTCGCTGCCGGACGACTCAACTTCACCGGGTCGATTGCCGAAGGCGTCGATAAATCCCTCGTCATCTTCATTGCCGTTCCCACCCCTCCCCAAGAGGATGGTTCCGTCGACCTCACCTTCATGGAAAAGGTCTCCCGCCAGATTGCTGAAGTTCTCAAGGAATACCGCGTCATCGTCGACAAGAGCACCGTCCCCGTCAAAACCGGGGAAAAAGTGGCCGATACCATCCGCCGTTACAACCGCTCGGGCGCGGAGTTTGACATTGTCAGTAATCCTGAATTTCTCCGTGAAGGCAGCGCCGTGGCTGACCTTATGAAGCCGGATCGCATCGTCGTCGGTTCCTCATCCAAAAAGGCGGCTGACATCATGGAAGAAATCTACAAACCCTTCCCGGCAAAAATCATCCATGTTGACCTCAACAGTGCCGAACTCATCAAACATGCATCGAACAGCTTCCTGGCCCTCAAGATCAGCTACATCAACGCCGTGGCCGCCATCTGTGAAGTAAGCGGGGCCGACGTCATGCTCGTGGCCGAAGGCATGGGCGCCGATCACCGCATTGGCCGGGCCTTCCTCAATCCCGGCATCGGCTATGGCGGGTCCTGCTTCCCGAAAGACCTTTCCGCCTTCATCAAAATCAGTGAAGATCTCGGCTACGATTTTCAACTCCTCAAGCAAGTTCAGAAAATCAACGCCGACCAGATCGAACGCTTCCTGAAAAAAATCCGCAGCGCTCTCTGGGTTCTCAAGGAGAAAAAAATCGGCCAGCTCGGCCTCGCCTTCAAGGGCAATACCGATGACGTCCGAAGCAGCGTCGCCATCGAACTGGCCCGGGAAATGATGGAGGAAGGAGCTGTTGTCACCGCCTACGATCCGAAGGCCATGGAAAAAGGCCGCGCCCTTCTCCCCGGCATCAAACTCGTTCCCAGCGCTCTCGAAGTCGCCCAGGATGCTGATGCTCTCGTCATCGCCACCGAGTGGGTTGATTTTCGAGAACTCCCATGGAAGGATATTCGCTCCGCCATGCGAACCCCGATCATTTTTGATGGACGCAACCTCCTCGACCCGGAGAAAATGCGTGCGCTCGGATTTGAATACTACAGCGTGGGTCGTTGATTCGGAACTGAATATGAATTCGATTTTAGTTGGTGCCCAGTGGGGCGATGAAGGAAAAGGCAAAATCATCGACGTGCTTGCCCGGGATCATGACATCATTGTTCGCAGTCAGGGAGGGAACAACGCCGGGCACACCGTCGAGGTCGGCGGCCAGAAATTCGTCCTCCACCTTGTCCCCTCCGGCATCCTCTGGAAGGGGAAGATATGCGTCATTTCAAACGGCGTTGTCCTGGACCCCATCTCCCTCCTGGAGGAGATCGAACAACTTCACCAGAGGAAAATCGTCACCCGTGGACGCCTCTTCATCAGTGAATCGGCCCACGTCGTCCTCCCCTACCACCGGGTGTTGGATGCCGGGCGCGAGCAGGCGAAGAAAGGCCGCATCGGCACCACCAAGCGGGGCATCGGCCCCACCTACGCAGACAAGGCTTACCGCATCGGCGTCCGGGTCAGCGATCTTCTTCAGCCCGAAATCCTGAAAGAAAAACTCCGCTCACGTCTCGCCGAAGTCCGCCTCGTGGTCGCCCGCTACGGTCTCACCATCCCCACTCTTCCATCCATGTTGAAAGACTACCTTGAGGCCGGGGAAAAACTCCGCCCCTACATCACCAACACGACCGTGATGCTTCATCGCGCCATTGATGAGAAAAAAACCATCCTTTTGGAGGGGGCTCAGGGCACCTTCCTTGACATTGACCACGGCACCTATCCCTATGTCACCGCGTCGAACACCACCTCCGGTGGAGCCTGCACGGGCAGCGGCATTCCTCCGACGATGATCGACAGCGTCGTCGGCGTCATGAAAGCCTACACCACCCGTGTTGGCGAAGGCCCCATGCCCACCTATTCTGATTTCCTGAGTGACACCCTTCATGGCATGAAACGCGAGTTCGGTGCCACCACCGGCAGAGCCCGGCGCTGCGGTTGGTTTGATGCGGTCATCACCCGTTTTGCCCAGCGAGTCAACGGCATCGACCGCCTCGCCGTCACCAATCTGGACGGACTCGACACCCTTGAGGAAATCCCCGTTTGCGTCTCCTACCGCATCGGGAAAAAAGAGATCATCGATCCCCCCTCCGACCTGGCCCTCCTCGCCAAGTGCCAGCCCGCGTACCGGGTCTTCCGAGGCTGGGAAACCGACACTTCCGGAGCCCGCAGCTTTAAAGACCTGCCCAAACCCGCCCGCGACTACCTTCAGGCGTTGAAAAAGCTTGTCGGAGCCCGCCTCAACATCATATCCGTAGGAGCTGGCAGGGAACAAACGTTCTTCTATGAGTGATATCCCATCATCGGCAATGGATGACGCGGCACGCACGCCCCGCCATGTTGCCGTGATCATGGATGGCAATGGACGTTGGGCTGCCAAGAACCACCTCCCCCGCCTCAAGGGGCATGAACAGGGAGTCCAGGCTGCCAAGGCCGCCATTCGTGCCGCTCTCGATCATGGAGTGGAGTATCTCACGCTTTATGCCTTTTCAGTCGAAAACTGGAAACGTCCGGCAGCCGAGGTCAGCGGCCTCATGGCTCTTTTACAGAGTACGCTTCAACATCAGGCAGAGGAATATCTGAAGCAGGGGATACGGCTTCGCGTCATCGGGCGCATCGGCGACCTTCCCAAGCCCATTCAGCAATCCCTTTCCGAGGTCATGGAAAAAACCCGGCACCACACACGCCTCCAACTCATCATGGCCCTGAGCTATGGTGGGCGGGCTGAAATTGTCGATGCTGTCCGCCGTCTGGGGGACCGCCTTTGCAAGGGAGAGATCAAGCCGGAGGAGATCGATGAGGCCGTCATCAGTCGGCATCTTTACGCGCCGGATATTCCCGATCCCGATTTGCTCATCCGCACCAGCGGCGAATGGCGGCTGAGCAACTTCCTTCTCTGGCAATGTTCCTATGCGGAACTCTATGTCACTCCGGTCTTGTGGCCCGACTTTGACGAGAAGGAATTTTTCCGCGCGATTGAAGATTATCGACGTCGGCACCGTCGATTCGGAGCGGTCTGACAGGGGAGGACGGATGTTGCTCTACCGTACGCTTTCCTCATTCGTCCTGTGGCTGATGTTCCTTGGTCTTGTTTTTTCTGACTTTGTCAACGGAGCGTTTATTCTTTGCGTCATCGTCGCGCTGATTGCTCAGTGGGAGTTTTACTCCATGCAGAAAAAACGGGGGCATGACGTTTTTCAAAAAACCGGCATCTTTTGCGGAGCGCTCCTCTTCGGTTTTTATTATCTCCACTTCGTCATGGGGGAGGGGAAGACCGATTTTTGGATCGCCGTTGAACTGCTGGTCATTCTCCTGGCGATTCTCGGCGCCATCTCCCGCCCGGTTTTCATGGGGGATCGGGACAAGGCGGTTGTCGCCGTCGCCCTTACCCTCCTGGGTTTTTTTTACGTTCCCTATCTCTTCGGATTCATCCTGAAAATCCTCTTTTTTGTTCCCAAAGACCTAGCTCCAGACACCTCCCAGGGCTTTTTTCAACTCCTCTACCTACTGGCGGTGACAAAGACAACCGACATGGGAGCCTATGCCGCCGGGTCCCTTTTTGGACACCATAAGATGAACCCCACCATCAGCCCGAAAAAAACCTGGGAAGGTTTTGTGGGAGGTTTGATTGTCTCCCTCCTCACCAGCATCTGCCTGACGACATTCATTCCCCATCATCTGGGATTCCTCTCGGGCTGGCACGCATGGATTTTGGGGTGCCTGCTGGCGGTCATCGGTGTCATTGGAGACCTCGGAGAATCCCTCATCAAGCGTGTGGCGGACATCAAGGATTCCGGCCAGATCATTCCCGGAATCGGCGGTGCGCTTGACTTGATCGACAGCCTGCTGTTTACAGCCCCGGTGTTTTACTGTTACCTTCTCTTTGCATTCGGTTCATGAAAAGAGTCATCCTTCTAGGTTCCAGCGGTTCGATTGGTCAGAGCACCTGCAAAGTTGCCCGGTTGCTCAAGGATCGCATGCAGATCGTGGGACTTGCCGTCCAGAGCAGCACTGACACCCTCCTCAAGCAGTGCAGGGAATTTTCCCCCAAAGCCGTCAGTGTCACCCGCAAGGATGCCGCAGAGCGTTTCGAGTCGCAGATCAACGGTGCCTGCCCCGTTTTTTCCGGGGAAGAGGGGCTGGTCAAAATCGTTGAAGAAGTCGAGGCTGACATGGTGCTCGTCGCCATCGTGGGCACAGCCGGGTTGAAACCCTCCCTTCGCGCCCTGGAACTGGGACGAGACCTGGCCGTTGCCAGCAAGGAAATCCTCGTCATGGCGGGCCAATCCGTCATGGGGCTGGCCGCTCAAAAGGGCTGCAAAGTCCTTCCCGTTGACAGCGAACACAACGCCATCTACCAATGCCTTCATTCGACCCCGGAGAAACAGGTGAGCCGCCTCATCCTGACCGCATCCGGCGGCCCGTTCAGGAAAAAGCCTGCCGACGAATTTTCATCCATCACCATTGAACAGGCGCTCAAACATCCCACTTGGAACATGGGAAAGAAAATCACCATTGATTCCGCCACCCTATTCAACAAAGGGCTGGAAATGATCGAAGCCCGCTGGCTCTTCAACATCGAAATGGCGAGAATCGACGTCATCGTCCATCCCGAAAGCATCGTCCACTCCATGGTTGAATTTATCGATCATTCCATTCTGGCCCAACTCAGCCACTCTGACATGTGCTTCCCCATCCAATACGCCGTCACCTGGCCCGATCGAGTGGAAAATGACCTGAAGCCGCTCGATTTCGCCTTCCTGCAAAAACTTACCTTTGAAGCACCCGACCCGGTTCGCTTTCCCGCCCTGCGTCTGGCCCGCCATGCTGGTGAACGGGGTGGCACCCTTCCCGCCGTCCTCAATGCGGCAAATGAAATCGCCGTTGAAAAATTTCTCACCCGCCAGAGTTCCTTTCCCGCGATTTGGGAAACGGTCGAAAAAGTCATGCAAAGCCATGACGCCATTGACTCACCCACCCTCAACGATATAGTAGCTGCTGATGAGTGGGCACGGCGGATGGCCTTAAAGGCCTATCTCTAGGCTCCCTTCCGGCATGACTCTTATTGATATCTATACCGTTTTCTGGACATTTATCGCCGCCTTCATTCTCTTTAGCATCACCGTTCTGGTGCATGAGCTGGGGCACTTTCTGGCCGGGCGCTGGCTTGGACTCGTCGTGGAACGCTTTGCCATCGGTTTCGGCCCTCCCGTCATTACCCGGAAATACGGGGGAGTGGAATATTGCCTGAACTGGCTCCCCTTCGGAGGCTACGTCATGCTTCCACAAATGGCCGCCATGGATGCCCTGGAGGGGGAGTCGAGCTTCAAACCGCACGAGCTTCCACCAGTTGCTCCCTGGAAGAAAATCATCACCGCCTTTGCGGGTCCTTACTTCAGCTTTCTGCTCGCCGTCGTTCTGGCCATTCTCTGTTTTTACATCGGTGTTCCACAGGATCAGGCGATCCTTTCCACCACCATTGGCTTTGTCGAACCCGGCAGCCCCGCCGATCTGGCTGGCGTCAAAACAGGGGATCGCGTCCTGACCATTGATGGCAGAACCGTCACCCGGTGGCAGGGCCGCTACTATGGCGTCGTTGAATCGATTCTCTTCAGCGTCGGGAAGACGGTTCATGTCGAAGTGGAGCGTGACGGGAAAAAGCTCTCCTTCGACATCACTCCCCAGCCCAGTCCGACGAAAGAGGGCCTCCGCTGGCTCGGCTTTGAGGATTACTGCGCGGCACCACTCATCGTTGGTGACGTCAAACCAGACTCTCCAGCCTTCTATGCCGGACTGAAGGCCGGGGATGAAATCCTGGCACTCAACGGGGAGAAAATGGTCAGCGGATATCAGGCTGCCTATATTTTCCAACATGCCAAAGACCCCGTCATGGTGGAATATGCGCGCGGAGATGAGACTCATAGAGTTTCGATCATGCCGAAAAAACCGATTGGTCTGGACAAGCTGCTCGTTGGCATCGAGTGGAAGACCGACTTCACCAAGATCGCCCATATCTCCGCCTTGGAACAGTTGACCAACAGCGCCACCAGCGTTTTCCGTATATTCCGCGCCCTCTTCACACCCGGCTCCCGAATGGGCATCCAGCATCTCAGCGGCCCCATTGGTATTTTTGATCTCATCATGCATCTGCTGACCATTGATGTCCGCCTCGTCCTGTTTTTCACCGTCATGTTGAACGTGAACCTGGCCATCATGAACCTCATGCCGCTGCCGATTCTGGATGGCGGGCATATCACCGTTTCCCTCTGTGAGATTTTTCTTCGCCGTCCAGTGAAGACCGCCATTCTCTACCCCCTCTACGTTGGCTGTTTTGTCTTCATCATGGGGCTTTTCGCCTTCGTCACCTTTCACGATATCTGGCGGATTGGCGAGAGGGTCAGCAATGAGACCCCAGAGATTCGTTTCAGTCCCAGACCGGATGAAAATCCCCCCAAGCCGGAAAAACCTCTCCCCGATCACTAGACGTTTCCCGCGTCTTTGCTAATCTGTTACATCCTCTGAATATGAAACATTGCCGCAATCCCTACCGCTACGAGCGACGCAAGTCCCGTGAAATGACCGTTGGAAAAGTCCGCATTGGGGGGGCCAACCCCATTGTCGTCCAGTCAATGCTCACCTGTGACACGATGGATACTTCCGCCTGCATCCGCCAGACCCTGGATTTGGTGAAAGTCGGCTGCCAGATTGTCCGGATCACGGCCCCCACCGTGAAAGACGCGGCCAACCTCTGCCAGATCAAAAAAGAGTTGCTTGCCGTCGGATGCGATGTTCCGATCATCGCGGACATCCACTTCAAGCCGGACGCCGCCATGGAAGCAGCCCGTTGGGTCGAAGCCGTTCGCATCAACCCCGGAAATTTTGCCGACAAGAAAAAATTCCAAGCCCGCGAATATACCGAGAGCGAGTACCAGGAGGAATTACAGCGGATCGAGGAGGCCTTTACCCCACTGGTAAAGCTCTGCAAGGAACGCGGGGTGGCGATGCGGATCGGAACCAACCACGGATCTCTTTCCGACCGCATCATGAACCAGTTTGGCGACAGCCCTCTGGGCATGGTCGAGAGCGCGCTCGAATACGCCCGAGTCGCTCGCGATCTGGATTACCACAATTTCAAATTTTCGATGAAGTCGTCCAACCCGAAAGTGATGATCCAGGCCTACCGCATGCTTGTCGCCCGGCTGGATGAACTCGGGCCCGACTGGGCCTACCCCATCCACCTCGGCGTGACAGAAGCCGGAGACGGCGAGGATGGTCGCATCAAAAGCGCCGTTGGCATCGGCTCACTCCTCATGGATGGCATCGGCGACACCATTCGCGTCTCACTCACAGAGGACAGCGTGCATGAGGTTCCCGTGGCCCAGGCTTTGGTCGATTATGTTCAGCGAATCAACCAAACGTCGGCACCTTCGGAGCCCGAGTTGAGCTTTGATCCCTTTTCCTATGCCCGGCGGGAGAGCCATCCCGTCACGGTATCCGGCGTGAAACTGGGCGGTGGAGACGTGGCCCGCGTTGCCGTGCCGGAGAAAAATTTCGAAGTCCTCAAACCCCGTCTCAAGCAGCTTGGCGACATCCTGCCGGAATTCGTTTATGAAACGTCCGGCGTCGTTGAAATCGACTTGAAAAACGATGCCTTGATCGACCAGATCAACCAGTCGGAGCAACCGATCCTCGTCACCGTGAAAGACGATACGGAACTGAACCCGGTTTATGCCTTCCGCCTTCTTGCTGCGCGCCTTCATCCCCGACACCCGATTTTGTTGAAAGACACCTTTCACCCTCAGACGGAGCGCGGGGCTTTGCAAGCTCTCATTGAATCAGCCGTTCACTTGGGGGCCTCCATCTGTGACGGCTACGGGGATGCCGTATTCATTCGCGGGGAGCGTGGCGCGGGTGCGGCGCTCCGACTTTCATTCAACATTTTACAGGCGTGCGGGAACCGTATTTTTAAGACCGATTACGTTGCCTGTCCCTCCTGTGGCCGCACGCTCTTCGATCTGCAATCGACCACGGCCCGCATCAAGGCCGCCACCGAGCATCTCAAGGGCGTCAAAATCGCCGTCATGGGCTGCATCGTCAACGGTCCCGGCGAAATGGCGGATGCGGACTTCGGCTACGTCGGTGGCGCTCCGGGCAAGATCAACCTCTACGTCGGCAAGACTGCGGTGAAGTTCAACATTCCGGAAGCAGAAGCCGTTGACCGTCTCAAAGACCTCATCCGTGAGCACGGCAAGTGGGTTGATCCGATTCCCCGGGAACTGGCAATGGCAACTTGAGCCTGCGCTATACCTGCACATCCATTTTACGCGAGGGTTTTTTGATGACTCGGCTGACGGCTTGAAGAAGCTGATCCATCGGGAATGGTTTCAACAAGGCATCCTCAAAGCCGTAATGCTGATAATTTTCCAGAGCGATTCCTTCTTCCTTTTGTCCGGTGATGAGAATGGCCGCAATCTGCGGATCCGCCTGCTTCAAGCGGGTGACGAGTTCGTCGCCATGATCGCCCGGAAGCATCAGATCAATAATCGCAACGGCAAAGCGGTCCTGCGGCTCCTGAAGGCTTTTGCGCAAATGCTGAATGGCACTCTCGGCTGATTCCGAGGAAACGGTGCGGTAACCTGCGCTTTGCAGGACGTGCTCGGAAAGTTTTCGGACATTTTCATCATCATCGACGACGAGAATTCGCTTGGAGGAGTTTTCGATCATAAATTTTCCCTGATGTTTTTTGCGACCTTTTTTGTGCGCAGAAGAATAATGGTCGTTCTGAGTGATACGACAAGACCGTCTCTGCGCAATCGCTAAACTTGCTTGAATCCTGCTGCTTGCAAGAGGTCTACCGGCTCATGTTTTCCCGGTAAATATCGCGATAGCGACCGACGACCGTATCCAGCCGATAAAACTTCTCTGCACGCTGCCGACCTGCGGCTCCCATTTTTTTTGCAGCATCAGGATCTCGGATGATGCGCAGAATCGCACGAGCCGTTTCCACGGGTGAACCGGTGGGTGTAAGGATTCCAGCCGCTCCCAATGCCTTGTCCTCTGGATGAAGACCGTGAAGAAGCTCACGGCAGGAGCCGACATCGGTGGCGACAACAGGAACAGCGGCAGCATAAGCCTCCAGAATGACAAGAGGCAGTCCCTCGCTGATGCTGGTCAACACCATGAGATTGATTTTTGGCAGGATTTTCTTTACAGGGTGATTACCCGGAAAATCGACATGCGTGATCAAGCCGAGGGAGATCACGAGTTGCAGGCATTTCGTGTAGTATTCCGGCTCCTCTTCATAAGGGCCGTAAAGGCGGAATTTTGCCTGGGGTTCCTCCTTCACCACTTCCGCCGCCGCCCGGATCAACGTCTCGACATCCTTGATGGAGACGATTCTCCCCATGTAGCCCACCTCGTAGGTCAACTCTCCACGGGTGAGCGCCGCTTCCCGCTCCCGGCGCACCTCGTCAAAAGTGAAAGGATCGATTCCGTTTGGAATGATCTCAGTCCGTTCAGGAGGGGCTCCAAATTCTATCTGCAATTTCTGGTTCCCCCCATAGAGCGTGATGATTTTGCTCATCGTGGAATAGGCTGCATATCCGAAGAATAAAAAGCTTTCAATCCAGAGATCCTTGAAAAAACGCCCGCCGGGTTGGTAATCAAAATAGTGGAGTTCCGGTTCGTAGAGCCAGTCGGCCTGTGAGATTTCCGCAATGCGTTCCTTCGAGTAAATCCCGTGCTCCGTCAGCAAACAGCGGCGCTGACGTAACCGTGCCGTCATGGAGGCGAGGACGCCCGCGTATCCGGCGGTGATGGAATGGTAGAGCCTGGCCCGGGGCACTCGCGAGGTATGGCGAATCAGTTGCCAGATCGGAAGGTGGAGAAAGCGTGTCGTCCAAAAATAATCGACGAAAGGCATATGGGAGGCTTCTCGTTCGTAAGATTGGATCAGAATTTCCCATGCGGGAAAATCGTGCATGAGATTGCCCAGCGTCATCCCGCTCAATTCGCCCTGCAACATTTCGATCAACCTCCAGAAGTGCTGGAGCCGTGCCGATGGCTCTTTTGCCAGGTAGAAGGTTGACAGAATTGCGTAAAACTCTTTTTGCGCCCTGGCTGGCACGCGTCCGGGTTTCAACTCATCGTCCGGGATGCGATCGAAGAGAAACATCTTTTCCATGCCGATGATATTTTTCGGCATCTCGTAAACCAGCTTCTCTGCGGTCGCCGCCTCGCTTCCGACGTACATGATGGAAAAGCGGAAGTCCTTCAACTCCTCCACCATCTGGTGAACCCAGCCGGAGACGCCTCCCCGGACGTAAGGGTAGGTGCCCTCCAATATCAGGCAGATGTCCGCTTCAGGCAGTGCGCTTGGCGAGATCATGCCGTTTTTTCCAGAAACTCAGGA
>Ga0187810_10000468_pt1 | contig 15585 bp, 29 predicted proteins | sample NC_wetland_sal_i_9_FD_132963 | JGI IMG/M metagenome (GOLD analysis project Ga0187810, IMG submission 132963) | Wetland sediment microbial communities from Neuse River Estuary, North Carolina, USA - ASW_5 | ecosystem: Environmental > Aquatic > Freshwater > Wetlands > Sediment | place: USA: North...
CCGATCATGATATTCCTGCTTCTAGTTCCCGATGGCAATTAGCACAAACAAGAATTGTTTTGTCTAATTCGATTCTAACTTTGTCCCAGGCTCTTCGCATTCGTCCAATTGAAAAGGATTTTTGTTTAGGATCAAGATGATGAAATTCTAACGCTCCAATGCAACGGGAATAGCCACATTTTTGACAGTATCCACCCTTATATGCAACGGCTTTCTCTTTGAGTCGTCTTTGCCATGAGATTTGGCATTGTGACGCTCTTTTGCGTTTCTCTTCAATCGTCATTAATCTTCAGTAGAGGGATTGGTCCCCAAACCTTCCAGGCCAAATGCGGTACTTCCCATATTTTGCGCCAGATCTTTAATGTGTGAAGACAATCCAGCCCCAGGTATTTTGCCTTCAAATTGCGCTTTTCGTGGTCTACCGTCTTTACCAGTAGTTGTTTGTGGTTTGGCTTGCGAAATTCGAGCTTTCTTTTCTGTATCAATCATCCCTTCTAGAAGCATCATTTCAACATTCTTCTTTTGCTCTGCAAGCTGCATCATCTGTACTTGAGGCGGAGTGAAAAGTAGTTTATTTACATTTCTCACTTCAAAAGCTTTGAAGAGTTCTTTGAGCGATTCGTATTGGTTAAGGAAGGGACTTTGAGAAGCCAAATTAAATAGCGCAAGTAAATTGCGTTGGCGGATGACGCGATTGCTCGCATAATTTGCAGCAACAAGATCAAAATCGAGCGTGCCAATGAGTTCCTCCGGTTGGAGGGTAATCCATTTCTTGATTGCTGGATTCTCTCCGGTGATTTGGAATTCCATCGGGTCGGAGATATATTGCTGAACCATGCTCGCGCACATCATGAGCACGGGTTGAAGGACTTCGAGTTCCAAATTCCGGATAAACATCTTGAATCGGAAGTTGGATTCGTTCATTACTGAATTGATGCCTGTGGCGGTTTTGTTGTTGGTGGGCGAACCCATTCCTTTGGAATAGAAATCGCTGACGCCTGAAGTGTTCTCCACGAGCATCTTGTAGACTTCAAGAATCTGATAATCGCCAGGCGAGGGAGTAAAAAAGGGCAAGGGCATAATAACCTTGCTCGGATCGCCTACGACCGGGACTTTCCCGCCCGGAGTGTTGAAACTATTCAGAGCCTCATGATCGATATCTGCATTGGTATCATAAGCGTATCGATGGTTGATACCGAGGTTCCAGTTGTCCGTGATCATGTTCACGAACTTGCACATGCCCTCAGTTAGATCTGATATCGGTTCAATTACTCCAAGTCCGAAGATCTCGTTTGGGAGGCGGACGTAATTGCACATGACGATGGGGCATTTCTTGTGCATGAACGGGATGTCCCCATGATAAAGAAGCAGCGGAACTCCGGCATATACATTCCGTTTGAAAGGGCTATATCCGGCAGCGCGGTAACTCGCTCGAAGATCTTTCCAGCTGATTGCTTCGGCATCCTCACCGTAGGTAAGGATTGACTGTGTTTGCGCATATTCATCCCAAACTTCTGCGAGTCGAATGACTGTGTCCATTGGATTATCCGGAGGACGGATGTTGTTACTGACTCGCTGAACTAGTTTGTCAAAAGCCTCAGGGAGATAGAGAGGTTGCTTCGAAGGATCCTGTGTAGCGGCTTGCAGACTTTGCGTCTGTTCTCGAACCATCTGGCCTAAAGTTCTTTCCGTAAGATGCGCCACAATACCGCCATCTGGATCAACGAGAAGATCATAGACATCAATAGGAAGGAACCTGGGCCGATTCCGTGGAACTTGTTTCTGTGCAGGGCGGTAACCCAAAATAACAGGTTGCATGACAGGCTGCCCGGTGTTAGGATCCAGAGCAGGTTGTACGATAGGTTGTCCATCCGGACCAATCGCTGGAATAGGCTGCGCATAGGTAACAGTATCGGTATCCCAATCCCAATCTACCTTCATGGCCGAGTGGCCATATATGGCAATGTTTCTGATGAGGGCTTCGAAGTGTTTTGTGAAATCTGCACGCTTTAGCAAGCGTAACAGAACTACTTGCATCTTTTCAGCGGCAGGTTCATCTAGAGCGCTTCGGCCTTTGCATTCGAACCAATCTTCATAAGAGAAGTATGCATCTAGGGTTCTCGCTACGACAGTCTCAACATTCGAATAAGGATAGGTTACGAACGTATTCGAACGCGGCGTAATATTGTCTGGATAAAATCTCTGATCGCGTTGGCCAAGATACTGGCGATAAAAATAAGCCCGACGCTGATCATACTGTTTTCTGAAATATCTCATTCGCCGTAAATGAGATATAGCTTTGTTGGTGAGGTCCGCGTTTGGATCATCGTAGGTACTAACAAAAGGAGCCATTGAGGGCGTCTGATATTGCATCAATTGACCTTCCTTTTATGCGGGCACCCACCCTCAAGTAAACTACCTCTTTGACAATTCATACAAAGTATTGTATACCCTTCTTTCGGCCAACCCAGTCTTTTTAATTCCACCCAAACTGCAAATCCACTCCCTAATCTTTCTCGATCTCTTTGTCCGCGTCCTCCCGCTCCAATATGTTCGAGTGAAAGAAATACCTCTTCGGATTCGCCGCAGCAAGAACAAAAATGACCATAGGCATCAAACATCTCATTCTTAACTTTGTAATAATATGCCTTAGTAACCTCACCGTGTTTTTCGCGATTATCACCCTGATCAAGAATCCAACGTGTATAGCAAGCGTTACACATTCCTCTTGCTCTGTGTTTCTTTTCGGGATGACATTCTGCCATTCGCATGTTAAGGGCCAGGGATCCAGACGTTAACATTGAATGGATTTGTTGAAGTCACGACTTGGATCTGAGGATTATCCCAGACCAGGCGATTGGAGGCATTGTATGCCCAGATTAAATAATTTCCTCCTGCAGGGAGCAACGCAGTATTTGGCCAGATATTGACAGGAGCACCGGAGATCGTTCCTTGAATGTAGCCATTGATATCTAATGGGATTCGAACGGCAGTATTTCCTACGATTTGCCCTGTATTAAAGGCTACCGCATCGTGTTGTAATTGCATTAACAGATAGCCGTTAGAGAGAACATTCCCCAGAGCATCCTGAAACGGGCCTCCAATGATCTGAACTTCAATTGGATTGATACTTGCAGGAGTAAGTAAAAGAAATTCAAGTTGATTTAATCGAGTGCGACCCGGTGAAGTTACGCCATTCGCACTGATTAAAAGGGCTTCTTGATTTAATCTGGTGGACATTACCCTTCAATTACTCCGGCTTGAGCATTGTCAATTCCGGGGCCTGTCCAGGCTACGCCTGTAGATGGATCGGTTTGAAAAACGGCATCATAAAATAGATAAGAAGCCGATAAAGCAGGTGTTACCACTCCGGTACTATCGGTAGTTCCACTTCGAACGAATAAACTTGGAGTATGTGGACCAGCATCATCTCGTTCCAGCGAGGCTCGTGCAACTACAAAATAAGGAGCCACGGCAAGATTTGCCACTGGCATAGCGTAAGAATCTTTAGTAGTTGCGACGTTGTTGGCGTTATAATCTGAGGTACTCGGAGGAACGACTGCAGCATTCTGCCAGTTTGAAGCCAGTCCGGTTGGAGTCCAGTTAGTATAAGTGCCTGCCCCTGAGGGCATTTTGGTTAGAATGCGGGCATCCCCACCTAGCACAGAGTTCAAGGTCCCGCCTGTATTGTCAAAACAGAAGAAATCGTCAAAGTGCCATGCAGGTTGAACTCCAGAGCCTCCATTGCTGCCGATAGAAACCTGATTGGCATAAGCATTGGCTGTGACTTGGGTGTTTAATCCAGAAGCCGTTATCAAAGGAGTGACCGAACCATTTAAGTAACATGCTACAGAGCCTGTACTACCATTGATGGTTACTTGTACTTGAATGCCATACCAAGTTCCGGCGGAAATTGTACCAGGCGCTGAAGGCGAACCCAAAGCAACACTAGTGCCGCGATAAAATTGCAATGCCCCGGTAGAAGAGAGGGTCAAGGACAATTGCATGGTTCCAGCATCCCAAAAACCTATAAAGTCATTATAGCCCGGAGGCAAGGTTACAGACTTGAATCCCACTCCTACAATCAAGGTTGCTTGATTGCTAGAAAGGTTTTGGCGGGCATAATTCTGTCCACCGCCCGCGAATGTTAAACATCCGCCCAATAAAGGACTGGGCGGGGTAAAACGGGAATCCGCCGTGTTTATCGTTGCAGTTGCGGGGCCGATTGAAGCCCAAGGATATCCGGCTACCAATGTATAACCATTGCCGTAGTTATCAAAACCATCTGCAAATTGATAGGCCATGTTAGAGAGTCTGCCGAAGGGGTTGAATCCAATATGTGACGTTGCCACCAGTTGGATTGAAAATCCGCATTCGATCCCATTGAGCAGGAACTTGATAAGTAGCAACTACTCCATTAGGAAGGCGGAAATCGGTAGCCGCTGCAGCAGGCATTCCAGAATTGCCGAAACGAATGTTTATGTCGCCGTTGGCATTAATCGCAAAGAGCGTATAACGATTAAGCACAATTTCAGCGCTGGAAGTTACAGTAGCAAGTGTGGCACTTATGTCTGGAGTGCTTGCGCTTCCGCCACCGACTGGTACAAAGATTGATGTAAAGATTGCCATGGTTTATTTGCCTTAATTGACAATAAAATAACTAAAACAATCCGGGTTAGTTACGGGTTGTGTTAAACCGAAAGAAAAACTTGTTCCCGCCACAACAGCGTTAATATTTTCGTCAGCAACCACTGCACTAGCTGTGGTATTACACGTATCTTCAATCTGCGTACCGTCTTTCGCAGTTACGAGAATCTTCTTGGTCAGACATTTGGAAGAGCGATAGACATCTTCCCACTCATCCCAGTAGTTGATCTGCATGTATCGCCGCGCTTCATTGCGGCGATCTAGCACGTCTTGAAGTTCGGCTACGGCCATTACTTTGTCGCAGAGATGGAGTAATGCACCATTTGATAAATTCCAGGCCCTACCGCGTATGACTGCGTGAAATAACGTCCGCCGAGATAAGCCAAGGCATCAACGCCAATCACTGCCGGAACTTCGGAAGCGAAATCCTCTCCAGATCGTTTATTGTGACAAGCCACGATCATGGCCGCCGCGCCGCCGACAGTGCTCAGTAGGAAGGTCTTGGAGTGGAACATCTGCTTATTTGTGCGCAAGGGAGGATCTTGCCAGTGGCCACGGAAGGTCAAGAAGGTCGCAGAATGCCCCTTGGCTTGCTCCCATGTTTTAGGCTGAGGTTGGGGAGCATCGGGAACTTGCCCAAAGCATGGGATCGAGAATAAAAGCAACACTAAGATTCTCATGATGTGGGTGCCGTCCATGTGTGATAGAAAACGATAATACGAATCGCGCCCGCGCTAGGATTGCCTCCAGCACAGGTAATTGTTATTTTCGATGCGGCTGCTTGCCAGATGCCAGTAGTCGCGGAATTGATGCCGGTATTATTGAACGTTCCGACATGGGCGGCGTCCGTCGTCGTGCCCGCAGTGAGCCCTGTGTTGTTGGAAGTGAATCTCGCTGCTGTCGTACCGTCTCCCAATTCCCATCCGGTACAGGAACCTGTAATCGTTGTGGTGACTCTCGCAACGACTGCATCGATGGTGGAATTTGCAGGCAAACAACTCAAGCCAGTCGTCGTGGTAGTAGCGCCGGTATTGAGTATCGTTGGAGCGGAAGCAGTTTCACAAGATGAATATCCGCGGGCCGCTACAGAACCATCTGGGCCTAATTGTCGTAGGTCGAAAGTGCTTGGATCGACTTTCCATTGATCGACATTATCGATCGAGAACAATAATCCGGTGCTTCCTGATTTGGCATTGAGCCTCGTGACGCCGCTTTGAGCTTCTAGCGCGTAGTCGGTTGAACTATTTACAGCTGACTGGGGACTTTGAAAGTACCACGCGAACGATCCATACGAAGTCTGATACCAAAAAGTCCCATAGGAACCTTGTTGAGTATCAAAGAAAGCTGGCGATTGCGCCTGAGTTAAATCAGGACCGCTCGCAGTGCCATAGTTATGAATGCTTCGGTTCCCGTTGCCAGTATTGGTTTTTACATAGACCGCCCCCCCAGTCGGAGTCGGTCCCATAAAATTGTTTTCGAAGACGGTACTTCCTAAATTGAACGAAGAGGAAGATGCAGTTTCCGGCCCGACCATTGGCACACCGGATGCTCCCGGCCAGAACCACAAATTGTCAGCGATGACGCCGCCTGTTTGAACCGCTACGCCCGCTGTATTCGGGTCACCAAAGGAAACTGCCGGTCCAGGCTCATTGGAGTTCCCTTCCAGTTCGTTGCCGATAACATAGAATCCGGTCCCACTTCCACAAGTTTGGCAGGAACTAATACGGATCAGGGGCTGATGGAATTTGATTTCATTGTTGATGATGTAGGCCGTATTAATTGTCCAAATGCCGTACCCTTGTCCGCTTACCCCACATGCTCCGCCCGCGGCTGCATAGCACGACATGATGTTATTAGTGAAATGGATGGTCGAGTTGGATGCGGTATGACCATCAATCTCGTTTCTGGGCCCGGTCGCATCCTTACTGGTGAAGATGTTGTCATCAATAACCATTTCCCAGTTGTTCCCGGTGTAATTAATATTTGCCCCAGTTGTGTTGCCGAAGTTTAAAAATTCGTTCTTGTGAATCAATACATCGATAAGGAAATTGTTAATGAAAATACCTTCGGTCTGACTTGCTCCCCCGGTGAAGGTACAGCCTTCGATGGTGTAACGCTGCACCTGTAGGGTTGCCGTGCTTAGGCCCGCAGGTCCCAAATCCACTGCGTGTGCCGAGCCCGTATAATTCAAATACACACCCTGTCCGCATTCAATGCTAGTCGGGACGGTTGGATTGATGGGCGATGTGCCGCTTCCGCCGTAGTTATACTGGCAGGTCGCAGAAGCTGCATTACACCCAAAATAGATTGTGGGTATTCCGGTTGTTACTGCATTGGCTGCCGTGAAAGCATTCGTAATCGCTGTGGAATTGTCCGTGGAACCATCGGGTACTGCACCATAACTGCGTACATCTATGACAGGTAAATTACTTAAAGCCGGATAACTTGAAACTCCGCTACCACTACCCCCACCTCCACCACCAAATTGGCCTTGACCAAATGCTAAGCCGGTCAATAACAACAAAATTTCCCCTAATGTTTTGAGTTTCATTTTAATATATTCTAGAAAGGAATTTCCTGCCTACCAAAGCCCCTTGTACATGCTTTATTCCATAACCAACTAATCCTCCTGCAGAGATCAAAGAGAGACAAGGATTACTGGTTATAGCACCAAAGATCGTAAAACTACTAAGAAGTAAAGAGATTAATCCGTCCCTTAAAATCAATGCCTGAGCAGAAGGTTTAGGCCCGACTAACCAAGTGAAAGATTCAACAGCACCTGCTTTAATTGCCTTGACAGTGTAATGAATGTCAAAGGCAGTTGCTGTAATAAGAAATCCAAGTGCAACCAAAAAGGGAATATAAAGTAACATCAATTCTCGTGTTCAACCTTGAAGTCTTCTAATTTAGGTTTGAAATCAAATTTACCTTTATCAACAAGTTCCCCTGCATGCCGAATAGCCTCTTCGAGTTGATCAATATCTTCCTTCTTGCTCCCTGCTATCGCCCATTGGGCATAAAAATACGCATGCCAGCATTCTCTGCAGCCATGCGTAAGGGGAGGTTTCCCTTTGAACCAGTAATTGTGTTCTGGGCATCCAACAACAAATTCATCAACCTCTTTACCGTCTTTTAGTCGTGTAATACCTACAATTTCCATGCAACTCCTAACCCCGTTCTATGCGAGGAAAATGAAGCCCGCCGCTTAGTTGCCTTAACGCGAGGCAGGAGAGAGGGCGAAGGCACTGGGCCGAAAGAGGGGGAACGGCCTCGTCAGCGGGCTAACCCGTTAAGTTCCAATGCAAAGGATGTTGGTCTGGAAGTCCTGAACCGCTACACCACTCGTGGTATCCCACAAACCCCCGTCACCAGCAACCTCGACGGGATGAGAGTTGGCAATCACCACAATCGAGGCAGGGGCGCCAGAACCACCCTGGCCAGCCGTGCGACTGGTGGGTTGATATTTGTTGGCGTAATTATCGGCGGGCATATTGCCTCCGCTGATCGTCAGAATACCGCCTACGTTAGTTTCATTATACCTTTGCGACATTGAATTTCTTGTGCTCCTTATTTTCGAATCTTTTGATTACGTTGTGATTTGCACAGAGGAGTTGAAGATCATCTGTTTTGCGTTTTCCAAAAAGAATGGCTCTATACAGATTTTGTCCCTGCAATCCTTCTTGATGGCCACCGCCATTTATATGATCTAATTGTAACGCACGAATATCCTCAAAACCGTAAATTTTACATTTACTTCCAAAGAGAGCAAAACATTTGGTTTTTATTTCAATAACATATTCATTGTTACGTTTGCGTTGAGCAGTTTGATTTTTGAGGTACCAAGACTGCATATACGCTTTTCGCGCTGCCTTGCTCTGCATTAGTAACTCTTCATGTCGTTGCCCACTTGGAGCGAAGTGTAATCACAGGGCACTCGAACACCCACGGTTGTGTCCCAGAAACCACCATCGGAATCGCGCTCCACGGCATCCGTGGTAGCAGCCCCGGCAGCAGACATCTCGCCATTGAGGCGAGTGATGGTAATCGCAGTGGCACGCGGAAAGGTCGTGACAAACGTCCCCGCAGTAGCAACGTTGCCGCCAGAAACCTGGCTAGTCCCTGTGCCAGTTGAATTGGTTGTGTTTGCGCGAGTGCTCATTAGACTGGATCTTTCAAGTTGGTTGAATTGGCGTCGAGGGCCTGACCGACCGTGTAATCCCAAACCCCATAGTCAGCATAAACCTGCACGACATCGGAGGTGGCCGCGCTCGATTGATTGCCTGAATAGGGACCCTGATCGGTGACGGTCTTAACCTTCTCGCCGACCATCATAACAGGGACCTGCGTGGTCCCGCTACCGGACTGGCCGAAGCTCGACATAGTTACATCAGTAAGAGTAGGACGCTGGGCAGCAGACATAAATTATTGTCCATTCTTCGGGCACGAAGTGGTCCCGATGTTTGTATTCTGGATCGCCACATAGGCGCCTGAGGTGTAATCCCACAAGGCACCGTCTGCACGTGAAACCACAGGATGTGAATTGCTAGACACCACTGGGGCTTCAGAGGGAACCTGATATTGGGTGCCTCCGCCGGTCACGCTTTCAACTAGACTGGTGTCTGTGCCCGAGGTGATGCTGTTTACATAGTTAGGATTGCTTGGAATTGCTGTACTCATTTTCGAGCAAGCTCCTTATTTGAATTGAGGCTAGCGCCAACTTTCCGCCTAGTAACATCCAAACGAGGGGTAGGTAAAGGAAAGCAGCCGCCATTACTAAAAGATTTATCGCGCCGAGACTCAATAGTCCCGCAAAAATCCCATGCTTCTTGACAAAGTGCTGGACCACGGGATTCAGATCCCTGATGCCTTGTTTCCATCTCTTTTGCGAAATCCATAAGTCTAGTCCAATCAGGATACATAAAGCACTACTGATTGGTAGTAAGCCCCGAGCCTCGATACATGCCACTTCCGTAGCCTCCACTAGCTTGATTGCCGAAATCTGTACTGCCTACGATGTTGGCCGCGAGTCGATCTGCTCGTCCGGCAAGCGGGCGATAACCGATATCAACTCGGGCGGAATCCTGACGACCTTGCATTGATGGAACGGAGTCCGTGGGGGCACTCGATGTGGCCGGGGCAATTCCGTATGGCATAGCAGCGCCATTGCCTTGAGGAATAGTCTCTGTGCCAATCTGGCCATAATTCGGGGTTACGAGTCCTTTGAATTCCATTAGTGGTTAGAACCTCCGAGTCCAGAGGTCATGTGGTCGCCATTCATTCCCCAACTTGATTGCCCACCCGGGATATTGGCGGCTAGCCTGTCAGCCCGGCCAGTCATCGGGAGATACTTGGTGACACTCGGCGGAGGAGAAGGCCCAATTTCGCCGCCAGTAGTAGGTGGTTGTTCAAACATGTTTGCCCTGTCTGGGTCCGCAAATCCGTTGACTTGATGGCCAAAGGCTTGCATTAACTCACGTAACGCGAACAGCCTTGAGCAGCTACACGCTCATCCTGGCGAGAGCTGTCTTGGTTTCGCCCGGCATTCGCATATGAATGCTCGGCCCCGGAATTTCCACAAAGGTATTCCTCGGAGTCAGCATTCTGCGGGGGATGGGCCACATCCATACCATGATGTTCGTAACTGTGAGGCAGTTCGTCAACTGGCTTTGCCAGTGGCGTGTCAAAGTTAAAATGTACTAGTGGGGTTCCCATAACTCCTCGCTTAGAACGGGGTTAGTCCTCCTGCTTGCGCTTTGCAGGAATATTAGCTGAAAGCCGATCAGCACGCGGAGCTTCAGGGTAATATCGAAGCATCATCGCTTGCTGAAATCTTTCTGCTTCAGCTTCTTGTTTCTGCCGATCTTCGTCAGTTTCGCTGGCCATCGTGGTCGCTGTCTAGGTTCCAACTATTCTCTGAAGGCGAGACAAGTCTCACTCGTGCGGGAGCAGTCGGATCATAAGCATCCCCATAGGAGTCGATATCGATCTCATGAACTTCAGCAGGCATGCCATTATTATCACCATCCATTAGGATGGTTTGAAATGGCGCCCCAAAGTTCGGCACGGCCTGCCCAACTTTCCAAAGCCGCCCAGTTTCTGGGCGACTCTGGTCAGCGGCAGGATAATCTCCGTGATAATTCTGGGGATTGGAGCGAACGACTGTAACGGTTTGATCGGCTCGGCGATCTGCTTCGGTTGAGAAGTTATAATCCGACAGATCGGGTGCCCGATCTCCGGATTGGAGGGGATGTGGGTCAGCCATTAACCAATCCTCGCGATAGGAATAACAAGTGTGAAATTTACCAAACCAGTAGTCGCTACCGTGGTCACATAAACATTAACTCGCGAACCAGGGGAGATCAACAGATTATCAACGTTTGAAGAAAGAGCAATCTGATTCGGAGTATTGGCAGTGGTAATCGCGGTATTTAATAGGTAATAAGGATTGCCACTTTGTGTGAGCGCATTGTTTCCGGAACCATTCGCAGTTCCTGGAGGACAAATCTCAACATACATTTGAGCCGCGCCAGCTGCAGCAGTTGTATACCACACGCTCGCGCCAACAATCTTAAATTGGGCGCCCTGTGGAAGTAATCCCGTGGCAGCCGATGCCGCAGGTGGTGCCATGAAAATTGTATAACTAGTTCCAGCAGTCGTAGCCTGGCTAACAAATGTTGCAGCTGCAAGGCCAAATAATCCACTGGGTTCTGAAAGTTGATGGGCAACGGTAAAAGGTTGCCCTGCGCCATTCGGAATTTCTACTCCAGCTAATGGCCCAAATAGACCATTATCATCTCTGACATTGAAACTCATATTATTTTCCTTGTTTTAGGAGTTCCCCTTCATGATGGGGTTGTGCTACTTGTTTTTCATGAAAATTAACACTCGTACACGCACGACAAACAGTAACCACTACTAGTTTGCCCTCCGCAGGTACATACAGTACCTCTGCCACGTAGACATCATGTTGTCCTGCACACCGCTGTTCCATAAGCCCTCTCATATCTCCGAAGCGGACGGGTTTTAACCCGCCCACTCCGAGATTTACAGCATTAGCCATTACGGGAAAACCACGAAACCAATTACAAAGGCGCTGGCAGGGAAGTTACCTTCAGAAGTGACCACGAAGCCAGTCGTGGTAATAGAAGTTACATCAATGTGACCAACGGTCGCAGAGACTGCTCCAGAGTTAATCTGAGCAATAACTACCGAAGGAGCAACAGCCGTTGGCGGATTGCCCTGAGTGAAGAATGGAGTCTGGGTACCGTCAATAAAATTGATAGTACAAGTCGCAGTAGCCGCATCACCAGTAAAGGAGGCTTTACCACGATAAGCCAATTCCTGAGCGTCTTTGCCTCCTACAGCTACAACTTGATTTGTAAACGCGGGACCTGATCCGACCCACGTCGCATTCGCTGAGTTCGCCATTAATTAGTTCCTTTCAGTTTTTGCTACGTGTAGCTATTATTTTGAGAGGCTTTGCTACGTGGCCTCGGGTCAGGGACGCGGGGTCCCTGCTTTACAATTTCAGGATCTTTTTCTTTAAAATCACGGAGTCCAGTATAACTGTAAGACTCGTCTTTGAATTGAGTCTCCTGGATTCCGCGCCCGAGAATATCTCGAACTTGCATTAGGCTTTCTTTACAGCAGCAAGGGCCGCTGCAACTTTCTTGCCATAATTGTAGGCTACATAACCTACCCCTGCCCCACCTACTGCTAAACCTGCCAGAAATACATATACATAATGCATTTTAATCTCCTAACCCCGTTTTAAGCGAGGATGGTAGTTTTTCCGATATCTGCTGAGCACATTGTTTGATTTGAAGTTGTGGCCCCGCACCAAATATAAGGCTGTTGATAAGGAAGGGGATCTCCGATATAAGGATATACTGGCCAAGGTTGATACGGAATGAACCTCTGTCCTCCTCGCCCGCAATGTGGGCAATAACCGCACGCGGGGCAAACCCCGCAACCAGGCTGTCCAATCAGGGTTTCGCCTGCGTATATCATGGACGGAGTGTTGTTAGGTGTAACTGTTGAGACTTGCTGAGTGCTGTTTGCCTTTTTCATCTAGAATATATACTCCTGATTTTCTGCCTCTTGGCCGCAGGCAACAAAGATATTGCCAGGCGTTCATTAAATGGTCATTTCGCTTAAGAGGTTTGTCTTTGGACAACCCCTTTTGATCTCCCCTCGCAAAGAAATCCCATACATAGTGTTCTATCTCGTGAGTAAAATTCTTGAGATCATTAAAAACGAAAACCTTCGGATGACGGGAAGACTTGTCAAGATTAGCAGCGATATACTCCCGGCTAGCACTAAGTCCATAATCGTCAAAGTTAACGTCCGCCAACCTGCAGGGGATCCCGTTTTCCCTGTAAAGTTGCATCCCAGTCTTGTGTGTTTCATTGTTGCGTTGACTTCCCCACTTTGGATCTATTAGCCAGATATCGATAGGATCACTTCCATTCCGGACTAGAATGTCCTTTGCGTGATCTGATACTATTTTGTCTCGCTCATAGTATTCTCGATAAAGGTACATGTCATCCGTGCCAGGTTCTATGGCCGCCCAAACCGCCGCCGTGGTTCCGGTAGCCGCCGGATCTATGCTGACCACTCTTCGCCATTGGCGGGGTAAAACCCGTGGTTCAACCACATGAGTGGACTGTTTCCATAGAGGGTATACCATCCCGGATCTTTGGATAAAGTCACCGAAGAGACGAGCACTTTCTTCGAAGTTTCCTTTCCACTTTTCGATGAGGCGGACTTTTTCATCCTCTGGGACATAGGGATTCTTGAGAACATTCAGTTTTACGAACTTGATGTCCTTCTGACCGTGTAGCATGTCTTCATACAAGTTGAAGACCCAGGGTGTTTTGACTCCGGATGCCACATCGGTGAGCGGAGTAAGAGTAAGCAATAACTTGCCAGCACAATCAGCAGTACGCTGATAGCACTCGTCGAAGACATCTGCCTCGCATTCTTCATCTATATGAACCAGATCGACACTGGCTCCCTGGAATTTGTCTCGTCCTGCATCGGCTGACTTTCCAGTAATAATCGAGCCGTTGGAGAAATACACCTGAAACTCCCCATCGACAATTCTCTTAACAACGTCAGGGTCTCGGGGGAGAAGTGGAGGATGCTGTCGTCCTTGTCGGAGCTTTTCATTCCATATTACGTTCTTCAGGAGACTGTAGTCTAGTCCGACAATCCAGATATTGTTTGGGGGATCGGGAATCGGCAAGTCTTTAACATATTCGTAAGCAGGTTCGCCTTCGAAATACTTCTTGCCAAGAGCCCAGACTACATCAATGAAGACTCCTTCTTCGGTTTTACCCGATCGATTCCCGCCCAAAATGCCAAAGATCTTCAGATCCTTGGTGAATTCTTTGAAATGAGGAGCCTGTTGAGGTTGGGCTTCCCAGTATTTGATGTAATTCTCTTTGCGCCGCTTGTCTTCGAGGGCCTCGATTATTGCTAACTGCTCCTCTTTGTCGAAGCGTTTCAGTTGTTCTAAAGCAAAAGCGCTATCCATTTACCACTTTTCCGCTTAGAACATCCTCAGCATCGATACAATCCTGAAAAGGATCATGTTTTGGCCCAAAAGCATAGCGATCATCGAACACAAGGTTATTAAGCATCCGGCGGCTTATCTGCTGTTCCAAGGGCAATTCCTCTGTCTGGCGCTGCAATTCTCTTACTTGCTTTTCCGTCTCGAATTCGATCTCTAGCCTCTGCAATATCTCTTGCGGTGAGTCCGCTGAAGATGTTGATATTTCCTTCATTTCCACTCCATCCCTCCATTTTTGACAACTTGTCGAGAACTCCTGCAGCTCGCTCATATTCACCTTCTCCTATGAGCTTGTCCGCCAGGAACCACATCTGCCCCAGAACTACGCTTTTGGTTCGCGTTGGATCGTTAGCGACACTGGCGTAGAACTTGTTTTTCTCGACTCTAAGGATTTCTTGAAAATCGCGCCGCCTTGTAATCTTATCTGCCTCGTCACCGTCGAGAGGGTGACCAATTTCCAAGGCGGCTACCTTTAGCGTGCAGGATGTGCGTACCATAACCTCGGCAGCTTGGACGAACCAAGCTGGGCAATAGAGCGGATTCCAAGGGCCTTTGGACATGAAGCGGTTCTTGCGTTAATTTAGATCCTCGCAGACCAGCAAATCTTACAAGAAAGAAAGTTTTATTAGTATTTATTATACTTTATATGATATATATCTATTATGTCATGTGTCAAGGGGATATGTTTGGTTAATTAAAACCGTATGACAATGACATAACGAATATATAATATAGTAATATATAACTATTTTGGTGGGTCTAAATCAACATGAGCCAAAATCTTGCTGCTAGTATCCACAATCGTGTTTCCACCCTTTGTCAAGCCTATGTTAAAACATATCATCCCTCTGTTTGGACTAAGCTTCGTGAGAAAGCTGAGACTGAATATCGAGATCATGCCCGTCGTCGGAACACAAAACACGATCTTGACCTCGCTTTGCAGATTGAGGTCATAGAAGCCCCCAAATCAGAGAATAATTCCACAAAGTACCTTGTAGACAAATATTGGTCAGATGTTGTGGTTTCACCAACTTCAGAAGACGATCGAGAGGAAAATATATAATTATAGTATAAGAAGCTTAAAATCTTAAATTTTATACTCAAAATTTCAAAATTTTTGGCTTCGCGGGTCCCATGCTTATAATGGGCCAGCCTCGATGACATTAGCTTAAACCTCAGCATAGCTATCGCTATAGACGCGCAGCGTGCCTAACCTCGCGACCGTGCGCGTTTTCACGCACCACTGCGCCATTTGGCGCAGAGTTTTCGCCCACGCAATTATGTTGCCAAACGTTAAGTGGTTGAAACGAAAGGGGCAATTGTTTTTGCCCCCGACGTGCAATGTGGCATGTGCCCCCGGCACC
>Ga0187810_10000469_pt1 | contig 15573 bp, 12 predicted proteins | sample NC_wetland_sal_i_9_FD_132963 | JGI IMG/M metagenome (GOLD analysis project Ga0187810, IMG submission 132963) | Wetland sediment microbial communities from Neuse River Estuary, North Carolina, USA - ASW_5 | ecosystem: Environmental > Aquatic > Freshwater > Wetlands > Sediment | place: USA: North...
ACGGCCTTGTTCCTCGGCGGCGGTGCCGTTCTGTGGCTCGTGACGAGCCGGCCGATGCGCGGCTGGCTGCTCTCGCCCTGGCCCTATCTGGGTGCCGCGTTCGCTTTGGCGATTTTCTCGCCCAATCTGCTGTGGAACGCGCGGCATGGTTGGGCGACGTTTGCCTTCCAGTTCGGCCGGATCGAGGCCAACCATTTCACGCTGCGTTACCTGGCCGAATTCCTCGGTGCCCAGGCGGTGCTGGCCACGCCGTTTGTCCTGGTGCTCGGCGCGATGGGACTGGCGGCGACCCCTTGGCAGGACAAGCGGCGCGCCGTTATCGGCGCCATTTTGTGGCCCTCCATCGCCTATTTCGTTTGGCATTCGCTGCACGACCGGGTGCAGGGCAACTGGCCCTGCTTCCTCTATCCGATGCTGGCGATTGCAGCCGCGGACGCCTTCCTGCGGACGGATTGGACAACCTGGCGGGCGCCGCTGGCGCGCTGGTCCGCGCGGCTCGCGATCCCGGTCGCGGCTGTGCTCCTGGTGGCCGCCACGGCCCAGGCTCTCATCGGCGTGGTCCCGATGGGACGCAAAGACCCGCTGGCCCGGTTGCTGGCGGTCGGTTTTCCGCAAGTGGTGGCGAAGGTGGAAGCGCTGCGCGCGCAAACCGGCGCGGGCGCGATCCTTACCAGCGATTACGCTACGGCGGCGTGGTTCGCGTTCTACGGCAAAGGCCCTGTTGTCGATGTCGGCGAGGACTATCGCTGGAAGGATGCAGAAGCACCCGCAAGTTCGGCATTCGACAAACCCGCACTTTACGTAACCGAAGAGCGCCGGGACCTGCACGGGATGATGGCCTGGCGCTTCGATCGCGTCACCGCCATCGCGCGTTTCGACCGGTTGAGGAACGGTGTGCCCATCGCCCATTACGTCGTCTATCGCGTGACCGGGCCGAAGCAAGAGCCGGTCGGGCGCCTGCTTCCGGTCGTTGCAGAGCGGGCGGCAAACTCCTAATTTCGCGGTTGTCTCCCAAACGAAAGACCGAACATGGCCGATGATTTCGATGCCGTCGTGATCGGCGGCGGCCCAGGCGGCTATAACGCCGCGATCCGGCTTGGACAGCTTGGCCTGAAAGCCGCCTGCATCGACAAGCGCGGACGCTTCGGCGGCACTTGCCTCAATGTCGGCTGCATCCCGTCGAAGGCGTTGTTGTTCGCGAGCGAGCGCTTCGACGAGGCGGCGCACGGCTTCGCCAAGATCGGCATCAAAGCGCAGGTGTCGCTCGATCTGCCCGCCATGATGGCCCACAAGGACAAGGTGGTGGGCGAACTCACCAAGGGCGTCGAGTTCCTGTTCAAGAAGAACAAGGTCGAACCCATCACGGGCGAGGCGCGCATCGCGGCCCCGGGAAAAATCGAAGTGGTGCATGAAGGGGCGGTCCGCACGGTCACAACCCGGCACATCGTCATCGCCACCGGCTCCGAGGTCGCACCACTGCCGGGCGTCAGCGTCGACGAAGAGCGGATCGTGTCGTCGACCGGCGCGCTTTCCCTCAAGAGTGTACCGAAACGATTGTTGGTCGTCGGCGCGGGCTATATCGGGCTCGAGCTCGGCTCGGTGTGGCGCCGGCTTGGCAGCCAGGTCACGGTCGTGGAATTCCTTGACCGGGTGACGCCTGGACTCGACGGCGAAATCTCGAAACAGTTCCAGCGCATCCTCACGCGGCAAGGCATGAGATTCCAGCTTTCGACCAAGGTCGTCGGCGTCGAGCGGGCCGGCGAGGTTCTCCGCGTCACGGTCGAACCGGCCTCCGGCGGTGCGCAACAGACGCTCGAGACGGACGTAATGCTGGTGTCGATCGGACGGCGCCCGTACACCGCAGGCCTGGGGCTCGAATCTGTCGGCGTCAAGCTCGACGGCAAGGGCCGGGTGGTGTCCGACAGCGCATTCGGCACCGGGGTGCCCGGCATCTGGGCCATCGGGGATTGCCGCGAAGGACCGATGCTGGCGCACAAAGCCGAGGATGAGGCGGTCGCCTGCGCCGAGCGCATCGCGGGCCGGGCGGGGCATGTGAACTACGACGCGATACCGGCGGTGGTCTACACCGCACCCGAGGTCGCCACCGTCGGCAAGACGGAGGAGGAGCTGAAGGCGGTCGGCGTCGCCTACAAGATCGGCAAGTTCCCCTTCAGCGCCAATGCGCGGGCCAAGACGATTGCGGCGACCGACGGCTTCGTGAAGGTGCTGGCCGACGCGGCCACCGACCGCGTGCTGGGCGTGCACATTCTGGGGCCGGAAGCCGGCAATTTGATCGCCGAAGCTGCACTCGCCATCGAGTTCGGTGCGGCGTCCGAAGACATCGCCCGCACGTCCCACGCCCATCCCACGCTGTCCGAAGCGGTGCGCCAGGCGGCGATGGGCGTCGAAGGCTGGACCATGCAGATGTAATCAGGCGAAATTCGCCCCGCGCGTCTTCAGACGCACGCGGGCGACAATATCCGTGGCGCAGATGATGAGCGTCGAGCCGTCGTCCGCGAAAGCGCAGTTGGGCGTGGCGCGGCCGGTTACGTTGATCAGTCCGAGTAGCTTGCCTTCCTTCGACAACACCACGATTCCGCCGGGGCCCGCGGCAAACAGATTGCCATTGACGTCGATCTTGATCCCGTCCGGCCCCCCCTTCGCCTCGGGCACCATCAGCGCGTGCATGTCGAAAAACAGCGATGAGCTTCGCGGCAATCCGTCGGGTCCGAGCGCATAGGCCCTGATGATCGGCAGCGTCCTGTCGCTGTTGGAGACATAGAGCACGCTCTCGTCGGGCGACAGCGCGATCCCGTTCGGCAGCGCAAGTTCCTTTTCGATGACGACCACGTTGCCGTCAGGCGTCCAGCGATAAACGCCGCTGAACGGTTGTTCCTTCACGGGGGAGTTTGGGCCGTCGGTGAGTCCGAAGGGCGGATCGGTGAAGTAGATCGCGCCGGCTTTGGAGATGCAGAGGTCATTGGGGCTGTTGAAGCGCTTGCCTTCGAACTTGTCGACGATGAACTTCTTGTCTTTCGATTTGAGATCGACGCGGGCCAGCGCCCGGCTGCCCGAATCGCACATGACCAGCGCGCCGGCGGCATCGATGGCCAGTCCATTCGAGCCCGGTTCCCGCAATGCCGGATTGGGGTCTCCGGCATAGCCCGACGGCTTCATGAATTCCATGGCGCCGGTCGCCTGGTCCCAGCGGTCGATGACGTTCTGCCGCGGCTCGCTGAACAGGAGGTAACCGCCGTCCTTCACCCAAACCGGGCCCTCGGTCCACTGGTATCCCCAGGCGATCTGTTCGATCATGGCGTCCTGGGCGATCAGCGCGTCGAGGCCGGCGCTCGTGCGATGAATGTTGCCATAGGATCCGGGTACGGGCGCGGCCCAAGCGGCAAACGGAACGGCTGCACCTGTTGCCAGTACGGCGCGACGCGAAATCAACGACATGAACACCTCCGCTCGAACGATTGCGCGAGCCTATCCATGTGCATGGCAATGGCAAAGGCGCCGCACCGCCGCGTGCCCCTACAAATTTTTGTAACCCGGCCCGGTTCTTGTCTTAGAGCAAAACGCTTTCAAACAGAATCGGCGTTTTGCTCTAGTTCTTTGATTATCGCGACGTTTCCGCGCAAAGCCGCGCGCACTTTTGCGCACGCCGCTCTAGGACGCGTTTCCTTAGCGAAGCGGAGGCAATGGTGGGCCCGGAGGGACTCGAACCCCCGACCAGACCGTTATGAGCGGTCAGCTCTAACCAACTGAGCTACAGGCCCCGCGCCCCAATAGCAGGATTTGGCCGTCGCACTCCACAGGACGGCCCGGGAAATGCCCCGCCGAATGTAATAAGGTCTCCCGGGGCAACCAGGAAAGGGAGCACATGAAATATCTTCCGTGGATTGGGCTGTGCGCGTTGGTCGCGGCCGCTGCACAGGCGGCGACGCCCGATCAGGCCGTGCCGAGGATGCTGACCGTCGCGGGGCAGGGCGTTGCCAAAGCGGCACCCGACGAGGCCAATTTTTCTACCGGGGTCGTGACCCAAGGGCCCAATGCGAGTCGGGCCCTGGCTGCCAACACGAGCGCTATGAACGCCCTGTTCGCCACCCTCAAGCGGCTCGGCGTGCCCGACAAAAACATCCAGACCTCGGACCTGTCGCTGTCGCCGCAGTATCAGACCTGCAAGCCCGGCGTGAACTGCCCGCAACGCATCGTCGGCTATCAGGTTTCGAATAACGTCACGGTGACGGTCGACCTCGCCAAGGCGGGGGCGGTGCTCGACGCGCTGGTGACCTCCGGCTCGAACCAGATCGGCGGGATCAGTTTCTCGATTCGCGATCCCAAACCGCTGCTCGCCCAGGCGCGCCAGGATGCCGTCAAGGACGCCATCGACCGCGCCCAGCTCTATGCCAAGGCCGCCAATGTCAGCCTCGGCCCGATCCTGTCGATCCAGGAAGGCGGCGCCGAGGCCCCGCGCCCGATCTACAAGGCGATGATGGCGGGTTTGGCGCAACGTGCCGTTCCCGTTGCCGGCGGTGACGAGAGCGTCAGTGCCAGCGTCTCGATCACCTGGATCATCCAATAAAAACGACGCCGGAAGGAAGAACCCTTCCGGCTTCGCCTTTTCGTGGGAACGACGCTATTTCTCGAGCGCGTCGATCTGATCCATCAGATGGTTCATGCGCGCGATCAGCGCCTGGTAGGGCGCGGGCGTCGCCATATCGAGCCCGGCCTTCTTGTAGAGATCATACGGATAGTCCGAGCCGCCCGCCTTGAGCATATTGAGGTAGCGCGTGCGTGCCTTCGGTTCCTTGGACTCAATCGCCTTGGCGAAGGCGGCGGCGCCCACGATCGATGTGGCGTACTGGTAGACGTAGAAGCCGTAATAGAAGTGCGGGATGAACGCCCATTCGACGCAATAGTTCGGGTCGATCTTGGTCACACCTTTGTCGTCGCCGTAATAGTGCTTCAAGAGCCCGCAATAGATGTCGGTCAGGCGGGCGCCCGACAGCGCCTTGCCTTTCTCGACTTCCTCATGGATCGCGAGTTGGAACTCGCCGAACATGGTCTGGCGGAAGAAGGTGGTGCGGATGAGTTCCAACCCCTCGCCGAGATAATACAATTTCTCGGCCTTGGTCTTGGCGTGGGCCACCATATAGTCGTTCAGCAGCATCTCGTTGCTGATCGAAGCGGTTTCCGCCGTGAAGGTCGAGTAGTTCGACTTCTCATAGGGCTGGTTGGCCGTCGTCAGCAGCGTATGGACCGCGTGGCCCCACTCGTGAACCAGCGTCGACAGCGACTGATAGTCGTCGTTGTGGTTCAAGAGCAGATAAGGATGCACGTCGTAGGCCGAGCCGTTCATGTATGCGCCCGATGCCTTGCCCGGAGCCGGCAGGACGTTCATCCAGCGTGAGCCGAAGCCTTTTTTCAAGAGCGCCGTATATTCCGGCCCGTACGCCGAGGTGACCAGCAAGCCGATCCGCTCGGATTCGGCTACCGAGAATTTCGGTGGATTGACGAGTTTGAACATGGACGGATACATGTCCTCGTAGCCAAGCTCGCCCTTGATACCGAGCAGCTTCTTGCGCAGCTTGAGATAGCGATAGAACGTGGGCAGGCCCGCATTGGCTTGTGCTACGAGCTGGCGGTACACGCCTTCCGGCATGTTGTCGGAAAACAGTGCGTCGGACAGGGCATTCGGGAAATGCCGCACGTTGGCATCAAACTCCTCGCCCAACACTTGCGTGTTGAGATCGGCGCCGAAGGTGCCTTCATACTTCTTCCAGGCACCCCAGAACGCGTCGAATACCTTCTTGCGATCGTCGCGGTTGGCCAGTTGGCGGTATTTGGAGTAATTCGCCTGGTCGAGCTTGACGGTCGTGCCGTCGCTCAAGGTCACGGAGGGGAACGGCAGCTCGCCGTTGGAAAGCTGGCTGTAGATGTTGTCCGGCTGTGCCAGCACATTGCCCGCCGCCGCCATGACGCCTTCCGCCTCCGGGCCCAGCGTGTGCGGGGCCCCGCGCAGGATGTTGTCGAGCTGGAAGCCGAACCGGCTTTGCAGTTCCGGCGCCTCCTTTTCGAAGGCCTTCACCTTGTCGGCACCAATGGCGAGAATCGCGGGTGTGAGCCAGGCCGTCTTCTCGCCCAGCGTGGCGGCGAGCGCTTGTGCAATCTGCAGCCGTTCCTGGTTGGCTCCGATCCGCACGTCCTCGTCGCGCTTGAGCGAGGCATAGACGTAGAGGCGATCGATGTCCTTGCGCGCGGCGCTGACAGCCTTGAGCGCCGTCAGCATGTCCTGTGCGCTTTTGCCGAGCGTATCCTTGTAGCCGTCGAGCTTGCCCACTTCGGTCAAGGCGTTGGACTTGGCGGCGGTCCAGGCATCCGCGCTGGGATAAAGATCGGTGAGATCCCACATGTAATTGGCGGGCGCTGCCGCTTGCTGGGCGCCGAGCGCGGGCGATAGCGCGGTCGATAGAACCAGCGCGGCCAGCAAGGCAATTCGCTTCATGGACACTCCCCTCGAATGAGCCGATTGTGGCAATCTACGACAGGCAAGGATAGGCCGCGTTCACATTTGCGCGCGCTGGATTGCCACGGCTGCGTCCGTGCCGGTAGCGTGTCATGCCTCAAGGCGACGGAACAACATTTGGCCTGCGTAGGGAGCCCTCGTGAAACCAATACCTCTGCTTATTGCGAGTCTGGCGATGTTTGTTGCAGCACAGGGTGCACCGGCCCCGCGGTTAACCATCGCGTCCCTGGCCGACCTGCCGGTCGTGGAGCGCACGCCCTATGACGCGAGCGTCAATGCAGGTGCGGCGGTGGACGCGGCCTTTGCGCGGGCCAAGAAGAACGGCAAGCGCGTGCTGATCGATCTCGGCGGCAACTGGTGCGGCGACTGCATCGTGCTGGCCAACATCATGCAGCTTCCGGAGATGAAGCCGTTCCTCACGGCGCATTTTGAAATTGTCGCCGTCGATGTCGGCCGCTTCGACAAGAACCTGCAGATCCCCGCGCGCTTCGGCATCACAAACCGGCTTGAGGGCGTGCCCTCCGTGATCATCGCGGAGCCGGACGGCCGTTTCGTCAATTCCGGCCACATCGCTGCCCTGGCCGATGCGCGTCACATGACGCCGCAAGCCATCGCCGACTGGCTGGCTCAGTGGGCGAAGTAGGCCGCATGCGCCGCCTTGGACCGCCGCGGTGCCGCGCGTCCCGAAGTTAGGCTGCCGACGTCTTGACGGAGGTTAGCCGCCTTGCCGGTTGTGCCGTCGATTGGCGGATAATCAGCTCGTAGGCCTGCGTCCAGCGCTGCGGCTCGGCGGAGGATGGTGGATTGACGATGCAATCGACCGCCGTGTAGCCGGTCAATTCCATTTTTTGGCGGCACGTCGTCAGCGCCGGTGTGACCGTGCGGGCAACCGGTGCGTCGTCGAAGCCCGCGAGCGAGAGGTCGTCGGGAATGCTCAGGCCCTGCTCGATCGCGGTGTCGAGAACGGCCACGGCAATCTCGTCGTTGCAGGCAAAAACCGCCGACGGCAGCGGACGGACGCTCAGGAGCCTTTTCGCGGCATCAAGGCCCGAGGAATGATCGAAGGTGCTGCTCTGTACGCAGAGCTCCTCGACGATCGGAAGTCCGGCGCGGTTCATCGCGTCGCGGAATCCGGCCAGGCGCGCGTTGGCGTCGTTGTGGTCGGTGGGGCCTTTGATGAAAGCGATGCGCCTGTGACCCAGACCGATCAGGTAGGTCGTCATGTCGAATGCCGCCTGCCGGTTGTCGACGCCGACATTCAAGGCATCGCCCGTTCCGGTGGGCGGGGCGATCCGAACGGCGCGCAACCCGGCGGCGGAAATGAGCTGCAACAGTTCGGGCATATTGCATAACGGATCCGGCAGGATGACGCCGCGCAAGGGCAGGGACGAGACGAACGCTTCGACGCGCGCCGCGATGTCGGGATCCTGCAGTTCGAACGACTTGATCGCCAGTGTGCAATTCCATTTCCGGCATGCCGCCAGCATTCCGGTCTGCAGCATGGCCAGATAGCCCGAGCCGACCATTGGCGAGTCGCAGATGAAACCGATCAGTTGACGCGATGAATCCATGATCCCTATCGCAAATCCCGGCCGTTCGATCCGACACACCGATTCCCCGAGCGAGAATCGAAGGAAGAAGCCTAGAAGGCCCTTGCGACCGATGCATTACAACACAGACGGGTGCGACAACGCGATCATCGATTTCACGCTGCGATGACGGTCCGCAAAAAGTCCGCAACCGCAAACCGGAGTGTATGCGAAACGTAGCAACGCGTGCATCGCACTGGACGCCTGCAACCATCAAGCGAGTCTGCACCAGCGGGAATCAGCACTGGCTAAGTTATGGGCAGGCGGTGATCGATTTTACATGCTGCGGCTCAGGATGAACTTCACTGCCGCAGGCGCGACAAGCTGATTGCCGTTCATGTCCTGGTACACGGGCACTTCGACATCGGCATAGATTTTCCAGTTTCCTCTGTCGATTTCGAATCCCGGCGACACGATCAAGCGCGTATATCCGGTGTTGTCGGGGTCTCCGCTCAGTCCGCCGTCCCGTCCGCGGTTGGAGACGATCATCTGGAAAATCGGCGCGATGTGCACGTCGCCGGCCATGAAGTTGTTGTAGGAGAGGCCGACGGCGGCGTTCAGTTCGGCGCCCGGGCGATAGCGGTTTTCGAGCGAGATTTCGTGTTGCCATAGCGCCTGCGCGAAGTAGGAGAATGACTGATCGGCAGTGAGCGCGCCGGTATGATATCCGCCCAGCAACACGTCCGTGCTGCCCGAACCGATCTCGGTGTCGGGGTCGAAGTTGGCATAGGTGCTGTCGCCCGTCGCAAGCTTGACGCCGAAGACAACGCCGCTGGACATGTCGTCCGAAAATCCCGAATACACGCCCATCAACCTGATGTCGCCGAGCGCGCCGTGCTCGAACGAAGCGAGATTGCCGTCCTCGTCCGTCGTCTTGAAGGTGCGGTTTGTGAACGGCACTTCCGCCATGACTCCCCAACTGGCGTTGAACATGTATTGCCCGCCGACGAGGAGAAAGTCGGAACGAATTTCCTTGTCGTCGTTGTTGGCGGCCGGCGCCCGCGAGGTGCCGCTCCAGTTTTTATTCTGATCGAGAAAATCGTATTCGGCGAACATCGTGCCGCCGGGCCCCGCGGGTAGAAGAGAACTGGTCCCGACGTCGAACACGGCGCAGCCGCAGGCGCAGGCCAGCGCCTTCACGGGAAGCAACGCCACAGCACCGAGAAAAAACGCAGCCGCGATGCTTGAAGATGGAAGTTTCTGCAATGTGTCATTCGTGTGCGCTCGCGCCCGCAAGCGCGCGCCATTGTCCAACATGGAGTCCTCGTCCGATAAGTTCAATTCCCATTGCGCCGGACGTCCGGCGCAAACTCTCGCCGTAGCGACAAACTACGCGGGCAAGGGCGGGGCCCTGGGCGACTGGGGCGTGTGCCGCAACGCGCGTTCCGCCGCGTTGAAGGTCGCAAACTGCAAAACCGTCGAGGCCACCATAGAAGGCAACGGCAGAGCCGAGGCGATCGCTGGCGTCACGAGATGCGGCGCCGCCGCAAAGGGGCAGACCTGATGGTCATGGTCGCCGTTCCGGTCGTGCTGCGGCTTTGCCGGTTTGTCTTCCGCCATCATGTGTCCGGGACCGTCCATCGTGCAGACGACGAGCGGCGTCCCGGCTGCGCCGGACGGATTCGGCATCCAGCCGGCGGGCAAGAGGGCGCGCAGCAGGATCGCGACAAGCGCGAGATGAACTCCAGCCAGACGTGCTGCGTGCGGCATGCGACCTCTTTGCAAGAGGCTTCCCGCAGCACCTGAATTTGTCAAGGAAATGAGGCCTGCACCGCCGGCGGAGCACGACCGCCCGCCCGGTTTCGCGGCGCGCCGCTACGTCAATGCCCCTGAATGCCGTGGCGCAAAATCGAATCGATGCGGGCAAGCGGCGAACCAGCCGTCGCTAAACGCCGAAGGCGGATTTGCATACGCGCAAACCCGCCTTCCGTTTAAGCAAGAGAAATGGAAGCGACGGTCACTCGACCGGATCGCTGGCCGTGAACGGCGAACAGCACGGCTTGGTCACGGCGTGGAATTCCATGAACTCCGCCCGCGTGCCGTCCGGGTCATACATGTTGAACTGCCACTTGCCGTCCTTGCCGATTTTCGGCCCGTCGTTCTTCTCGGAAACCCGTTCGCCGTCGGTCAGCAGCGTCACCGTCTTTTCCATGTTGCCCACGCCCAGCGCGAAGTGGTTGAGCACGCCGGCGTTTGCTTGCGACATGGTGGCGGGAATGCCCGTTTTCTCCGGCCCCTTGACGATCATGTATTCCATCCAATCGGTGCCGTCCGGGACCTGCTGCGAAATCCACGCCGGGTTCTCGGCATTCATGCCGCCGAACCAATAGGGCCTGAAGCCGAGCAGCGTGCGATAGAACGGGTCCAGCGCCGCCTCGCTGTGCACGATCATGCCGAAATGGATGATGTGGTTCGACAGCGGATTGTTCGGGATGTCGAGGAGCTGTTTGCCCTGCTGCACGAATTCGATTCTGTTGCCCTCGGGATCGGTTACGACGAACCACTTCGAGCCGTCGGCGCCCTTGTTGATGGCGAATGCCTTGATGTGGTTGGCGACGAGGAACTTGCGCATCGCGGCCACGTCCGTGGTGTTGAAGGCGGCGTGATCCATGCGGTTGACCGAGGTCGAGCCCGCGGGCAGCGGCAGCACTTCCACCCACTGATGCGCATTGAAGTAATAGCGCACGCCGGCCTTGTTTTCGGGATCGTCCTTTTTCGTCGCGCCGAGGTTGTGCGTGTAGAACGCGTCCGACTTGGCCATATCGGCCGAGTAGACGCTGAAATGCGAAACGCTGGTGATCGGCGGGCGCACCGGCGCGGCGGCCTGGGCTCCCACCAACGACAATACGGCCAACAGAACGATGGACGTTTTCATACGCTTACTCCCGTTTGTTATGGCGCCTCGGCAGGCAGATCCTGGTAGCTGACGAAGGCGATCAGTTTACTGTCCGGCGACCAGTTGGGCGAATCGATCGTGCCCTGGCCGCCGACGATATGGACGAGATCGCGCGTCGTTCCATCGCTCATGGCGCGAAGCCGCAGCGCAACGTCCTTGTTCATCGGATGGCTGCTTGCCCCGCCGTCGCCCTTGGCATAGCTGAGGAACACCATCCATTTGCCGTCCGGCGACAGGTGCGGATACCAGTCGTCGAAGGCGTCGTCGGTGACCTGTTGCTGTCCGCTGCCGTCGGGACGCATGCGCCAGATCTGCATCGCGCCCGTACGGTTCGAATTGAAATAGAGGTATTGCCCGTCGGCGGAGAACTCGGCGCCGTCGTTCAGTCCCGTGTCGGTGAGGCGCTTTGCCGGGCCGCCCGCGACGGGGATCGTGTAGATGTCTTCGTGACCGTTTTGAATGCTGGTGAAGGCGATCGTTGCGCCGTCCGGCGACCAGCCATGGAAGAACGAGATCGGTTGATGCGTCAGCCGCCGCGCGGCGCCGCCTGTGGCCGGCACGATCTGCACATCTGGACCGCTTTCGCCGGGCGCCTTGCAGCTCACCGCATAGCTCTTGCCGTCGGGCGAAAAACCGTGCTCGCCCCAGCAACCGGTGGCCTCGCCCGTGTCGAACGGCTGGCGGGGCCCGCCCGCGGGCGGATCAGCCAAGGGGATGCGGAAGAACTTGCCGTTGTCGTTGATGACCAGCGACTTGGCGTCCGCCGCCCAATTCGGCGATTCGTAGACGCCCGGCTTGGTCTCGATCACCGTGGCCATGGGGACGTTTTCGTTGATCTTGAAGGTCTGCAGGGTCGAATAGGTGACGAGCTTGCCGGTCCAGGGAGCCGGCTCTTCCAGCCGCACATGGGAAAATACCGCCTTGTCCGTCGTGGCCGCGTCATGGGCCGTAAGCCCGATCCCAACGTAAAAAGGCCCGTTCAGATGCAATTTCATCGACGCGCCGACCTGATGCAGCGGTTCGCCGTGCATGCTGAGGTAGAGCGTGAAGGTGTCGCCGCGCTTCTCGATCCGCAAGGTTTGCGGTGCATCGATGTTCAGCTCGACATCTTGCGTGTTGCCGCCTTTCTCGCGGCGGTATTGCAGGGCGGTCAGCCTCGTACCGTGCTGGGCCGCATCGGCATAGACGGAATCCTCGTCCAACGTCTGACGCACCATCAGGAGCGCTTTGCGGTGCGGGCTGGGTTCGTGCCCATAGGCGACCGGCGGCCACGCGATATCGGCGGTGAGCGTCGCATCGCCCGACATCTTCTTCCAGACGAAATGGAATGCGTCCTTTCCGGCCCATAGATTCGCGCCCGCCGAGGTGATGGCATAGGTGTCGGTTTTCGCGTCGTAGACGGCCGTGCCGGGCGGGCTCACGCTGCCGACATCGGCTTGGCCGTCGAAGATGCCGAGGCTCGCGGCCATGGCGGGTCCGGTCAGCACACCCAGAAAGGCAAGCGCCGCGATCGTCCGCATGATTCCGCCCTGGGTTTTGTTTGCGCTACCATACCGCCGCCGGGTGCAGCGGTGTCAACAGAAGGGTTGAGAAGCCGGCCCGCCCAAGTTGAAGCTGTGCGGTTTCAACGCGCGGTGCCCGAAATCCTCCCGGAGATTCACGCGCTAATCATAGGGCCGGTCGCCGTCGACGGACGGCCCTGACGACGATACCCAACGCTGAATCTGCTCGGCCCAAGGCCTCGGGAGCGCCCGGGTGAGAGACCTGACGATCTGAGTCCTCATATAGCTCTCAAGCCGGGGGTTCATGGAGCCCAGCATTCCGCGGCGATCGGGCGGCAGATAGGGGACCGGATCCCCGTTGGTCTGAAACACATAATGATCGAACATCATGCGCCAGATTTCGCGGCGGCTGGTGGGCAGTGCCGTGATCGACATCAATCCCAGCGCAAGCGCCGCGAAGGGAGACGCCGGCCCCCGACTCGAATCGAACCACCAGTGATTTACCAGGAGGTTCAGGGGATCGAGCGATTCCACGTTGTGCCACCAGAGGTTCGGGATAAAAACGGCGTCCCCCGGCTCAAGCTCCGCCGTTTCGGCCGCGGCCAGGGCTTTCGCGAACAGGGGATAGCGTTCGAGGTCGGGCGCGGAAACCTTCACCAAACTGGTCGGCTGTCCGCCAGGCGCGAAGTCCAGAGGCCCGATATAAAGATTGGGCAATTGGTCCGGCGGAAAGAACGTGAAACGCCTATGCCCGGCAGCGACGCAAGCGACGCCATCCAGCATGTCGTAATGCGTCGGTGCGGTGACCGCATTGCCGATCCACAGCCTGGGAACGACCGCCTTATCCAGAATATCGAGCGTGTTCTCACGGGCGAACTGCGGGAAATCCTCCGCCGCCGACGCTGCGGGCGCGTAGATCGCCGGTGGATTGGGATGATCCATATGCGACAGTATGCTTGCGGCGGTCACGTGGAACGGCTGCTTCGTGCGCTCGAAGTTCATGCCGGTGATGTCGTCGTTGTAAAAAAACACACCCTTGATGTCCGGCGGCGCGACGAACGCTCGCATCGGATGGCCCAAATCGCGCGCTCGAATGTAATCGTAGAGCGCCTGCGGCGACTGGGCCGCCGCTCGCACGACCGGCCAATGCGCGACCAGCCCTTTCAAGACGGCCGGTCTGTCCCGTGGGATGATCTCGTTGCGGAATGTCTTGAGATCGACGTCCCGCCATTCCGCCGTTCGTGGAAGCGCGGTTTGTCCTGAAAAACCGGCGCCCGCCATTGGCCCGCCACCTCTTCGTTGCCGGTCGAAACCGCCGAAACGAATTAGCATCGCTCTAAACTGGTGTCGAGAGTAGCGCCGGCCGGACGACGGCGGCGCGGCGTCTTCACTGTCCGCAACGGTTGCGATTGTGGACGTCGGAAGACTGCCGTCGTTTTGCGCCGCGACAGAGAGCGTCGCATCGATTTGGTTGGCGATATCTTTGGTGCGGGCGGCCGGACTTGAACCGGCACAGGCCTTTCGGCCCTACGGATTTTAAGTCCGTTGCGTCTACCATTTCGCCACGCCCGCGCAGGAACGCGAGGTATAGACCAGCCCGGAGCGCGCCGCCACGCACAACCTGGGTGCGACTTGTGGTTGAGTGGGTGACGGAAGTGCGTGTACGAACAAGGAATTACGCGCCATTGACACGAAGAAGTCGGCGGCTATAGTGCCCCGCCTTTTGAAAGAGCCGTACCGCAATGACCAAACGCGCGCCCTCCAAGTTCAAGATCGACCGCCGCATGGGCGAAAGCATCTGGGGCCGCCCGAAGAGCCCCGTCAACAAGCGCTCCTACGGTCCGGGCCAGCACGGCCAGCGTCGCGCCAAAAAGCTCTCCGACTACGGCACGCAGCTTCAGGCCAAGCAGAAGCTGAAGGGCTATTACGGCAACATCACCGAGAGGCAGTTCCGCCGCTATTACCAGGAAGCCTCGCGCCGTCCGGGCGACACCGGCGAGAACATGATCGGCCTGCTCGAGAAGCGCCTCGACGCGCTCGTCTATCGCGCCAAATTCGCGCCGACCCCGTTCGCCGCCCGCCAGCTCGTCAGTCACGGCCATGTGAAGGTCAACGGCAAGCGCGTCACCATTGCCTCGTACTTGATCCGCGAAAACGACACGGTGGAGCTTTCGGCCAAGGCCCGCGACATGGCCCTGGTGATCGATGCAAGCAAGAGCCCGGAACGCGACACGCCGGATTATCTCGAGGTCGATCCCGGCAAGAGCGCGAAATTCCTGCGCACGCCCAAGCTCTCCGACGTGCCTTATGCCGCGCAGATGCAGCCGCACCTGATCGTCGAATTCTATTCGCGCTAGGAGCGCAATCCGGGAAAGTGTGAAGCGGTTTTCCGGAAAATTGCGCGAGCAGAAATCGAAATTCGATTGCGCCTTTTGCAGAGCCCCGCGATGATCGCGGGGCTTTCGCGTTTCCTAAGGACGGCGCGATGACCTACACGCTCTTTGGCGAAAACGGCTCCGGCGCATTTTGCATAGAGGCGGCGCTGGCCGAAGCGGGCGCGCCTTACGATTTCCGCGACATCGCCCTGGAGAAGGACGAGCAGCGTTCGCCCGAATTCCTTGCCCTCAATCCGAGCGGCAAGATCCCGGCGCTGAAACTGCCGTCCGGCGAGATCGTCACCGAAACCTCGGCGCTCTTGTTTCTGATTGCCGAACGTCATCCCGGCGCCGCGCTGCTGCCGCCGGTTGAAGCGCCCGAGCGCGCGCAGGCGCTGCGCTGGATCGCCTTCATGGCGTCGGAAGTCTATCCCATGGTCGAGATCGCCGATTATCCGGAGCGCTTCGTCGCAGACCACAAAGGGGCCGCGATCCTCAAGCGCAGCGCCCGCGACCGCATCCGCGAGCGCATGCTGGCGGTCGAAGAGGCCGTTGCCGGTCCATGGTTCCTGGCGAGCGGGTTTTCCGCCGTCGATATCTATGCCGCCATGTTCAGCCGCTGGCGCGATTGTCGGGTGGACGGCTGGCGGGAAGATCATCTCGCGAAGATCTGCGCCATCGC
>Ga0187810_10000470_pt1 | contig 15573 bp, 15 predicted proteins | sample NC_wetland_sal_i_9_FD_132963 | JGI IMG/M metagenome (GOLD analysis project Ga0187810, IMG submission 132963) | Wetland sediment microbial communities from Neuse River Estuary, North Carolina, USA - ASW_5 | ecosystem: Environmental > Aquatic > Freshwater > Wetlands > Sediment | place: USA: North...
GCCCGCGCCATGAAATCCATCGCCGAAAAACTCTTCCCCTGGACCTTCGAAGCCTACAACAAATTCAAGGTCAAACTTGTCGACACCCAAAATACAGAGTCGTAGTTTCCATATTTCACAGCATCGGTATTCTCTGCACGATTCAAGTCTTACGTCAGCTTTTTCTCGAATGGCGTACCTTTTTGAGCCTCCTCAATCAGCACAAGGAGATTTTCAATAGGGACGTCTCCCTCGACAGCATGTGCAGGTGAAAGAATATACCCACCGTGTGCACCTAGCCGAGCCATTTTCCGAACCTCTGCACGAACATCTACCGTACTACCATAGGGCAGGGTTCGCTGCGTGGATATTCCGCCCCAAAAAGCCAGCCTCCCGGCATACTGCTTCATGAGTTGCGCTACATCCATCACCTCGGGCTGAAACGGATTAAAGACTCCCAAGCCAATCGAAATGAGATCCGGGAACAATTCATCCACATCTCCACAAGAATGAATAAAGACCGTCTTTCCAGCGTCCCGCACCACCCCGTACATTCTCATCACCCGTCGAAAAATAAATTCCCTCCACAAATCGTACCCCATCAATAACCCATGCTGTTGTCCCCAATCATCTCCAAAGTAGACTGCATCAATATCGTATTCGAGAGCCTTTTTCACCTGGGCAATATCATAATCAGCTATCGCATCCAACAACTCGTGAACAAAATCAGGGTTTTCAATAAGATCCCCATACAATGCCTCCAGTCCCCGCAATGTCCAAGCTCGCTCAAATAAGGAAAACCCAATCGAAAACAGCCGATAGCGATTCCCATACCGTTCGAGTTTCTCTGGGATATCCGCAAAAAAACGTTCGTTCAGCGGATCGGGAAACTGATAATTTTTCAGAGTCGGCTCCGGCAAGACTTGCCCCTCGACATTACCAATATCCCTGTCAATCGTCCGATTCCAGACAACTCCAAACACATCCCGGTAGCGATCATTTCCCAATGAATCAAAAAAAACTATCCCATTCCCCATTCCAACAACGTGATTGCAAAGAATGGGTTCCAGATCATCTGTTCCAAAGTGCTTTTTCAGCTTTCCATACGCTTCCTGGGTAAACCCCATCGACCAAGGGACATAGTGTGGACGGCGAAAAGCCACGGTTTCTTTTACAATTTCTCGAGGTGTCATATTGGATAATGAAGATTGGGACATACCTCGATCCTATTGGATTTCAAAAAAATGAACATGGACTAAAACTACAGGAATATGGACAAATCAAACCGTATGACATAAATATCCATATCATAAACCTCACATGCCTCATCACTTTGAAATTATTTTTCGACCGGAAATTCAGGACATCTTTGATCACTTTTGCGGCCTGATGAATGTAAGAATCGCCTTTTACTCTCCAAATGGCGAAGAACTTCGAGTCGGAAACAATCAGAACATGTGCTCCTACTGCCACATGATTCGCCGGAAACTCGGTTACGATTTCATGTGCCAGACTCTGGATGTCCATGTGCGGCAAGAGGTGGCTAAAACTGGCATTCTAAAATCATACACCTGTCACGGTGGTATGATAGAAGCTGTCATGCCTGTCGTAGTTTGCGGACGATTGCTCGGCTTTATTATGATCGGACAATTTCGGCAGAGAAAAGCTCCTCCATGCACCGTTCTAAAAAAAACCTCTCCAGCACTTCGACGAAAACTCCATAAAACCTTCAGGGAAGCGCCAAACCTTACTCCAAGGCAGGTGAAACACACCCTTGGAATATTTGAGATGTTGGTTCGTTATATATCTGAAAAGCACCTTGTGAATGCGGATGATACTCTCCAGTCCCTCATCCAGCGTCTGCAAAAATTTCCAGAATCACGGCTCTCCCTCCAACAAGCATCTGCTCTCGTTGGATACAGCCCTACAGCTCTTTCCCGCTTGTTTAGAAAAAAATTGGGAAAGAGCTATATCCAAATGAAAACCCAACTACTTTTGGAGAAGGCCAATTCTATTTTTAAGGAACACCCTGGTATCAAAATACAGGATGTTGCCTATCAATTGGGCTTTGACGACCCGTTGTACTTTTCGCGCCTCTACCGGAAAAAAAGTGGGGAACGAGCCCGAGATGCTGCCAGGCGTTTGTCTGGTTAGAGCCCCTGCGGAATCTTCTCAAGGATGTAGCATTCGATGATGTCATCCACCTGATACTCGGAAAAATTTCCCAGCCGGACGCCGCATTCCATTCCGGCGCGAACTTCGTTCGCCTCATCCTGAAAGCGCTTGAGGGTGACAATCTGCCCATCGTAAATCGGCTGCTTCTTGCGGAGCACCCGGGCGCGGCCCGATTTGCTCAGCCGTCCATTGTTCACAATGCAACCCGCAACGGGGAACTTCGAAAGTTCAAACACCTTCTTCACCAAGGCGGTGCCGATGGAACTTTCACGGGTGATCGGATCGAGGAGCCCGGCCATGGCCTCGCGCACCTGATCGATCAATTCATAAATAATGCTGAAGAGCTTGATCTGGACTTCTTCGTCCTTCGCCGCCTGCGCCGCACTGTTATCGGTCTTGGTATTGAACCCGATGACAACGGCGGAAGATGCCTTGGCGAGAAGAATATCCGACTCGGAAATGGGCCCCACTGCCGTGAGGATGAAGTTGACCTCCACCTTGTCCGTCTTGATTTTCTTCAGAGATTCGACAATGGCTTCCAGAGATCCCTGCACATCGGTCTTGAGGAGGATGTTAAGAGTCTTCTTTTGACCGGCGGCAATCGTCGCAAAGAGATTTTCCAAAGTGACGGCCCCGGTGGCCGTATTCAACTTGCCGAGGCGGAGAGCCTCATGCCGCTCCTCGGAAATCTGCCGGGCTTCGCGCTCCGATTTCACGACAAGGAATTCTTCACCCGGCCCGGGCGCACCGCTGAAACCGATAACCTTGACCGGAATGGACGGCCCCGCGCTCTTGATATTTTTCCCGGAATCATCGACCAAGGCCTTGGCCTTGCCCATGTGGTGGCCGCAGATGAAAAAGTCGCCGACATGGAGCGTCCCCTCCTTCACAAGAATGGTGGCCGTGGCTCCCCTGCCCAGTTCGATCTGGCTTTCCACCACGGTACCACGAGCATCCCCCTTGGGCTCGGCCTTCAATTCAAGCATTTCAGCCTGAAGCTGGATCATTTCGATGAGATTCTCAATGCCCACCTTTTTCGTTGCCGAAACCTCGCAGAAAACGACATCGCCGCCCCACGTATCCGCCACCAGACCTTGCTCCTGAAGCTGTCCCCGCACCTTGTCGGGATTGGCACCTGGCGCGTCGATCTTGTTGATCGCGACCATGATCTTCACCTTGGCGGCACGGGCGTGCTGCAATGCCTCGATGGTCTGGGGCATGCAGCCATCATTCGCAGCGACAACAAGCACGACAATATCCGTGATATTCGCCCCGCGCGCACGCATGGCAGTGAAAGCCGCATGGCCGGGAGTATCCACAAAAGTAATGAGATGCCCGTTACGGTTCACCGTATAAGCACCGATATGCTGGGTGATGCCACCCGCTTCCCCGGCAGCAACGCGAGTCTCCCGAATCGCATCCAAGAGCGAAGTCTTGCCGTGATCGACATGCCCCATGATGGTAACAACCGGAGGACGCCCCTTGAGTTCCGCATCGGTAACGATCGGTTTCGGCGGAGGCTCGACAACCGGCTCAACCTTGTGCACGCCGCCACCTTCCTTGCGCTTTTCGACATTGAAGGCGAAGCCTCGTTTTTCACAAACCTTCCGGGCGAGGTCTTCTTCAATGGCTTGATTGAGCGTGGCAAAAACGTTCATTTCCATCAGCTCATGGATCAACTGGAAAGGCTTGCAACCGACACGGGCAGCCAGATCCTTGACAATGATCGGTCCCTTCATGCTGATGATTTTGTCATCGGACAATTGGGAATCATCCACTGACGCTTCGCTCGTGGCCACGGGCTGGGGGGCGGGCATCGGTACCGGAGTCGGAATAATAACGGGAGTGGTCAACGGCTCTGCCTTGGCGGCTGGCACAGCCCCCTTGGGCGCGGCATGAGATGCTGCGTGAGGTCGACGCACAGACGGCGACGATTTCTTCGCGACAACAGCTTCAGAAGTACTGGTAGATGCGCCGACATCCGTAGTGCCTGTTTTTTTCTTTCCCGTTATTCCTGCCATGATACCTGGTTATTTCGTTGCTGCCTGTTGTTTTATCGAGTTGGCTTTTGCCCGGATTTCCTGAACCCTTTCCACAGGCAAATCCGGGAGGGCGCCAATCACGTCCTCCTCACTCTGCTCAATCAGATCATCGATGGAGGAGAAACCCGCCTTGACAATCTGAAGGGCCTCCTCGCGATCAATCTGGAGTAATTCCGCAATTCCTGCTGCGGCCTGATCAATCTTCTGCTCAAAACCGACAGCCTCACTCTTCTCCCGCTGGATGTCGATCTCCCAGCCGGTAAGTTTCGAAGCGAGCCGGGCATTCTGGCCCCGCTTGCCAATCGCAAGGGAAAGGTTCTCCTCATCGACATGGACGGCGACCTTTTTGGTCTTCTCGTCGATTTCAATCTTCTTCAGTTTCGCGGGCTTGAGCGCTTCGATGACCAGCTCATTAATGTTGGTCGACCAGCGGAAAAGATCAATTTTCTCATTATTCAGCTCGCGGACAATATTTTTCACCCGGGCTCCGCGAATGCCGACACATGCACCGACGGGATCGATCTTTTCATCGTTCGACCAGACAGCAATCTTCGTCCGGTGCCCAGCCTCACGGGCCAGCGCCTTGATCTCGACCGCCTTGTCATGAAGTTCGGAAACTTCCAGTTCCAAAAGCTTCCGCACAAAATCGGGATGTGCGCGGGTGAGGATGATTTCCGGGCCGCGCAGACCGCTGTCCACACTGAGGACAAGGGCGCGAATCCGCTCGCCAGGGGTATATTCCTCCGTTGGCACACGCTCGCGGGAGGGCATGATCCCTTCAAATTTTCCGAGATCAACAATGACATCCGACCGGTCAAAACGGCGCACCGTCCCGGTGATGATCGTCCCGGCACGATCCTTGAACTCATCGAAAATCATCGTCTTCTCAATGGAGCGGAGTGTCTGGTTGATGGTCTGCTTGAAAACCTGGGCTGCGATGCGACCAAAATCCTTCGGCGTGACCTCGACTTCGACAATGTCACCAATTTGTGCGTCAATCTTGCGCTGCCGGGCCTTTAGAAGCTGGATTTCCTCCGCCGGAGAGGCGACAGAGTCAACCACCTTGAGCGAGGCGAAAGCACCTATCTTGCCACTTTTCGGATCAAGCTCCACGCGGACATCCTTGGCCGGGCCAAAGGATTTTTTGCAGGCAGAAACGAGTGCATTCTGTATTGCCTCGATCATTACCTTGCGGTTGATCCCCTTCTCCTTCTCCATGTATTCAAGGACGGCCAAAAAGTCTTGGTTCATAATCGGTTTTGTATGATCGCTACTATTCTGCTGGTAGCTCCCTCATCCCGGGAAAAAAAAAGTGGAAACTTCTTAGTTCCCACTCCGGTCAAAAGGAAACGACTAGCCTTGTTATCATACCTAGCCAACGTATAGCGTCAAGAGGACAGTCGGGAAAAATCCGTTCCTACTTCCTCTTGAGGAAAGTGAGACACTCCAGATGCGCCGTGCGGGGGAAAAGATCGATCGGCTGAAACCAGAGCGGCTCGAAGGCTTCCGCCATGCTCCGAATATCCCGGGCCAAAGTCGCGGGCTGGCAGGAAAGATAGATCAACTCACTCGCCTCGCATTCAACAATGTCACGGCGTACCACTTCCGGCAAGCCCTCCCGAGGCGGATCGACCAGACACGTGAGAGGCCTCTTTTCCAAATGCTTCAGGGCCGCATGAAAAGTCGTTTCCGCCTCTCCCAGCATCGTGTGAACCTGCGGCGGCAGTTTTTTACGGGCCACTTCGACCGCTCGATGATCCGATTCGACTGTGACGATCTGTACCTCGCGTTCGGCAAGCTTTCCGGTGAAAAATCCGACACCGCTGTAAAGTTCCAGAACCGCTTTCGCATCCGCGCTGACGGCGGCGGTGACAACGGTTTGAAGTTGGGCCATGAGTGCCGCATTGGTCTGGTAAAAGGCCTCCCCCATGACGGCATCCGCCCGGATGGAATAGTGAGGGCGCGGGTGCGGCTTTGAACGGAGATGATGAAGCTTGCGATTCACCTCCGGAGTCGCCAGAAGACAATTCTCAATGTCGACAAGTTCCTTCCCATCCGTGGACCGAAAACCGACCTTCCCCCACTCCTGATGCACCGTGATCCGGTTGCGGTAACCTTCGTGCGTACCAGAGATAAGAGGAAGAATTTTCGGACTCTCCAAGCCACCCAGCCTCTTCAAAAGTTCGCGGAGCTGCCCCTCCTTGGAAGCCTTTTCCGTCGCATAGTCCATATGCTGGTACTGGCAGCCACCACATTTCTGAAAGTAGGGGCAGGGCGGTTCCTCCCGATGCGGAGAAGGAGTGAGCACTTCCATGAGTTCGGCGCGCAAAAAATTCTTTTTCTGCTGCACAATCCGGGCCCGCACCGTCTCCCCAGCGATGGTGAATGGCACAAAGACAACGCGATTGTCCACCCGCATGACTCCCTCACCCCCAAAGGCAATGTCAGTGATCCGCCCCTCAATCGATTTATCGTTCATACAACAAAAAGCCCGCGCCGGATACCGGGGCGGGCTCCATAAAAGAGTGCTGCTAAAATTCTAGTACCAATTATCGAGAAGCGTGGGGGGATAAGTGTTATCTTCACCATCCGAATCATAGGCAGGAGCCTTGATCGACTTGGTGACAATCGGAAAGGTAACCGTTTCAAAAGTCCCCAGACCGAAATCCATCATCATACGGGAAACCCCCTGAACGATCCCCTTGGAAATCCCCTGAGAAGGACCTTCGTCCTGCGTGACCGAGTACCAGGAATCAGGGACTTCATCAACGGCCAAAAACATATTGGCCAGACCACGTCCCAGTTTGTCGTACATGTTTTTCTCCCTCGGCATATGAATATCCGCCGATGCGAAGGAGGTAATCAGACAAAGACCCAGTAGGACGCTCATCGTTCTCATAGTAGTCGAGCTTTTTACTTTAAAGGGTATAGAAAGGCAAGTACTCTTTTCCGAAAAATACACCTTACCTATTGCCTTTTCAGCTTCCACTGTTGGTCGACAATTCTTTATCAGTCGAATTTTTCGCACCGACAGCCATCCGAACCGCATTTGACCAACTTCCGAAGAAATGGGGCTTGCAGGCCGCGGCAAAAAGAGCTGGCTGAACCTTGCGAACTTCCGAACTGAGGAGATTACTTCCATCGGCCTTCAGGCTGCGGATTCCATCCAGTATTTCTTCCTTCGTCCAACGGCGACGGAGACGCACCTTGGAATAATCAATACCCGCGTGAGTCACCGCATTCGCCCAGTTGCCAAAGCGCCGTCTGGCCGTGGCCACCAGCGGGTTGGCGGATTGATCCATTGCCTTGGAACTCAGATCGGCCCCATCAGTATGGAGGCGTCGAATCTCAGCAAGGATAGTCTCTTCGTTCCACGAGCGATAACGATAAATCTCATCAGCGGGCAAATTTGCGGCCTTCAGGGCATTTTTCCACGAGGAGAAATGGTTGGCCCGAATCGCTGCGTAAACCAAGGTGTTGTGCTCGCTCAACATCATGGAGCGGAAAGAAAGATCCACCCCTTTTTCATGCAAACTCTGGATCTCGGCGATGATGACCTCCTTTGTCCAGCGACGATAGCGACGAAGTCCTTCGTACTTCAACCCGGCGGCTTCGACGGCTTTTTGCCAACTTCCGAAATACCGGATGGCAGCGGCCAGAAGTGTCTGGTGATGCTGCCTCATATGGTGAGAAAAGAGAGGTTGACGACGCTTGTGAAGATCTTTGATCTCCTCACGTACTGCGTCGGACGTCCATTTGCGATTTGTTTTACCTAGTTCCATAAGCTAAAATGATAGATGCGATAGACGCAAACCGTAGCATAGAATTTCGATGGTGCAACAAGTTCCATTAATTTTTTCCTCTAAAAGCATTGGGTATTTATACTTAGTTTTTTTCAGCTTATTCGATAAAATCACCTGCGTGCAAAAAGTCATCAACTCGATTCTCAGCTGATTTGAAGCTTAACTTCAGCAGCAAATTAAATCATAAGCTTCTAATTGTAAGCTGTTTATAAAGTTTCATACATTATTCCAAAGAAGCAATAACAAGCAGTATGAACATTTCACCTCAATGCTATATTTTGTCACCCAATCCAAATTCACCTCATCATTTTTTTGTGGTGAGTTTACGGAGAACGGTGGAACTCTTATAATGCGTAGGACACTTCATGAAATCTCTCATTTTGCACGAATTAAATTAATTTTAACCAAATTTTGCCATATTATCATGAGAAAACTCTATGCTCCTTATTGATAGAAAGAGGCTTTCTATTAGCATTTTTACTAAAAGTAACCCCTCATTCACTTCATCTTCATGCTTCAAAAAGGGGAAAGAAAAGCCTCCAGAATCAAGGGAAATTTCACCTCGTAAAAACCACTCGGATGTTATCGAGATGCAGCCAGAGGTGGAAAACTTTCAAACACCTTCTCACGACTGTAACGTTCCACCACAGTCATGAATACATAATCAGGCTTATAGGTTTCAACAAGTTCCGCAAATCGCTCCGGGCCAGCCTGATCGTAGTGTACCATGACCAAATCGGAAAATGTAGCCGCCATATACGGCGCCACAGCCGTGGCAAATGAATCACACAACCATAGCACCTTCTTGTGGTTCAAGGCGTTGGGAGATTTGATCCGCACGGTATACCCAAAAAAAGCGTCTGTTTTGGGATTACCTCCGGTCGAAAACACCTTCGTCGAATCAAAGTCGGACTCCTCCGTCTCAATGGGCGGATGATCTTTGATCTTTATCTCCATGTCCGCTTCCAGATCGGTCAAAGTATCGCCCAAGTACAGGAATCTCGCCAAATCCCCGCCTTTGCGTCGGAAAGTCCTGACAAGCCGCACATCCTCATCGCCAAGCCAGACCCCGCTTTCCGTGCGACCTATCTCTTTGATAAAATGTCGAAATGCCAGCCATGCCCCAAGGCTGTTCCAGTGCGTGTCGGTCTGATAGTACAAAAGCGGTGCGTCGAACCCGGCCCGGGCCTCCTTTAACACCAGTCTTGTATCGATATAAACCGGTGCCACGTGGGGCATGAGATTGTCCGTCAGTGAAGGCGTTACAGGCCTCGCCCAGTCCGGCAGGAATTCCGGATAAATCGTCTCCTTATCCGGTGCCAGCATGACCCGGAAAACCTTGACGCCTTTATTTTTTAACCACGCATCCCATGCCTGGGTCGCCTCCCCGATCCTGCGGGCCGTCTTCTCATCCTCATCCGTAATCAAGCGTCGCCGATTCGTGATGACAGACTGGTACATATCCCCCAAATACAGCCACCCGCTTTTGCCTGCCAGACATTGATCCGGATCCAGGCTCATACCCCATTTATAAAATACAAAACTGGGAAAAGATAAGGCGAAATCAAAATTAAAAAGTTCGGCTTCCGGTTTTGCATACAGTTTTTTGTCCATCTTCACCACGCCGGAAACGATGTTTTTGACCGGGACAACCGCCAGCACAACCAGAGCCGTGAAAATCAATGTGAGAACTTTGGCTTTCATGTTTTGCCACTTAAAAAGTGTAATAAAGAAACACCGTACTCTTGCTGGCCACCGCAAAATACAGGGCAATGCAGAACAGCGTGAGCACCCACGCCAGCTTGGCGTCACTCTGCTCACTTAACATCAACTCCGTCGAGTTCTTTTGGCGTAAAATGACAAACCCCGTCGCAATCAGGGGGAGACTAATCAGGTTGACCGCCAGCCCCAGAGGCAGCACCCGCAAAAGTTGATCCATAAAGGTTCCGCCCCAGGCCAGTTTGAAAGTAGGCACATCCGCCAGGGGAAAACTCCACACCGACCCCAGGTCCACCATGCCCTTCAGGACTTTTTGCGCATCGTGCAGCGTCTTGGCGCGGAAAAACACCCACCCAATATTGATGAAATTAAAAGTGATCAACCAGGAGAGCTCGGTCGGGAGGGAAATCCGGAGGAAGCCCCACAACCGATGAATCACCAGCGCAGCCCCATGCATCACCCCCCAGATGATAAACATCCAACTGGCCCCGTGCCAAAGCCCCCCCAACACAAAAGTCACCATGATATTGAAAAGCGTTCTCGCCGTGGAATGGCGGCTTCCTCCCAACGGAAAGTAAAGGTAATCCCGCAAAAAACGACTCAACGTGATATGCCACCTGCGCCAGAAGTCCTGAATATCGAGCGCTTTGTACGGGGAATTAAAATTTATCGGCAGCCAGATGTTAAATAGCAGAGCCGAGCCAATCGCCATATCGGAATACCCGCTGAAATCAAAATAAAGCTGAAAGGTGTAGGAAAGGCTTGTCGTCCACGCACTGAAAAAATCGAGCCGATTGGTCACGTCAAACCCGGCATTTGCCCAAATGGCAAAAGTATCCGCAATGACCACTTTTTTAAACAGTCCGATGCTGAAAATAATCAGCCCGAGAAGAATGTTCCGGTAGCGAATGGGCAAAGTCCACCGCGACTTGAACTGAGGCATCATGTCCGCATGATGAAGAATCGGCCCCGCGATCAGATGGGGAAAAAAAGTCACAAACAACGCATAGTTGAGAAAGCTATATTCCTCCACCTTGCCCCGGTAACAGTCGACCAGATAGGCAATCTGGGTGAAGGTGAAAAAACTGATGCCCAGTGGAATGATAACGGGCATCGGGCCCCATCCCGCATCGCAAACCCAATTCACATTTTCGACGAAAAAATTGGCATACTTAAAATATCCGAGCAGTCCCAGATTGGCCGCAATGCTTCCGGCAAGTATCCACCATCGCATGATACCCGGACGAAACCGGGGCAGACGAGTCCCCACAGTAAAGTTAAAGCAGATGGACCCGAGCAGGAGCGGCAGATACTTGATGCTCCAATAGGAATAAAAAACAAGGCTCGCCGCCACCAGCCAGACCTTGCCCAGCAGAATCAGGCGCGTCCGATTCAGGAAAAAATATCCAAAAAAAACAATCGGCAGAAACAGGAAAATATATGGCCAGGAACTGAAAATCATTTCACAGCCTTTTGTTCGTGAAGGCACATAACATATTTCGTCATTGGATACGGTAAATGTGGCGCTTCCGGTTCTATGACGGGCAACTGACCCGTATCGCTTTCTAGATGGTTTGGGATGCGACTCAATACGAAAACCGCGCAAAGCGGACGCAATGATTTGACCGGGGGAAAACCCGGGATTTGAGCCGATTCCCCTTAAATCCGAAAAATGATTTTACAGACTCATGGCTTTCATCTTTGACTGAATCAACTGATTTTCCGGAATTCGTATCGAGAGCTGACATTCCCGCTCTCTCCCCGTCTCTCCTGCCTACGAAAAAACCGCCGGAATCGGTTATACCCGATTCCGGCGGCAAGCTGATAAACGATCTGGCTTAGTAGCGGTTGTTGCGATTTCCACCACCGGAACGTCCGGAGTTTGAAAATTCGCGACGAGGCCCACGCGAGTCCATCGGCTTGGCTTCATTGACGGTCAAATCACGACCATCGTGATTCTTGCCGTTTAAAGCTTCGATGGCGCGACGGCCTTCATCAGCGCTGCCCATGGTGACAAATCCAAAGCCACGGGGGCGATTGGTTTCCCGATCCATGATCAGGTTGGTTTCTGTGACAGTTCCGTGTTGAGCAAAAAGCTCTTTCAGTTCCTGTTCGGTGATTTTGAAGGATAGATTTCCTACGTATAATTTCATGTTACTTTATCTTATTTTGAGGTTACGACCTCACGCCGACTATTGAAGAGCGTGAAAACCACGCATGAGATACCGTTAGGAGCGACAGGAAACTGCCTGAGACACTACTACCTGGCTTCAGAGGGAAGCGATCTGATCGAATCTCTGAGTCTTACAGATATTCCTAAAATGTAAAGATATATATTTCAACAATCCATCACTGGTTGCCCAGACTCCGCTTGGCGAAGGAATTCCAGCCGGAAAGCACCAGCCGGGCGTTGGGGTGCGTGTTGCCAGCCGCCACCATGTCATCCCCACGGTGAAGCTGGACGAGAACGGTCTTTCGGACGTTTTGCGAGCGATTCGGCATGGAACCGTGAAGAGTGAAGTAGTGAAAAAAGACGACATCGCCAGGCTCGGCTTCAAGGACAAGAGCCTTGTCGAGCGGATAGTCCTTCAGAATGTCGTGCTCGGTGGCATTCTGGCCATGGCTTCCCTCGATGCGCCCCAGCTTATGGGAACCGGGATAGAGACGGAAACAACCCATCTCGTCCGTGGCATTCGAGACATGGATGATCCCGGCCATCATCGTGTCCTTGACCGTGGGAAAGTAGCTCCAGTCCTGATGGATGGGGAAGGGCGCACCTTTCTCCGCCGGTTTTTGGAAAAGCTTGCTGTGGTGCAAAACCACATCCTGACTCCCGAAAATGGCCCGTGAAATCTCCAAAAAGTGCGGTTGCAGGAAAGCCCGCAGCCAGGCCCCGGAATAAATCTGAACATTATGAGTGTGGACAACGACGGAATTCTTCGGCGCAATCCTCTCCATCGCGGCACCCTGCCAACGCGTCTCAAACTCTTCCCCGCTTCCGGAAAGTTGGTGGACGATCCGGTCAAAATCCTGTTCCAGTTCTTTGACCTCGTCGGGAGAATAAACCCCCTTGGCATGATAGTAGCCGTTTTCCGCAAAAAATTCGCCGATTCCAGTAGAAGACAGAGTCATGGTGTTTGTGGTATGCATACGTTGTTATTAGTTTTTATTTTTTTATTATTAGTTTACTCCCGATTCGTTTCTATGACGTAATTCCAAAGCGCGCAATGGTACTTAGGATAAATTCGTGGTATTTTTTCGGAATAATGAATGAAAACAAAAACCGTCTCATTTAGCTGGCCACCGCACCACTTCCCAACCATCCGAAGAGCCGGCTGCTTCCCGATGATCGCGCCAGGGTGCAACCGGACTTACTCGCACGAAACCATCGCCCTGCATCTGCACGATTATGCCGGAGAGATGTGGCTGGGGAAAAGACGTCTGCAACTTCAACCCGGCGACATAACATTTTCGCCCAGTTCCCTCGTGTCGAGATATGATCTGCCAGAGAATGGCTCACACCTCTGCATCCATTTTGATCCACCGGAAATGATGCCACGCAAAGACTGCGTGCACCTCCCCCTCCGCCACCGCCTCGGAGCGCAAACCGTCGCCGCTCGCGACCGATTTTGGCGCATCATCGACCATCTCCGTCACTCGGCCAATAAAGCCGATTCCCCGGCTGGGTGCGCGGCTTCCGCCGCTCTGCAAGAGTTTTTGCTCTGGCTCCATTTGCAAAACCAGCGCCGCACCACGCCACGCCGCAGCAGCCTGGTGGAAGACGCCCTCTCCAAGCTCAGTCAGGCGATTGAGACATCCCTGGCAAAGCCCATGCTCATCGGCGAACTGGCCGCCCACGTCGGCCTGAGCACCGACTACGTCGCACGACTTTTCGCCAGACGTTACGGGATGACCCTCCAGCATTATCTACTCCTCCGCCGGGTGGAACTCGCGCGACATTTGCTGGTTTCGAGCGATCTGTTCATCTCCGAAATTGGACGCCGGGTGGGAATACCCGACCCGCAATACTTCAACAAACAATTCCGCCGGATCGTCGGACAAAGCCCCCTCGCCTATCGGCAGGAACAAACCTGCCAGCCGGGTCATCATGCGCGGCAAAAAAAGTTTCGTGAAAATCCGGGAATGGAGGAATAGCATAACCGCCTCCCTTACTCATGGAATGAAGAACGACTCCTTCAAATGGCCTCTGGACGCCACTCCCCGCATCGTAAAGGCAGTCCGGGTGCCCTTTTCCCCGCAAAATCTTTGCCGCGAATACCAGCACCCCACCTTCGCCCTGCATCAACACGGCTACCATGCCCGCCTGTGGATCGGCAAAAAAAATTATCTCATCCGACCGGGGGATGTCACCATCACTCCCCCCTCCACCATCTCCCGTTACGAATTGAAGGAAGCCGGCTACCACTGGTGCATCCATTTTCACCCTGCCCCTTTTTCCAAAACCGCGCCCACCTTCACCCTGCCTCTCCACATTCCCATGCGGGGAGATGAGTGGGGAATCTCGGAACGGATGCAGTCCATTTCCGAAATTCAGGGTTTCCACCTGAGCCGACACAAAGAAAATCTGCGGACATTCGCCGAAAGCACCGCGCTTCAGGAACTTCTCCTCCGTCTGGCCCTTTATCCCGCCGGACCTGCACGCGCGAACGGTCGCCAGACGAAACGCTCCGACTCCCTGTTGGACAGTGCGAAAAAAATCCTGGATGAACATTTCAACCAGAGGATCGAAGTGACCGAGCTGGCGAAAACAAGCAGCCTCAGCCGCAACTATTTCTCCACCCGGTTCCACGAACGCTTCGGCATGACGGTCGACGCCTATCTGCTCCGCCGCCGCATCCAGATGGCGCGTCATTTACTGGTCACCACCCCTCTGTCGATCAAGGAAATCGCCTACGAATGTGGCATACCCGACCCCCACTATTTCAACAAACAGTTCCGACGCTCCACGGGAATCGCCCCCCGCGAATACCGCCTGAAGCACGCCTGATTTTGGTGTTTTTATACCAATAAGCCAACACCTCTCCCCCTCCCCGGGCTGGTCTCTCCATTGCGAACGGGCCAGACTACCTTCATACCCCTAACGAAAGAACGCCCCTCCACCGCCTCCATCACCATGACCCCGCGCGACCGTTTCATCCGCGCCTTGGAACGCAAGCCCCTGACCGGGCGTGTACCTCACTTTGAACTCGTCTTTTTCCTGACCATGGAGGCCTTTGGCAAAGTCCATCCCAGCCACCGCAACTACAGCCAGTGGCTGCAAATGAAACCCAGCGAGAGGGAACTTCACCTCCGTGACATGGCCAGCCTCTACATCGCCACCGCCGAACGCTTCGAGCACAGCGCGATCTTCCTCCACCCCAATCCCGGGGCACATCCCTGGGGTGTTGAAGAAAAACTGACGGATACCTTTCGCCTGATCGACCTGATTCGGGAAATGTCAGGAGATCGCTACTTTCTGCTGCTGCACGGGGACGCCACCTACGGCATCCCCGACGGCAAGGGCGTCGAGGAATTCTCCTACCGCCTGGAAGACGAACCCGAAAAAGTGAAAGAAGAAGCTGAGGAAAATGTGAATCGCGCACTCCGACACGCCGAACTCCTCCGGAAACACGGCGGGCTGGACGGCTTCGCCCTTTGCTCGGATTACTGCTTTAACAACGGCCCCTTCTTGAGTCCCACGCAATTTGGTGAATTTATCACCCCCTACCTCGCACGCCTCACCCGAGGCTACCGCGACATGGGCTTCTACGTCATCAAGCACACCGACGGCAACATCATGCCCATCGCCGATCAACTCGTTCAGGCAGGCCCCCACGCCCTCCACTCACTCGACC
>Ga0187810_10000471_pt1 | contig 15566 bp, 11 predicted proteins | sample NC_wetland_sal_i_9_FD_132963 | JGI IMG/M metagenome (GOLD analysis project Ga0187810, IMG submission 132963) | Wetland sediment microbial communities from Neuse River Estuary, North Carolina, USA - ASW_5 | ecosystem: Environmental > Aquatic > Freshwater > Wetlands > Sediment | place: USA: North...
CCAGCGGGATTTCTTCGGCGCCCACACCTACGAACGCATCGACCAGCCCAGGGGCAAGACCTTCCACCTCCGCTGGTCCGCCGACCGTCAGCAGGAAGAAATTCTATAGATACGCACGAGAGCGTGTAAAACAACCGGACTGGATGGAGACGTACAGTCAGTGCCTTATTTCCGTTTTACATCATCCATTTTTCATCCACCCTCATTTATTGGCATTCCAAATCATGAGAAATGCCCATTCGGCACTCTTGTTTTCACATGAGTAACGACTCCTCAAATCATAACTTCTTGCGGAATCGATTGAGTACTTACAACAGGCGAACCACCCTCGCACAAGTCATGTCATGGGGGCTGCTGCTGGTAGGAATCTCGGCAACATCGGCGATGGATATTCATGTAGCCACGAACGGCAACGATGCTTGGAGTGGAAAACTGACTCGTCCCAATCCCACCGCTACGGACGGGCCGCTTGCCACACTTACAGGCGCACGTAATGCGATTCGAAAACTGAAGCAACAAGGGCCGCTGGTAGAACCAATCCATGTGATTATTGAAGACGGCACATATCATGTCGCGGCTCCGCTTGAACTTGATTTCGAGGACTCAGGTACCGACCAGTCACCGATTATTTATGAAGCCACCGTTGGGGCTCATCCGATTTTCAGCGGTGGGCGGGTGATTGGTGACTGGCAACTTGGGAAGGGGGGTATCTGGCAAACTCACATTCCGGACGTGGCTGACGGACATTGGTATTTCGAGCAACTGTGGGTGAATGGTCATCGCGCCACCCGCGCCCGCACTCCAAACAAATTTTGGTTTTACATGCGTGATGTTCAGGAAGAACCACTTGAGGACCAAAGCAAAGCGGTACGCCAAACCGTGGGAATGCGTCCAGATGATTTCAAGGCAATCTCAGGTCTTACTGCAGACCAGCTCAAGGATGTAAATCTTGTGGTTTACCACAATTGGGACGTAACCCGACGCTTCGTAGATCGGATCGATAAGCCGGAACAATCTCTCGTCACAAGCGGTGAAAAGTTAAACTCGTGGAATCCGTGGCGCAAGAATTCGCAGTTCATTCTCGAAAACGCCCTCCGCTTTCTGGATTCTCCGGGCGAGTGGTTTCTGAGTCGTGATGGCACGCTCTACTATAAGCCCCTACCCGGTGAAGAGATGAGCACCGCTGAAATCATCGCGCCTGTGGCGGAAAAATTCATCATCCTCAAGGGGGATCCTGCCAGAGGCAAATTCGTCGAGCATGTGACTTTCAAAGGGTTAACCTTTGAACATTCTCAATGGCTTACCCCACCGACTGGTTTTGAGCCGGCTCAGGCGGCTGCTTCCATTGACGCCGTCGTCCTAGCTGATGGAGCGCGGCATATCGTGTTGGATGATTGCGAGATCAACCACATCGGAATTTACGCCATCTGGTTTCGTCGCGGTTGCCGGGATAACTCGATCCGGCACTGCCAAATCGAGGATTTTGGCGCGGGAGGCGTCCGCATCGGGGAAACACAAATGCCGTCCGATTCTTCCGCCGTGACAGGCAACATCACCGTTGATAACAACATCATTCGTCATGGCGGATATATTTTTCCGTGTGCAGTTGGCGTGTGGATTGGTTTCAGCCCGGACAATCAGGTGACGCACAATGAAATCGCCGACCTTTTTTACACCGGAATCAGTGTCGGCTGGCGTTGGGGCTATGGCGAAAGCAACTGCAAGCGAAACAATATTTCATTCAACATTGTCCATCACATCGGCCAGGGAGTGCTCAGTGACATGGGCGGCATTTACACGCTCGGACCTTTGAACAGCACCGTAGTGCGAGGCAATGTGTTCCATGATATCCACTCTTACTCTTATGGTGGCTGGGGCATGTACACTGACGAAGGAAGTTCAGGCATTTTATTTGAAAACAATCTCGTTTACGACACCAAGACCGGCAGCTTCCACCAGCACTACGGACGGGAGAATATCTTACGAAACAACATTCTTGCAGACAGTCAGGAATACCAATTGCAAGTCTCCCGGGTGGAAAACCATCTTTCCTTCACCTTCGAAAATAACATCATTTATTGGGCCAACCAAAGCCCGACTCTGGTTGGCCCGTGGGCAGATAATCGCCAACTGACTCGCAACAATTGTTATTGGAATGCCAACGGCTATCCCGCCACCTTCCTCGGCAAATCTCTATCGGACTGGCAAAACACACGGGTAAATCCACCGACGACTACCAATGGCACAACCAGCAATCCAGAGTGGGCCAATCAAGGCCGCGAGCAGGATAGCATCATTGCCGATCCTCTTTTCGTTGATGCGTCCAAACATGATTTTCATCTGAAACCGGATTCACCCGCGCTGAAACTTGGCTTCAAGCCCTTCGATTACTCCCAGGCAGGCGTGTATGGATCGGCAAACTGGAAAGCTAAAGCGGAGTCTGCGACTTATCCTCCGCTTGAAATCGCCCCTGAGCCGACGCCCGTCCCCATCCAGTCCGACTTCGAGCACGAGTCCGTTGGCAAGCTGCCGAAAGATTTTGAAGTCAGCCTTGATGAGGGCAAGGGGGATTCCATTCTCGTCACAGACGAAACGGCGGCGACAGGCCAACACAGTCTAAAAATTACCGACGCCCCTAATCTCAAATATATCTGGCAGCCCCATCTTTTCGTAAAAACAAATTACCATGAAGGCACGGTGCGGAATACTTTCGCCCTGCGAGTCGAAACAGGCGCGGAGGTAAACTTTGAATGGCGTGACTGGAATATGGAGAGCCTGCAGGAATATCATATCGGCCCGCAGTTCAGACTTCGCAAAAACAAACTGCTTGTGAATGGCAAAGTCCTCCTCGACCTGCCTCAAAGTCAATGGATGTGTTTCGAAGTAACATCCGGTCTCGGAACAGCGGACACTGACAAGTGGACCTTGAAACTCACCATCCCCGGTCAGATAGCTCACGAGTGGAAAGATATTTCATACAGTGACCCCAAGTTCAAAACTCTTACTTGGATTGGCTTTAGCAGTGAAGCCAATGAAAAAACTGTTTTCTATTTGGATGATTTCAGCGTGAATCTACTTGAAACAATCCTCCACGAAACTCCTCTTTGATGACCATAGGGTTTTAATACGGCATCTCAGTCGGGTCGCGCACCATCGGCAGTGGCTTCATGATGCGGAGAATTTCAAATTCCCGCTCAGCATATGCAAAGGCGCCCAGTTCGACTTCTCCATCCGGCTGGAGCAATTCCACTCGCAGATGATACCGACCCGCCTGAAGGTTGTTCAGCAAAACCATCCCGTCATGATTCACCTCTTTGGCGATGCCGTTGAGAGTGTAACGCACTCTCAGCGGTATCTCCTCCTTCCCCGTACCACGATGGACGAAAAACTGCATCGGCAACCGGTTGGCCGCATCGACGGCCATTCTTCCGACAAACGGGAGATTCAGCGTCACGTATGATTCGGATGGATCGACACTGTTTCTGAAATCCTTGCTGCGAATATAAAATCGCGTGGAGGCAAACGAATCGGGAAGGGGAAAGGCCACCCCCCGGCCATCCACAGCCAAAGCCCGCAGGAAAACAGCCCCGTCAGGCAGTCCTTTCAGGATAAAGGGCGTCCTCAAATCCTGATGCAGGATCGGAGGGCGATTGTTCACAAAGACATGCACCATTTGCTCCGCTTCGGGAATTTCACTTCCGATCATCTTGAAAAAGATTTGCACCTCACCGCCCGGCACCACTTCGCCGGGATGGGGATACTCGATGGTCAGTCTTCCCAGAGCTTGCTCGGAAACGGGCTCCGCCATTTTCACCACATCGGAATTGGGGTTCTCATTCTCCTCCCGCACAGGTATTTCGACAGCGGGTTGGGGGGCATTCGTTGAAACGACCGACTCCTCCTGTGGCGGAACTTCAGGAGTCCGTAGTCCCCGCCCCTCGATGGCAAAAAGCGAAAAAGGCACGATCCATATCAGTGCCATGACTACGCTCCGTTGTATTCCCTTCCCCATGCGTTGAGTTGCCAGTTTCCCTTCTTTCGCTCAGTTTCCGGTTAAGGATGACCGCCGTCAATCTTTCCTACCGCGTCACACTACCAGCTTCACAGCTCGATTTGACGCAAACGCTTTTTTGCGGCCAAACTTTTTGCTGGAGGAAAGCATCGGGAAGCTATCTGGGATGGATTAATGGGACACCCGTTCAACTCCACAGAGAAGCCGACCTCCTCATAGCCCAAGGCCCGCTTCCCCTTCAAGCAACAAACATCGCCAGATATTTTTTCCTCACCCCGGAATGGGACGGTCTTTTCTCACAGATGCCGCAGGATAAATACATCAGTCTGGCCGTTTCGGAATATCCCGGCCTCCGCTGCATTCAGGACGAATGGTGGGAGTGCACGGCCAACTTCATCTGCTCGGCACTCAAGCAAATCTCCCAAATCCAGCAGATCAACCACACCCTCCGCGCGCATCTCGGCACGCCAGTTCCCGGTTTTCCCCTCAAATCATTCCCGTCCTTTCACCGCATCGCCCAAGCCCGTGAAAAAGATTTGCGCGAGTGCGGCCTGGGTTTCCGAGCCAAACATCTCCACCGCGCCGCCCGACAGCTCGCCGAAGGAGTCGTCGACTTCCATGCACTGGAGATAATGGACACGACACAAGCTTCCAGAGAACTCCAAAAACTGGAAGGCGTGGGAGAAAAAGTCGCACACTGCATCCTGCTCTATGCGGGGCGACGCCTCGATGCCTTTCCGGTCGATGTCTGGGTGAATCGTCTTCTGCAAAAACTGTACCGCCATAAAAAACGACCGCGCCCGGAACTCACCCACCGCTGGGCATTGAAAAAATTCGGCCCGCACTGCGGTCTGGCCCAGCTCTATCTCTTTCACTGGTTCCGAAACGGAGGAGAAAATCGCCCCAGGAGCGAAACTGGGGGAGTTTCTTTTCTCTCGCCTAAAAGAATCAAAATGGTAAAATGACGTGATGAGTCCTTGTTTTGTCGGAATCGATAGTGGAACTCAAAGCACGAAAGCCATCCTCATCGACGGCGACACGGGAAAAATCCTGGCCCAGACCAGCATCTCCTACAAAACCCTTCCCGGCCTTCCCGACGGCGTTCAGGAACAACATCCCAAGACTTGGGTCGACGCCATGGAATCAGCCATCCGCACCGTTGTATCCGCCTCCAAGCTCAAACCCGAACACATCAAGGGAATCGGTGTCTCCGGCCAGCAACACGGCTTTGTTCCCCTGGATGAAAAAGGGCACGTCATCCGCCCGGCAAAACTCTGGTGCGACACCAGCACCGCTCCACAGGCGGAAATTTTGATCCGCAAACTCGGCGGCCTTCCGGCCATCATCGAGCTGACCGGAAACGGCATTCCCTGTGGATTCACCGCCTCGAAAATCTTCTGGCTTAAACTCAAGGAACCGAAAAACTACCAGCGGCTGGCTCACATCCTTCTCCCGCACGATTATTTGAACTACCACCTGACCGGGAAAATAGTCACCGAAGCGGGCGACGCCTCAGGCACCGCACTTTTCAACTCCCGCACCCGTTCGTGGGAAACCCGGATGACCGATGCCATCGGGCCGGAAGTGCTCGACAAACTCCCGCCCATCCAGATGTCCGAACAAATCGTCGGCGAGTTATTACCCCATGTGGCAACACGGCTGGGCCTCACGCCCACCACGATTGTTTCCAGCGGGGGTGGCGACAACATGATGGGAGCCATCGGAACCGGGAACACAAAAATCGGCATCGTCACCGCCAGCCTCGGCACATCGGGCACCATTTACGCCTACAGCTCCCGCCCGATCATCGATCCACTCGGCGAAATCGCCTCGTTTTGCGACAGCACCGGTGCCTGGCTCCCCCTCGCTTGCACGATGAATGTCACCGTGGCAACCGAACTCGTGAAGAATGCCTTTTCCTGGGACAATGACCGTCTGACAAAGGAAATTTCCTCCATCCCGCCGGGAGCCGACGGACTCTTTCTCCTGCCCTACTTCAATGGCGAGCGGGTGCCCGATCTCCCTTCAGCAAAAGCGGCCTTCCTCGGCCTCACGGCCAAAAATTTCACCCAGGCTCACCTCGCCCGAGCCACGATGGAAGGGGTGACCCTCGGTCTGAACTACGGATTGAATCGTTTGAGAGACCTCGGCATCCGCCCCAAACAAATCCGGATCACCGGTGGCGGTTCCAAAAATCCGCTCTGGCGGCAAATGCTGGCCGACATTTTCGACGCTGAAGTCGTCTGCCTCCAGACGGCTGAAGGTGCGGCCTTTGGTGCAGCCTTGCAGGCCAGGTGGAGCCATGGGCTCTATCGTGGAGAAAAAACAAAAATCTCCCAGATCACCGACCGTCTGGTCAAAATCGATAAAACGACCCTGACCAAACCGAACCGGGAGAACAGCAAATTTTATCGCACGCTCCAGATTCGTTTTTCCGAATTAACAGCAAAAGTCGCGTCAACAGATCGGTTCCGCGCCCGTTGAAATCGCCTTGTTGCCGGTAAGAATCTGCCGCCGCTTCGGATTTTAAGATTCCTCGGTAATGGCACCTTCGCGGAGAACCAGCATCTTTCCGCCAACCCGGGCACGGGCAATCTCTTCATCCTTCGTACCAAGCGAGCGGACTCCGCTTCTCGCGCATACATCATCCAGCAGGGCGAGCAGCGTTCCTGGATCATTGAAACAGGCTTCCGCATCACGCTTGAAGGAAACCGGGCCGCAATAAAAAATCGCCTCCCCTCCTCCGGCATGTTTCCGACGAAAAAGCGGGCTGATGCCAAGCACACGAGTCCCGCTCTGGGCCGGGCGTTCCTTGGCCAAGGCGATTTTCTCGACATCCCCGGCAAGGAACAGCCAGCCATGTTCGACATGGAAAGAAGAGATCGCCTTCAGATGCTCGAATTCATCGGGGGCCTGCATATCCACATTCGTATGCCCCCAGGCATCCTCCGAATCCCGGTTGATGCCAAAAATCAAGTCAAACTCGTCCACCGGCTCAAGCTCCAAATCCCTGCAAAGACCGAGCGAGAGTAGAAGTCCGCCTTCCTCCCTGACCCATTTTGCAATGCGACCCAGCACCGACGCGCGCGCCGTCGCAGCTCCCATCATCACCAGACATTTGCAGCGACTCAGAACTCCGTCCAGAATCATCTCCTCACTCAACGGACTGACGGGATAAAGCCTCCGGATGTGAAGCAAAGCATCCCTCGCCTCGGTCGGTATCGCCCCCTCAAGAATGCCCTGATCCACCGGCCAGAAGAAACCGATTCCCGGCTCGACAGGCTGCTCCTTGAGCCGCGGCGCTTCCTTCCGCACGCATTCGATTGCCGGAAGACGAACGTCATCCCTTGTAAAAAGGTTGTGATAATAGTGGAACATCTGGCGATTCCCAAAAGCCGCCGATCCAAATATCCTTGCCAGCACCCCCTGCTCAGTCAAAGGGCCCACAGGTTCCAGTCCGATATAAGCCCCGTAGAATGAGCAGGCAGCCTGGGTATGGGCTGTCAGACGGAAGTTCTCGTAAAATTTATTGACCTCGTTCGTGAGTCTGATTCCGCCACCATGTCGACCCGCTACCTTGGCCTGGGCCGAAAAGAGCGCCCCGGAGGTGATCTCGTCATCGGCTCCCCCCGTGCAGAGATAAGCTGGAATGTCGGGGAAGGCGCGTCGGCACTCCGCCATCCAAAACTCGGAGAAATCCGTCATCGATTTTTGATACCACGCGATCAAGTCGAAAAAAGCCGTTCGGGATGGAGCCTTCTGACGGAGAAATGGACGAACCTCACGGAAAGAAGAATAGCCCGAGCGCCAGGCATGGTTCAACCGATCCACCGCACCATACGTCTTTTCCAGATATTGCTGGAATGAAGCCACGGCATCCTCCCCCCCGCACCAAAAGCCGCGATGCGTGTGGTAGTCTCCCGGCCAATTCCCCAGCGCGGGAAAAATGGCTTCCCCGTAGTCACCGCCAATGCCGGGCTGGACAGATTCCAGCACATTCCACGGCAGATAATGTGCGGCGAAGACATCCAGAACACGGGATATCTCACGGCGGAAAGCCGGATTCCATATCGACTCAATCGGAGACTCCTTCCCATGCTCCAGACATTTCAGACCCACATGGGCCGGGTCTGCCAGCCACCAGTCGGGCGCCGCATACTTCGGCCCCATGAGCAGAAAGGGAACATATTTCAGACCGGCTTCACGGATCAACTCGACCTGCCGATCCATCCCCGACCAATCGAATTTTCCACGGGCTGTTGGCTCAAAATCCCTCCAAAAGGTATAAATCTGAATCGAAGTAAAACCGATCTCACGGACCAGTTTTAGTGCTTCTTTTTCATGGTTCTTTCCAAAGGGAATTCCACAAATAACCAATTCGACAGTCATAGATGCATTGCCTTTTTGTTGGAGGGATTTTGGCGGAGAGATGTTCCGGGCGTTCAGCAGAGTCCTACTATTGCCGACATAGCCATTCACAAACAGATGTCAAGAAGCCGGGAATGCGTACTTGGGGAAACTACTTTTTCCACAAGGCATCCGCCGCCTTGAATCCGCTCAAAACAGCTCCTTCAAGTGTGGCCGGGAGACCCGTGTTCGTCCAATCCCCTGCGAGGAGGAGATTATCCCACTCAGACTGAACCTGGGGGCGCAGAGCTTCCGCCTCCGGCACAGCCCGGAACGTTGCCGTGCGGGATTTGTAAACCACGTTGTGCAGGATTTTCACCTCGTTGGAACCGGGCAAATGTTTGTATATCTCCTTGAGGACTTCGCTCAGAATCTCCTCACTGGGACGTTCATTCCACTCGTACGCACCACTGATGACGACAGTCGAATGATACCCCTCCCCCTTTTTCAAAAGGTGGGATCGATCAAAAATCCAGTGCACACCCGAATCGAGAAAACCCGTGATGGGAACCCCGGCAAGAGGCTTGTCCGTCCAGAGGTGAATTCCCAGAATCGGAGCCGACTCCAAGCTGGCTGCCCTTTCCCGCAACTGGCTGAGACGCGGCAGGAGAGACGGCAAAGTATGCCAGGGCACAGCGGAAATATAAGCGTCGAACTTCAGCCCCTGCTCCTTCGTCGTCGAAAAAGAGGCCACACGATCCGGAAGGGCTCGCCCCTCACGACATTCAAACCGAATCTCCCGGATCCCCTCATTCACCCGCAGGCGGCCTCCCGTTGCCTTCAGATAAATCTCCGCTTCCGGCATGAGGAGATCACTCAAACCGACGCCCGAAAGATAAATGGCCCCTCCCTGCCGAGCCCCAAACAAAGACTGCACCATCACGCGATACAGAAGTTTCGCCGAGCAATCGTCGAGGGGAATATTCAGCGCAGCGATGCAAAAAGGCTCCCACAATGCGCGGACGATCCCCTTCGTCTGGCAACAGTGCCTCAGCCATCCGGCACCCGTTTCATCCTCTCCCGGTTTTACGCCAATCCGCAAAAGCACGCCGAGCCACATCGCGCTCAAACGATCCACCAGGGAAAGTTCACCATAGGCAAACAGCCCGGTCAAAAGATGAAGCGGCGCGGGAAGCTCCGAAGCCGCCAGTTGCGTATGCCCCTTGCGCTCGCTGTAAAAATCGAGCCTCAATCCCTCCTGCATCTCCAATCGGTCGAGCACGCCGAGCTGCCCCATCAGTTTGAGGCAGGAGTGATAGCATCCCATGAATATGTGCTGCCCGTTATCGACGACATGTCCTGTTTTCACCTCGCGATAGCTGTGTGCCCGCCCACCCACATACGGCTTGCTCTCGAAAAGATCCACCGCATCTCCCCGTTCTGACGCCCGAATGGCCGCGGCGATTCCGGCAAATCCGCCCCCCCAGACAGCGATGCGTCCCGGTGGAAGCAGTTTGCTTTTCCCATAACGGCACTTCCACCAGCCCTGGAAAACTTTCAGAATCTTCGCCGGCTTGCTCAACTTCAGCGTTTTTTCCGGCAAGACAAAATTCCTCTCCCGGATTTTTTCCAAAATACCCCGGTAGACTTCCGTCATGATCATCGCCGCTGCGAGATGTTCCCGATCCCCAGGATGAATCTGCCGGGCCGCCCGATTAAAAAAATGACAGGCGCGGAAATACTGGAGGCGGTAGAGCTTTGCGCGCCCCTCGTGCGGAGCATCCGCATCGAGATCCTCCTCCCGCACCCCGAAGGCCCGCATCTCATCCTGAGGGAGATAGACCCGCCCGAATTCCCGCATATCCTGCCGCACATCGCGCAGGATATTGGTCAATTGAAAAGCCAGCCCCAGATCAACCGCATAACTTTCACTCACCGGTTCCTTGCACCCAAAAATACGAATCGATACCAGCCCCACCGCCGAAGCAACCCGGTAACAGTACTTCCGCAAATCCTCGAACGTCTCGTACCGACATCCGCCCAAGTCCATTTCCACGCCGAGAAGAATCTCCTCGAAAAGTTCTTTCGGGATCGCGAAGCGATGCACGATGTCCGCCAAATCCCGACCAAGCGACGACCTTAGCTCCCCGGAGTAACATCGGGGAATCTCCTGCCGCCACTCATCAATCTGGGCCTGAGCTTTCGCCTTGTCCAGCGGGCGTTCATCGACAATGTCATCCGCCACACGGCAGAAAGCATAAAAGACTGACATCCCCCTCTGCACCTCCGGCGGAAGGCAGAAAAAAGAGAGCGCCAGATTCGAGCCGCTCTGTTTTGTAATTTCCTCGCTGCTGGCTTCGGTTTGCATACGTTTTAGAAAAACCACGCCCTCGCTAAAAGAGTCATCATATCCCACTTCGTCAGCTTCGGACGCTTCACCAGAGTATCATATCCCTGCCTCTCGATTTTCTTCAAAATCGTCGTCCCGCCCAGCCATGTGAACCGGATTTCCCACGACAACCAGCGCGGCAGAAGCTTGGGCAATCTTTCTCCATTTTCAAAAAGCTTCCAAGTCCGGTTCACCTGAAACTCCATGCACTTCCGCACCGCCGGACTCGCCGATTTTTCCCGGAGGGCCGTCTCATCGAAACCGAAGGCCCGTTGATCCTCCTCCGGCAGGTAGATGCGGTCTTTCTTCAGGTCGACGGAGACATCCTGCCAGAAATTCGCCAGTTGCAGCGCCGTGCAAATATCATCGGAAAGAAGCATCATCTCATCCTTCCGCAACCCGTGCAAAAGCAGCACCAGACGCCCGATGGGATTTGCACTCCGGCGGCAATAATCCCGCACCTCGTCAAAAGTCACATACCGCGCCTTCACCACATCCTGCTTGAAAGCCGAAAGTAAATCGTGAAAAAGCTGTTCCGGCACCTCCAGTCGACGGCTCGTATCCGCCACCGGGAGAAAGATCCACGCCGTCTCCGGATCCAGTTGCTCCTCCTTCCCGGCAAAGGCCAGGAAAAGCTCATTCTCAAAATGATCAAGCGCCTGCAACCTTTTCTCCTGAGTCAGAGACTCGGCACCGGGAGGTGGCTCGCCATATCCCTCATCCGCCAGGTCATCCGCATAGCGCGCAAACGCATACACAGCGTGGATGTGCGGCTGTTTCTCCTTCGGAACAAGAAGCCCGACCGGGAAATTTTCGTAGTGCCTTTTGGCGAGGTCGGAACATCGCGCGTAGGCTTCAGCTAAAGTCATGCAGCACGATCTTAGACAAAAGCCCGGAGAGTCTGCAACCGACAACCCCCCCGGACACGCATTTTAACACTCGACCGCGGCCTATCCACGCCTATCACTCTCGTGGTGACTCCAGACTTACAGTCCATCCTGATCTGCGAAGATGTCCGGCTGGAAGCCAACGGCTTCAACACCCTTGTCGGCGTCATCAACGTCATCGCAACCCCCATCACCCCCTTCCGCATCATGAAGCTCTGCTGCTTCACCCGCTGGATCAACGGCCAGGGCTCCTTTACCCAGGGGCTCCGCATCCTCAGCCCGGACGAAAGGGAAATCACCAGCGCCAAGAGCAGCTTCCAGCTTAGCAACCCGGAAATTTTCGCCACCAACGTCTCCGTCTTCGGTGGAATTGAATTTCGTGAAGCGGGCGACTACCCCATCGAAGTCACCCTCGACGACGAACTCATCCTCCGCTTCCCCCTGCGCGTCGTCCTCATCTCTCCCTCGGTCACTCCCCAAGAAGGATAGGGCTTTTCTTACCAACTTGTAATTTTCCCGAAAGATCGCCGTAACATTGGCGTGGCATGTTTTCTCCCATGCCTCCCAATAGACCCTACACCGAACACAAACCCGGAGGAGATACCTCCGGCTCCAACTGGATCACCCCCACCACCCCGCCACCCGTACCGGAAACACAACGTCCCCCGGTGCAACCGTCGCCCGCAGCGCCTGTATCCACCCCGCCCTTCAGCAGCATTCAAAATATCGCCGAAAGCGTCCAGGCATCCGGCACATGGGTCAAACCCCTTCAAAATGAAATCAGCCGCGTCATCGTCGGACAGCAATACCTGATCGACCGCCTCATCGTCGGACTTCTGGCCAATGGCCACGTCCTGCTCGAAGGCGTTCCCGGTCTGGCCAAGACCCTGGCCCTGAAAACCCTCGCCTGCGCCGTGAATGCCAACTTCCGACGCATCCAGTTCACCCCCGATCTCCTCCCGGCTGACATCATCGGGACGGAAATCTTCAACCCCCGTGAAGTAACCTTCAACGTCAAGCACGGCCCCGTCTTCGCCAATCTCGTCCTCGCGGACGAAATCAACCGCGCCCCGGCAAAAGTCCAAAGCGCCCTGCTCGAAGCCATGCAGGAACGTCAGGTCACCATCGGCGAACAAACCTTCAAACTCCCCGATCCCTTCCTCGTCATGGCCACCCAAAACCCCATCGAACAGGAAGGCACCTACCCCCTGCCTGAGGCACAAGTTGACCGCTTCATGCTCAAGGTCGTCATCACCTACCCAAGCAAGGAAGAAGAGCGCCATATCCTCGATCTCATGGGCCGGACAGAAATCCACCACCAAATCAACCCCGTCGTCGAACTTGCCGACATCATTCAGGCCAGAAAAGTCGTCAACACGCTCTTCATGGACGACAAGGTGAAGGACTACATCGTCTCCATCGTCCACGCCACCCGCGAACCTCAAGCATACCACCTTGACCTCGATTCATTCATCCTCAACGGCGCATCCCCCCGTGCCACCATCGCCCTCACCGTCGCCAGCAAAGCGCTCGCCTTCATTCATGGCCGCGCCTACGTCACCCCGCAGGACATCAAATCCATCGCCATGGACGTCCTCCGGCACCGCGTCTCCCTGACCTACGAAGCCGAGGCCGAAGACATGAAGAGCGAAGACATCGTCCGCAAGATTCTCGACACCATACCCGTCCCCTAAGCCGGGCCACCCCATGACTACAACCATCGTCAGCACCAAGGACATGTTGAAAAAGGTGCGGCAGATCGAAATCCGCACCAACCGGCTTGTCGACGCCACCCTCACCGGCCAATACCACTCCGTCTTCAAGGGCCGGGGGATGAACTTTGAGGAAGTGCGCGAATACATCCCCGGAGACGAAGTCCGAACCATCGACTGGAACGTCACCGCCCGCACCGGCAAACCCTTCGTGAAAAAATTCACCGAAGAACGGGAGCTGACCATCTTCCTCATCATCGACGTGAGCGCCTCCGGCCACTTCGGCTCCAAAAGCGCCACCAAGCGCGAAATCGCGGCGGAGATCGGCAGCGTCCTGGCCTTTTCCGCCGTGAGAAACAGCGACAAGGTCGGCCTCCTGCTCTTCACCGATCAAATCGAACATTTCGTCCCCCCGGCCAAAGGCCGCTCCCACATCCTCCGCGTCATCCGCGACATCCTTTTTTTCGAACCGAAAGGAGTCGGCACCGACCTGCCCGCCGCCCTCCATTATCTCAACGAAGTCCAACGCCGCAGAGCCGTCGCATTCCTCATCTCCGATTTTTGTTTCCCGGGCCGATTCCAAATGGAACTGGAACGCCTCCAACCCATGCTCCGCATCACCGCCAAGCGGCACGACCTCATATCCATCTCCGTCACCGACCCCCGCGAGGAAGACCTTCCCCCCGTCGGCATCCTCGTCTTCGAAGACATGGAAACGGGAGAACAAATCGAAATCCAGACCAACAACCCGGCCTTTCGCAAAAACTTCACCCGCCTCATCCGGGAAAACAAGGAACAACTCCGCCACACCGTGCGCTCCTCCGGAGTCGACCTCCTCGAAATCTCCACCGACAAACCCTACCTCGCCACCTTGATGAATTTCTTTGCCTCGCGCAAAAAACGCCGCTGACCCCATGCCAACACGCCACCCTCATCGCCCCATTGCCGCCCTCCTCCTGCTTGGCCTGCTGAAGGCGGAACAGGCCGTCGCCCAAGCACAGACTCCCGATCCCGGAAACGACATTCACGAAATCCGCGGACTGATTTTCCCCGTCAGCTGGTGGGACTGGGGGAAATGGTTCATCCTCGGACTCATCCTCCTCGCACTGATGGGACTTGCGATCTATTGGTGGATGAAAAGAAGAGCCGCCATCCAGGCGAAAACCATCGAACAAGCCGCCTTTGACCGACTGCAGGCCGCACGGGAATTCCTCGAACAAAACAAAGCGCGGGAATTCTCCATCGAAACTTCCGAAACCATCCGGGAATACATCGAAAAGCGCTTCTCCATGCGGGCCACCAATCTCACCACCGAGGAATTCTTACGCCACATCGTCTCCCAACCCGGAAAGCTCCAGGACGAAGTCAACCTCCTCGTGGAATTTCTCCAACTCTGCGACCTGGCAAAATTCGCACGCACCCAGCTCACGACCGAGCAGATGGAAAACATGTACGCAACCGCCTGGCAATTCATCACCACCTCTTCCCAGCCCGCCCCCCCCGCCACAGGAGACGCAACATGAACTTTGAATTCATGTATCCCGAGCTTCTCTGGCTCCTCCTCCTGCTGATTCCCCTTTGGTTCTGGAAAGGCCGTCAGGGGCCCGTCTCCGCCCTGCGCTTTTCCAGCATCGCCCCCCTCCTGCAAGCCGCCCACCCCAGAAAAGTGGGCAGTCGAGGCATCCTCACCACACTCCGACTGCTGAGCCTCGCCCTCATCATCATCGCACTGGCACGGCCCCAACTCGACAGCTCCACCGTCGACGTCGAAACCAGCGGCATCGACATCATGTTGCTGGTCGATATTTCCGGCTCCATGGAATCCCTCGACTTCACACTTCACGACCAGCCCTGCAGCCGCATCGAAGTGGTAAAATCAGTCGTCTCCAAATTCATCGATGAACGCCCCAACGACCGCATCGGTCTCATCGCCTTCAGCGGATATCCCTACCTCGTGAGCCCCCTCACCCTCGACCACGACTGGCTCCAAAGACGCCTGGAAGAAATCCACATCGGCACCACGGAAGACGGCACCGCCATCGGCTCCGGAATCGCCTCGGCCATCAACCGCCTTCGCGATCAGACCAGCAAATCCCGCATCATCATCCTCTTGACCGACGGCATGAACAACTCGGGAAAAGTCCCGCCGCTGGCCGCTTCGGAAGCAGCCGAAGCCTACGGGATCAAAGTCTACACCATCGGCACCGGAACACGCGGCG
>Ga0187810_10000473_pt1 | contig 15520 bp, 13 predicted proteins | sample NC_wetland_sal_i_9_FD_132963 | JGI IMG/M metagenome (GOLD analysis project Ga0187810, IMG submission 132963) | Wetland sediment microbial communities from Neuse River Estuary, North Carolina, USA - ASW_5 | ecosystem: Environmental > Aquatic > Freshwater > Wetlands > Sediment | place: USA: North...
GCGGTGAACTGGCGCGCCCGGAGGGACTCGAACCCCCGGCCTATTGGTTCGAAGCCAGCCACAACTGTCATATCAACAACTTACATAGTGTTCTATGGAGTGCGATAGCTTATTATTTTCAGGCGCTTCGCTTCAAGTCGTATTGGTCAGTCTCACACCGTCGAAACCAGGGATGGGCACAAATCGAGCACAATTTTTCGACGCCTCCCCACGCTGCGCTGGCGTGATGGATCGGCTCCGGGAAGTCTCGGACCGTATGCGTTGCTCGAAGCCTTGGAGCATGGGGGGTAGAAAGAGCATAAGTGATAACATCACTCCATGGACGTGGCGGCGCACTGGGAAAGAATCTACACGACCAAAGCCCATGATGAGGTGAGTTGGTATCGCCTCCATCTGGATCGCTCCATCGCGCTGATCGAATCTGCTTCGCCCGACCGCAAAGCATCCATCATTGATGTCGGCGGTGGAGAATCAACTCTGGTCGATGATCTTCTCGCCCATGGATATCACAACCTGACGATCCTGGATGTCTCTCAGGCCGCCCTAGATGTAACGAGAGCAAGACTCGGGGAGGCTGGAGAGCGGATTCATTGGCTTTGCGCCGATATCACGAAAATCTGCCTGCCCGCTCATTCCTTCGACGTATGGCACGATCGCGCCGTGTTTCACTTTCTAACCAAACCCAAAGAGCGTCTCGCTTATGTTCGGAATGTGGCCTGGGCAGTCAAACCGGGTGGACATGTGATTGTCAGCACTTTCGGCCCGGAGGGTCCTGAGAAATGCAGCGGGCTAGATGTCATGCGGTACGATGCTGCGAGTCTTCACCAGGAGTTTGGCTCGCGCTTCCGCCTGGTAGAAAGCTCAAAAGAATTGCACGAAACTCCATTCGGGACCAAGCAGCAGTTTCTTTACTGCTATTGCAGGCTGGCCGCGTCCGGCGGAAATTCAAAGTAGCCCCACCACCCGAAATTGCCACACACCCGAAGTGGCGGGATCGGTGACCCTGCGGGTGCGTGGGCCGCTGGCGGAGGCTGGAATCGGGTTCGCCGTTTCTACTCCCAGCAGTCGGTAGCACAGACCCAGCAGTAAAAAACTTCGCTCAGCATGAGCCATTTCAGCCAAGTTTTACGCGCTTACTGGGTACACGGGGAAGTTTGCACGTGAGTCCGGTGTCGGCCCGGGCATTTGATAGCGCACGGAGAAGATTATGTTTCTAAGAAGCTTGAGCTTTTCATCACGATTGCGGGTGCTGTCAGTGGCGTTTTGGATCGGCGCTGTGCTTGTCCCAGCGGCTAAGGCGTCCACCTTCAACATCGTCAGTGGTTTCTCAGGCAGCTCCAATCCGAACGGTGTCTGGAGCTACTATTACAACTTGGGGTCGTTAACCGCGTATTCCCCCTCCACACAGTCGGTTTCCAACCTGGAAGGTTCCGGTGCGGCTGGCTGGGACGATGGGCTAGGAGAGCCGGATTTCACGGATATTGGCGTGAACAACACCGGGAGCAATGTCGGCGTCTGCGCCACCTGCTCGATTGCCCCTGGCTACATCTTCACAGACCCGGAAGGCATTGGCACCGAGATCGTGTTCACCGCACCCTTGACCGGCACCTACACGATCAGCGGTAGCTTTATCGGGGCCGATGTGGACCAGAATTCGCATCCCGTTGAGATTCTCGACGACGGCTCGGTCGTATTCAGTGGTACAATCTCGGCCTTCAGTGGCGCGGGTAGCACAGCGGCCTTTAGTTTCGGCGAATCTCTCAACGCGGGCGATACTATCGCCTTCGAAGTACTCACGGGCAGCACGGGCTGCTCCTACTGCAACCTTACCACCGGCCTTCAAGGCACCATCACTTCGGGGACTTCGCCCGTGCCGGAACCTGGCACACTAAGTCTTGCTGCATTGGTGCTGCTGGTGCCCGCGGGCATGATGCTCAAGCGTCGTTTCACATTTGAAGGCCTTCGCTAGCCCGTGTTTGGTGGGCGTCGGGCTGTTGTTCGCTCCGAAGAGACGGACGCTGAAGGGTTAGGAACAGTTAAGGCGAGGTGTTAGCACACGTCCCTCGAAATATGTGCGTAGCGCCCAAGTGATCCCACAGACTGCCGGTTGGCATCTGAGTAATATCCCGCACCCGCGAGAAGACTGGATGAACTTATTCGCTGCATCAGCACTCACTGAGAGTGTCCGTATTCGGTTGAAACCAAAACAGCACCAGGGACGTTCTTGCAAGGTTTATTACATCTTCGAGGGCGTGAAAAGTCCGGCTTTTTGATTGCGCATGAACTGCGGCAAATGCACAATGTCCAGATTGCCATCAGCGATCTAGATTATGCCGAGGCGCTACGCGATCTGCTCATGGCCGATGGGCAACACCAGGTCCACATCGTAAGTTACCCGAATCCGGCCATCGACGGCGTTGTGGTGGTTGACGACACCATTGTCAGCCGCATGACTTCATCTCCGGGGCTTGATTTTGATCGGTGCGTAATTTTCACACAGAAAGTAGCGCTCGAAGTGAACCAGCTCTGGGAGGCTGGCGTGCGTCACGTGATCCATGGCGACCAACCTCCAAACGTGGGCCGGTTAGTGGTTCTAGCGGCGGAGAAGCGACTGGGCGGTAGCGCGGTTCTTGACCGCTCTGGAAACTGCCACGCCACCGCAAATACTTCACATCAGGCGTCAAGCCGCCCTCGGACTTACTCTTTGATTTAGTACGTGATAATCGCGTCTATCGCGGTTTGCTCACAGATTTACGGCTCGGTCCCAGCAGGCGTGTGAATTCAAGGGTAGGTACGGGAATCGGCGTCATCGTTGGCACAACAATCTAACTGGTTCCGCAGCATTACAGAAGCCTGTCGGATTCACTTTTTTTCGCGAAGAGGGCGCATATGACCCCACGAGCGTACTGCTCATCTGTCAGCCCCTCTACAGTTTCTTCTGGAAATGGCACGAGCGAGCGAAAGTAGTTTGCCAATTCACCGAAGAGCTCGACGCGCGCGGAGGGCTCGTAATTGTCGCGCCGCGAGAGCGCTTTCACCACCAAGCCGGCGACTTCCGCGGATACGCGATTCCGCAGCCGCGCGGCTAGGTGCGGGTGGGCCAATAGCGAATTGTATCTGGCGGGCGCGATCTGTTCCAGATCGACGGCCTGGACCGCCGGCTCGTGAACCACGATGGTTCCAGCCGCAAGATCACCCAACCGCTGACACTTTCTTGTGGCGAGCGCCACGCTTCCCCCCACCAGGTGCAAGATCGGTAACATGTCAACGGCGCGAAGCAAATTGCGAACCACTACCTGGGTGAATTCCAGGCGCAGGCCACCAGCATCGATCACCCGCAGCCGCATCACGCGTTTCCCCAGCGTCTGGCCGCGCCAACGCCACTCCAACAAAATGCCATATGCCATGGAAACCAGGAATGTGAAAAGGACGGCGAATGCGGCAGCCCAGTCCGCACCTACGATGGCAAGGATTTGAAGGCTTTGGGCCAGGACCGTTGTCACTGTCGCGATGGCGGCCAGATCGATGGCGTAAGCCAGCGCGCGAGTCAGTGGCGACGCCAGGCCAAACGCGAAAATTACGCCTTCCGGTGTCTCGACGCGCAAAGTGGATTCTGGCGTCATGTTCTTCTCCGCCCAGCCAGCAGTAGGTAGGCGGCCAGCGCCGATACCTCTACCAGACCAAAAATTATCTTGGCGCTGTAAGGAAGCACGGGGCGGTGGCTCTGGGAAATGAACGCTTCCACCGTGCCGGCCCAAACCAGCATAACCGCTAAACCCGCGGCCAGGGCGATCACGTCGTGCCGCACGCCTCGCAACCGGTCTGCGAGTAAGACTGGACGTCCCCAACCGATCAGGGCCGACGCGAGCAAAAACCCCGCCTGGCCGGCTATCAAAATTGCGGGAATTTCGAAGCTGCCGTGCGGTAAAAGCCAGCCCAGCAGGAATGCTGTCTGGCCGGCGCCAATATAATCAGCGGCGACGGCTCCGAGGAGGACTCCGTTATAGAAGAGCAACAGCACGGTTCCGACGCCCCAAGTCATGCCGCAGCCGAGAGTAAAAATACTGACGCGAATATTGTGAGTCATCAGAGTTGCTGAAAAGCTGGCCTTCTGACCCTGCAAACGATCCGTCTTCGCACTCTCCTCCGCGGCCACGCGCTCGCCAGGCGATTGCATCAGTCCGGGGAACGGCATCAACACCGCCTTGTTATGGCTGTCGGCACGAATGGCCATCCATCCGAAGGCGCAACCCAAAATGGTGATACCCAGCGACAGGCCGAACGCGACGCCATGGCGGCGAAATGCGCGAGCGGGCTCGGTGAGCCATGTCTTCCAGCGGAACGAAAGATGGGAGGAACGCGTTTCGTGAATCGCGCTGTATGCTCTGGCTACCAGCGCTTGGAGCGAGGCGCGAAGCTCCGGTTCGGAAAATTCGTCGAGGCGTACCAGAGCCGCCGCGGAGCGCTCGTAGAGGTATTGCAGCCGCTGCACTTCGGATACCGACATGCGCCAGTTCGGTTCGGCGTCCAAACGGTGCAGCAACGCTTCGAGTTCCGACCAGCAGTCGCGCTCGGCCGTGACGAAGCGAGGCAAATTCAGAATCACAGCAATTGTCTCCGCTTGACATCCAGATAGGCTGCGGCAACTTGCTGCTTGGCTCGTCCGGGATCCAAGAACGAGAGGCGCACCCCGCGATTTCCGAGCGAGAGCTGCAGCCGCCGAATGCGATTCCACTGGAGCTGGCTCGCCAGCGCCGAGTAGGCGTCGTCCAGATTCTCGGGCGGACCACCGGCGAACATGGGTCTCGAGTCAGAGCTTCGCATCAGGTGTACCAGCAACAGATGGCGGCGGGACATAATGGCCACGTCCCGTTCGAAAGTCTCAGCCAGCAGCGCATCATCCAGGCAAGTAAGAAAAACGATCAGCGACCGGCGCCGCAGTTTCCTTTGCAGGCTGTCGCATACTTCAGCGAAGTCCGGATTCACGCGTCTCGGCTGGGCGTTGTAGATGGCGTCCCAGCACAGCCGGAAGTGCTGGGAGCCACGGCGGGCTTCCACCACGCTGTGCACGCGGTCGCTAAACAAGATCAAACCGAAGCGGTCGCCCTGCCGTTCCGCGCAGAGGGCCAAGTGGAGGGCGGCTTCCACGTAGCCATCCAGCCGTCCTTCGATCGCACTCAGCCGTGAACAGTCGAGAGCCACGTAGACTTGCTGCGAATGCTCCAAATGGTAGAGCTTCACCACCGGAGCGCGACGCTTGGCCGTCGCTTTCCAATACACATCTTCGTAGCTGTCGCCGGGCATGAACTGCCGCAGGCGATCGAACTCGCGGCCCTTGCCTACCTGGCGATGCAGGCGGGCTCCGGCGAGTGCAGTCCTTTGGAACAATGCGGCGGAGGCGCGATCTCTAAGATCCGGGTAGACGCGCAATTGGCAGTCGATGGCGCGCACGGACCGAATGCTCCAGAGTCCAAGCGGAGAGCCGCTTTCGGTATGCAACTCTTCCAGCCGGCGTTCTCCCCGGGCCAGGCCCGTCAAGGGCCATTCGAACGACGAGCGGCCCGGCGGTATCTCGGCCGGCAGCATCGCTTGGTGGGAGGCAATCCCATCGGGCATCATCAAGGCGATGCGCGCGACCAAAGTTTTCGACGAGTGATTCTGAAACACCAGTGGAATCGATGCAACGCGCCGCTGCGTGAGCCGAACCGATGGCGGAGCTTCAACGGCGAGCGCGTTCGGGCGCTTTGATCCGCGCCATCCATCGAGAGTCGCTGCGATGACGCAACCTAAAACTACCAACGCAGCGGGCGCAGCCAATCCCGGCTTTAAGGGAACCAGAGCCACGGCGGGTAGCACGAGCAGCGCCGAAAGCAGAATCAGACGTGCATTCGGGACAATCATCGCGGGTCACTCATCGCGGGACTGGCACTTCATGCAGGATGCGGTCCAGCACTTCGGCCGTCCGCACTCCCTCCAACTCCGATTCCGGAAGCAGCAACAATCGATGCTCGAGCGCTTGCACGGCGACAGCGCGGACATCGTCCGGTGTAACGAAGTCGCGTCCCGCCATCCCGGCCCACGCGCGGCTAGCCCACAGTAAGGACTGCATGGCGCGCGGACCGGCGCCCACCTGAATGTCTTCGGACGAGCGGGTGCGGCGCACCACTTCCACGATGTACTCCAGCAATTCCTCGCTCACCCGCACCTGCTGCATCGCGGCGCGCAGCTCAGCCAATCGCCCATGCGTGAGACAAGGCTGCACGTCGCCCCGCTTCAGCACCGCTTCGGGAGAATCGCGGCCCAGGCTGCGGCGCGCCAGATCGAGTTCATGGTTGCGTTCCGGCCACGCGATGTTGATCTTCAGCATGAAGCGATCCTTTTGAGCCTCCGGCAGCGGGTAGGTGCCTTCGGACTCAATGGGATTTTGCGTAGCGAACACCGTGAAGTCCGGTGACAGACGATGCGTCTCGCGATCGATGGTGACGGTGCGTTCTTGCATCGCTTCGAGTAAGGCAGCCTGAGTTTTCGCCGAAGCGCGATTGATCTCGTCGGCTAATAGAAACTCGGTGAACACCGGCCCGCGCATGAGCGTGAACTCGTTTTCGCGCAGATTGAAGACGCTGGTGCCCGTGATGTCGGCCGGCATCAGATCCGGAGTGAACTGGATGCGCTTGAACTCGCAGGCCATGGATTGCGCCAGCGCGCGTGTGAGCAGTGTTTTGGCCAAGCCGGGCACACCTTCGATCAGGCCGTGCTGGTTGCACAGCACCACGATCAGAGCGCTGCGCACAGCGTCGTCCTGTCCAATGACAACTTTGTGGATCTCGGAAGTAATTTGCGCGATGGCTTCCTGGAATTGTTCGAGATTCAATCGGTCCTCGTGCGGTTCAGTATGTCGTGGATATTGCGTAACGCGGCCAATGGTTGGGCTCCCACCTCGTGAATTTCTCGTTCCACCCGTGCCCTGCGATCCGGCGTTAGTGCGCGCGGAGCGCCCTTCAACCATTCTTGCCAGCATGCGGAAGCCAAGTCAGCCGAGGCCAGGTTCCGGCGCAGCAGAGCAACCAAACCGGAAAATGAGCGGCGTCCCTCGATCCGTCGCGGCGCCCCGGAACGCGGGGCCGGCGGGAAGCCGGTGGAGGATTTCCAGACAAATAGCGCCACCGGAAGCAGCAGCCCGAACAGAACACCTTGCAGATGGAAAGCGCGCACCAGCCCCATCACGCTGCCGGCTTCAACGATCCCGAGGTGCGCCTCATCGAACACAATTTCGCCGTTCGCGCCAATCATCGACACAAGCAACGCAGTATCCGGCGAATCCGCCAGCGCGCTATTGGTGAACACCGTGCTCGATGCCACCAGCACCAACGACCCCGGGCCAAACGAGCGCTCGATCACGTCGGCATGGTCGCGATTACCTAGCACCAGCGTCCAATTAGGATTGGCGCGGAAGTGAATCTCGCGGGCATCCTCCGTGCCATCGTTCTGGATCTTCACGCCCCAGGCTTTGTCGATTTCCTGGACCACTTTGTCACTGGCCCATAGTCCGGGCGTCAACGCCAAAACGACACGATTCCCCTGTCGCGCCAAGCTCTCGACGACGCGCTGGTCCAAAACGCTCGCGGGCAGCAGTTGCTCCGGATTCGCGCCGAGCAGCAGCGCTGTCCGCCCGGACCATCGCACGCTTTCAAGCGGAAGATAGCTACGTTCCGTCGCCGGGGCCAGCCGTTGGACGCTCTCGAATAAGACACTCGTGCCGTCGGGCTCTTTGCGCAGACTGGAAAAGGCAGGATAGATTCCGCCGGCTTCAAACCCCGCGTTGAACACGCCGAGCAGGGTCCAGGCGAAGGCGACACAAAGCGCGACTAGCAGCAATAGCGCTCCCCGCCTGCTCATGCAGCCACTCCGAGCATCTCGCCTTTCATCTTTTCGGCGCGGCCGCGGAACGCCTGGCAGTCCTCCCATGAGACAGGGTAGTCTCCATACCAAACCCGCTCGAATAGAGCGATGTTCGCGGAGAAGAGCTCGCATGCGTGCGGAAATGCTCGCGCGCGGCGGCGCAGTTCGCGTTCGTACTCGTGGTCCGTCTTCCCGGGGTGGATCGCGATCCATCCTCCCTGGGCCAGCCCTGCCAGATTGGCGAGGTAAAGGGCACGGAGGCCCAATCGGAATTGCGCGTTCGAGAAACACTCGTCGGCCAGCAGGAACCAGCCTTGCTCGGGCAACTGGTCGGCAGTAACGTCATCAGCCGCCAAACGGATCGTCTTCGGTCCTAGCGGAACAACGATTTTTTTGCGTGCCAGTGCAGCCCTGCCGCGCCAGATCACGAAGGCCGCGGCCAGCAAAACCAAGACCAGCGCAAGATATAACTCTTTTCGAATAGCGCCGCTCGCCGGTGGCCCTTGGCCATGCGGAGCGGGCGTCTCGAACATTTTGCGGAACCAGTCGGCCAGGCGATCGATGCCGCGTCCGATCGCAGCTCTCACGCCGGACAGCCGCGCTCCCAGGGAATCCGTGAAGCGGACCAACCACGGCTCCTTACGTTGCGTCTCCTGTCTTGGAGTGTTCCAACCGTACTGGGACGAGGCCAGAGTCTGCCGGACGGAACGGTCGAGTTGAGCGGGGTCGAGGCTTGGCTGGGCGGTCAGCAAGGGTGCGCACAGGACCAGCACCAGGGCGGCGATGCTGCCGGATCGAAGCAGGGCCCGGAAACGTGCGCGCACATCCTCGCCGCTCTCTTTCGATTGCGCATGGAACGTGGCCACCGTGTAGACTGCTTGCGCCAGTGGCTCGAACGCGAGCCAGGTGGTCAAGCCGGCCGCGACGTAGAACGAAGGGTTGGCCAGAAGCCGGAAGCCGGCGCGCGTAAACGACGTCTCATAACCGGTGAGGATGCGAACCAATTGCGGAAGCAAAGCCAGCGTGACGCCGATGTTCACGAATAGCAACGTTCCGATGAATCCCAGTAGCAGAATCAGCAGGACCGGCTGCGCGAGCGACGACGCTAGTTTGCGTGCCTTGGCCACGGTTTTCGAGAAGTCGTTTCGATCCACGGCTGCCACGGTGCTTGCAATGCGAAAAAAGGCCACCGCGCCGGGCACAGGAAGCAGCACCATAGCCGCCAGTGGTATCAGTAGTAGCTTGGAGTTCCCGAGCAATAAGTGAACACCGACCAGGCGAAGCCAGCCGGCGCTCCCCGAGGACGCCTTACCCGCCAGCTGCGCATATATCGTCGAAGCGAATATCCCGCGCCATACATTCATCCAAAGCAGCAGTACAACCAACAAGAGTGATTCCCAGGCGCACAACTCGGCATTGCGGCGGTAATCCGTCATGTCACGCCAGAATAGGAGCACAGCCACTGAAAACGGAATGGCGCCTGTCCAGACCAGCGCCAATGCGCGAATTCCCGCTCCGCGAAGCACGTGGATTGCTTCTTCGACAATCTCAATCGCAGCCGTTTCGGTTACCGGTCGTGCCATGCAGAACGATCGGCTAGAGTGACGAATTCCATGATGATTTGACCCAGCGAGAAGAATATAACCCAAGCTACGAGCGTGCTCAAGAACGCCATCGCCCACCAGAGTGGAGCCCTCCGGCGCGTTTGAGCCGGCGCCGATGAGGAGGCTTTAATACAAGTTGCGCACAGGAGCCGCGAATCGTGCTCGGAAACGCATTCGCGGCAAAAAGGACGATGGCAAACAGGGCAGCGGCAAACGGCGCCCCGCACCGAGTGGTTCCAACAGCGCTGTTGAACGACGCTCTCCGGCATGGCCTAATCCACCAGCACACGCTGGCGTTGCGGAGTAGGGCCTGCCAGCGTTAGAAAAGCTCCGAGGATGCCCAAAATCAAACAGCCGCCAATGTAAATTTCCAGGTAGGTACGACGTGCAGGACTCGAGCGCAGCTCGGCCCCCTGGAGAGCGCGCTTTGCCTGGGCCGCGGCTATAGCGGCGATCCCTACCTGCCCATAAAACGACAAGCCGAGAAAAATGAGAACCACGGCGCCCAGGCGCTGCAAGCTAATATCGATTCCTCGATTCTGGATCAGCACCCACACCGCGGCGGCCCCTTCGACCAGGGCCAGCGCCGACCCGATCCAGTCCGGCATCGGTTGAGTTCTCTGCAGGTCCCAACTGGTAAGCACGACATCGAGAAGCAGGGACGCTACCAGGGCGCCGGAAGCTATAAGGCGCCCCGAGCGAGATTCGGCCCCTTCCGCGGAAATGGCTTCGAGATCCGCTTTCGTAGGGGCCTTCGCGAGCACTATCGGGTGATCAACAATGGATTCCTGCCACCCAGCCGGCAGGCTTCCTTGCGCTGCCTCGATCAGTGGCGTCAGTTCGGCTAGCAGCTTCCGCGCATTCCATGGCCGGCGGACCGACGACAGCTCTTCTTGGCTGACAGCGGTGTAAACCCGGCAGCGGCAACTGGCCGCAATCGAGATGTAAAGCCAGGCGAGAACGAGGGCGAGCTCAAGCGCCAATCGGACGATTGCCGGTAACAGTGAATACCTGGAGGCAACAGATAGAGCGACCAGAATCAGCAGAGCACCCACGATCACCCTTCGCGACACCACGAACCGGCGAGACTTGCTGACCACGATGGCCTGAATATCCTTAAAGTAGAGCCGCTTTACGTGCTCTTCGAATCCGGAGGATCGTACCGAAATCAGACAGTGCTCGTCTCGAAACAGCGCGGCGCCGGCGAAGAATCCCTGCCAGGAAGAAAGTTTGCGATAGGCTCGTATTTCTCTCGGCATAAGTTCAGGCGGGAGCCGCTGCTCGCCGCAGCACGGCGTAGAGAATCAGCCAGCCGAGGCCGCCAACTTCGAGCAAGCCGATCAGGATAGCCGCTACGAATCGCCAGCGGTTGGCATGCATCAATGCCAGGGGACGTTTCCAATAACGGATGGCGAGGAAGACCGCCACGGGCCCCGTGAGGAGTGTGATCGGAAAAAACAAGAGCGGTCCCATGGCCGCCGTGAGTGCGATGGAGTCATAAGCGATGCGCTTGAGTCCAAGATCGCGTCCCGATGCCTTGGACAGGCCGGCTGCCATGCAGGATGGGCAATAGTTGTTACCCATCAATTCAACAACACACAACTGGCAGACAAATCGTCCGCATTGCGCGCACGACGCGACGGCACGGCTCGCCGGGTGGTCGAAGCACGTTGCGTCTCCTTCCACGGCGGATTGGGGCTGCGTGGAAGGCGCCACACGCAAGGCTGCTGGGAATATTTTGACTTGATGTGGAGTGCCGCAATCGGGGCATGTCGAGGCTTCTCCCGACGCCAGATCCCATTCCGGTAATAGTTTTCCGCACGAATTGCAGGGAACGACAAGCATGCTTAGGATCATTTTCGGATCACGCGGGTATCCACGAGTATATCGTGGAGGCCCCGCTTTTCCCGGTCGAACGCGACCATGATGTAGCCAATAAGAAGGATAAGACTACTCAGTATTTTCGCGAAGTACCGGCCAAATGCTCTGCCCAGGGAAATAGGGCCGCCATCAGGCCGCACCACTCGGAGTCCGACCACCATTTTGCCCGGCGTTGCGCCCAACTTGTTTACAAATAATGCTTCATATGTTGCGGCGATCGCCACACCGGCCAGATATGCAAGTCCAACAGCAGCGATCGCCGTTGCGCTGCCCACGAGCGCTGCGTTGGAGCGCAGGCCCGGCAGTAAGATGGCCTGCACCGCGACGGAGGCGAATCCGACAATCAAAGCGTCGATGAACGCGGCCACCACTCGAATCCAGAACCCGGCGTAGTGAAAAGCGCCTGGCGTGGAAATCCCTTCACTAAGACCTTGCGCATAAGCGGGCTTGCAAGCGCCGCAGACCAGAATATTGCCGAAATGTGCGAGCTCTTGTTCCGATTTTGCCTGTCCACACTGCGAACAGTAAAGAATTCCGCTGGTTGGAGTTGGATTCATGGGGGGTTCAATGTTTGTACCACAATTTTAGGGGTACCGTGGCCGCTCACGCCCGTACCTTAGTAGGAACAACCCGCATGGCAATGCGACCTTCAGCTACCGGCGCAATCTGGAAGAAGCGCGGCAGGATGTGGCGGCATGGCTGGCCAAATGGGGCAAGCGTTATCCTAAGCTGTGCAGTTGGGTGGAGGACAATATCGCCGAAACTTTGAGCTTCTACCGGCTTCCTCGACAGCATTACAAGAATCTGAAATCAACGAACATGCTGGAGCGGCTGATGGAAGAACTCAAACGGCGGACACTCGTGGGCCCATCTTCCCGAACGCTGCAGCATGTTTGCGGCTGATCCGAGCCCTCGGGGATCCGCCAAAACCGGCCGAGTTATTGCCCTGCCTCTTCTTTATCTATATAGGCGGCAAAACTCTCCCGAGACCGGCATCCATCCTTGCTCGCTGGGGAGCAACACCTAAGCGGCGCTACAAAAGTGGCCGGCGAGAATTGCGTCGCAACAACCTGATAAACGAGTTGGTGGAGGCCAAGCAGCACAATGGGGTGAAACGCGTGCTGACGCGGTGGCTGCGCTACGTCATCGCATGTGTGAATTTCGGCGCGCACTGGCCGTTTCTGTCCGACGCCGGGAGGATCGTGCAAAAAGATCTCGACATCGCCGAATACACCGATCCTGTCAACAATCCCATGATCCCGCATGTGATTGACCTCGAACCTGGTCTTGTCATATATGAGATCTACAACGGCTACTGGTTCTTCGGCCGCCCCACGCTGGAAGATCTCCGCCAGGACCTGCGCGCCGTCACCAAGAAATGCCGGCCGGATTGGGACATCACAACGCCCGAACTCAAAGCGGCGTGGCAGCAAGGACGCAAGGAGCTCTTCTATCACGGCAAAACGTACGTGCAGACTCTCGGCGAACAGGATTAGCGCCTCCTACAAGTAACGCTGGATGCGGTCGCGAAAGCGCGTGTACATCCACGACACCCCCACCAGAATCAGCCCGAGCACGATGAAAGATAAGATGCGGTTCACGGTCTCAAGCTCGCGCAGGTCGTAGAGGAACAGTTTGAGCACGCAGATCATGAAGAGCGCGAGGCCGGAGAGACGCTGCAAGCGGTCGCGTAAGGGAAAGCCCGCGCCGAGGAGCGCGAGTGCTTCCGCAGCCCAGACCATGGTCAACATGCCGCCCGAGACTTCGTAGAACAGCATGATGGCAAGCAGCAGCGCAGCCAGCATCGAATAGAAAGCGCGCGCATAGCGCTCGATGCCGCCGCCGTCGCGAGAGGCAAGGAGTTGGGCGCAGTAGAGGCATGTGATCACGATGGATGCGGTCAGGACGCGGGCGTGATTTGCGGCGAGAGTCGAGGCAGTGGAAGCAAACGACAGCAACGCGATGGCGTAGCTTTGCCAGCGCAGATCGACGATGTTGCGCAGTTTCCCGATCTCGAAGAGCGCGAGTCCGAACAGGGCCCAAGCGACGACGGCGAACGTTGCGCCAAGCTCAAAGCGCGCGAGCACGCCGAAGAGGATCGCCGCAGTGTAGAGGTAGAGCCGAGTGACCGTGCTCTGGTAGCGCCACCGGATGTAATAGTGCGACGCGAGGATCGGCAGAATCGTGAAGGTCCGGTAGGTGATTTGGAGCGTGTCCCCGTTGAAACGCGCGAGGTCGAACGCGAACAACCGAAGGCACACGGCGGCTGCGGCTAGATGGGCCAGCAGGCGGAAGCGCGGGAGCTCGGCCCGGACGCCGATTTCGAATAGCGCAAGAGCGAGAATGGTCCAGACTGGCGCGACCGCGAGCGGCGGCAGTTTCAGCCAAGCCAGAGCCATGGCGAATAGAGCGCCGGCGGCGGCGTACAGGTCGCGGCACCATTCGCGCTCCGGGTCGCCAATGCGATCGGGCATCGGCCGGAAGACGCGCGCGCTGACGGAACAACAGACCACGGTTGCGATGGCGAGCGGAATCGCTTGCGAGAAGTCCCAGAACATGTTGCAGAAGCCGGCGGCCGAGACAAAGTACGAGAGCCAGCGGAAATGTTTGGGCGTGTTTCGCAGGCCCAGTTCGAACAGAACCGCACCGAAAACCAACAAAACCGCGCCGAGGTAATCATAGGGCGCGATCTTCCACGCGATAACAAATAGAAACGCTACGGCCGATGCCGCGGTGATCCACGAGACTTTCTTTTCGCCCTCGCTGAGCGGGCCGTCATCGTTGCTCAACGCGATACGCAGTGTCGCCGCGTAGTGGAGAGCCGCGCAGATGGCGAGCGGAAGCCAAACGAAGGGTCCGAGCACATTCACGATCAAGGCAGCGCCGGTGGCGAGCGCGCCGACGATGTAGGACTGATACCGGAACTCAGCTTGGCGCAGCCGGAAACCCAGCTCGAACAATAATGCGGCGAAGGCCAGCCACGCGACCGAGAGATATGCGTGTGGTGTTTCGAAGCCGATGATCATCGCGATCAGGCCCGCGGCGGCTGAGCTATACAGCACGCCCTCCGGCACGCGCAGCATGCGATTGACGTAGAAGACAGCAGCGGACAAAGCGGCGAGCGGCGACCAACTCATCCACGTGCGGCCGGCGATGATCACGGACTCGGCCTCGGATTGATCCACCAGCACGGATTTCGTCACCGACACTGCAAATGCTGCGCCTGCCAAAAGCCGCAGGTACCGTTGCCGGAAGAAAAATCCGCAGAGGAAAAGAATTTCGCCTTCGATGAGCAGGCCGAGGTTGATCCACTCGCCCGAGGCGCGAATCAAGATGGCGGCCGCGGCCAGCGCAGCGGAAAGCGTGATAGGACCTTCGTAGCTGCCGCCCGCGATTCGCGCGAGCGCGCCCGAGTCGTGATCAAATGTGGACGGCGGCCGCAACCGTGTGCGCAACAGTGCACTCGCAAGGTAGAGGATGGCGGCGCCGATCAAGAACGCGTAGAGATGTTCGGGCGCTGAGCGCTGCCACTTCACCACGGAGAGGCCGAGGAATCCGAGCGCGTTGCCTGGAAGAATGAAGGAGCTGATGGTCCACCGGGCGTCGCTGCGACGGAGGCGCATGAGGTCGAATGTTTCAAACAGCAGCCAGTACATCGCGAAGAGTGCTTGCGTGGATGCAAGAGGAGCGCCGGCGTCGGGCCGCGAAGCGCAGGTGGCATATGTAGCGAAGAGGCCAAACACAGCCATCTGATGCCATTCGAAGCGATGAGCCAGATATAAGAGCGATGCGGCAAGCGGTAATAGTGCGAGAACGGAGAACGGCGTGCTTTCACTCAGCGCGAGCGTGGCGAAGGCGATAAAGTATGCCAGCCCGCTCACCGTTTGCGACTTGTAGCGGAGCGAATGCAGAATCATTCCGCAGGCGACGGCGAGGAGCAGCGCGGTGCCGACGTACGGGTTGTCGATCACCTTCGCGGCGGCCACTGCGTGCATGGCGTAGGTGGTGAAGTAGAGCGCCGCCCAACCGCCTCCAATGAGTCCGCGCGCGAAAATCGCGTAGCCTGGCTTGCGTTCGATGAAGACGCCAGCGAGGAGCATGGTGAGTCCGACGCCCACTCCGATGGCGACTCGGCC
>Ga0187810_10000474_pt1 | contig 15501 bp, 7 predicted proteins | sample NC_wetland_sal_i_9_FD_132963 | JGI IMG/M metagenome (GOLD analysis project Ga0187810, IMG submission 132963) | Wetland sediment microbial communities from Neuse River Estuary, North Carolina, USA - ASW_5 | ecosystem: Environmental > Aquatic > Freshwater > Wetlands > Sediment | place: USA: North...
CGCAAATCATTTCGTACGCGCAATCGAATGGGTACGACGCGTCGCTCTTCTCGGGCCTGAAGTGGCGGAACATCGGGCCGGACCGCGGCGGGCGCTCCATCGCTTCGACGGGGATACCGTCGCGTCCGAATGAGTATTACTTCGGCGCGGTGGGCGGCGGACTCTGGAAGACGACAGATGGAGGCACGACTTGGAATCCCGTCACCGACGGCCAGCTTCACAGCTCGTCGGTCGGCGCGGTGGCCGTGGCGGAATCCAATCCCGACGTCGTTTACATCGGCATGGGCGAAGTCTGCCTGCGCGGAAACATCATGCAAGGCGACGGTGTTTACAAATCCACCGACGCGGGGAAGACTTGGAAGCACATGGGACTGGACGATTCGCAAATAATTTCGCGCATCCGCGTGAGCCCTGCAAATTCGGACCTCGTTTACGCCGCGGCGTTTGGGCATCCCTCGGCGCCGAACGATATGCGCGGCGTGTACCGTTCGAAGGATGGAGGCGCTACGTGGCAGCGCGTATTGTTCCGCGACGACAAGACCGGCGCCGTGGATCTCTCCATGGACCGCAACAATCCCAACGTGCTCTACGCGGCGATGTGGGAGGCGTGGCGCGTGTCGTGGGGAATGTCGAGCGGCGGGCCGGGCAGCGGCCTTTTCAAATCCACCGACGGCGGCGACACCTGGACCGAGATCACGCGGAATCCGGGAATGCCGAAGGGAATCATCGGGCGGATCGGCGTGAGCGTTTCGCCGGCCGATTCCAGCCGCATCTACGCCCAGATTGAAGCCGAGGATGGCGGAACGTTCCGCTCCGACGACGGCGGCGCGACCTGGACGAAAGTGAACGATGATCGTAAGCTGCGCCAGCGCGCCTTTTATTACACCCACATTTTCGCCGACACGAAAGACAAAGACACCGTGTACGGCCTCAACGTCGGGTTCTTTAAGTCCACCGACGGCGGGAAGACTTTCAACACGACGATTCGTCCGCCGCACGGCGACAATCACGACCTGTGGATCGATCCCAACAATCCAAAACGCATGATCACCAGCGACGACGGCGGCGCGTCGGTTTCCATCACCGGCGGCCAGACTTGGACGCGTGAGGATTTTCCGACCGCGCAGCTTTATCACGTCGCGACGACGAAGGATTTTCCGTACCAAGTCTGCGGCGCGCAGCAGGACAACAGCACCGTCTGCGTGCAGAGCACAGGCGGCGGCCGCGGATTCGGCGGCGGAGGAATGTTCGCGCCGATCTACGCGGTGGGCGGAGGCGAAAGCGGCTACATCGCGCCAAGCCCGAAAGATGCGAACGTTTTCTACGCCGGAAGCCAGGGCGCGTTGCTGAGCCGCTACGATCGCCGCAACGGGCAGGAGCGCGACATCGAAGTCTACCCGCGCTTTTTCTCAGGGGAAAACTCCGCGTCTCTGCCGGACCGCTGGCAATGGACGTTTCCCATCGTGTTCTCGCCGTTCGATCCGAATACGCTTTACACCTCCTCGCAATTCCTCTACAAGACGACGAACGACGGGCAGAACTGGCAGAAAATCAGCGGAGATTTGACCAAGCACGATCCGCAAACGCTCGGCGATTCGGGCGGGCCAATCACGCACGACATGAACGGCCCGGAGATTTTCGCGACGATTTTCACCATCGCGCCGTCGCGCAAGGAGCCGAACACAATCTGGACCGGCTCGGACGACGGATTGGTGTACATCACGCGCGACGCCGGGAAATCGTGGACCAACATCACGCCGCCCGACATGCCGAACCTGATCCGCGTGAGCCTGATCGAAGCGTCGCCGAACAAGGCGGGCGGGGCCTACGTCGCCGCGAAAAATTACCTCCAGAACGATCGCGCTCCGTATATTTACCGGACCGACGACTACGGGAAGACGTGGAAATTGATCGTCACCGGAATCCCCGGCGACGATTACGTCCACGCTGTGCGCGAAGATCCTCAGCACGCCGGACTTCTCTACGCCGGCACGGAGCACGGGATTTACGTGTCGTTCGACAACGGCGACCACTGGCAATCGCTTTCGCTCAATCTTCCAGACACGCAGGTCTCGGACATCCTGGTTCAGGGCGACGACCTCCTGATCGCCACGCACGGGCGCTCGTTCTACGTGCTCAATCACATCGGCGTGCTGCGGCAGCTCAGCCCCGAAGTCGCGCAGTCTGCTTTCCATCTCTATCGGCCGGACCCCGCCGTCCGCCGCGAGTATCCCTTGACGATTGACTACTATCTGAAGACCAAGCCGTCCAAGGTGACGATTGACATTCTGGACGCGAATGGCAAGACGATTCGCACGTTTGTCGGACCGGAGGAAAATCGAAACGCGGAAGGCGAACAGGGCGGAGGGTTCGGGCCGCCGCGGGCGCGCGTCGCACTTGACGCGGGGCTCAATCGCTTTACATGGGACATGCGCTATGAAGGCGCAACAACTTTTCCCGGCATGATTCTCTGGGGCGCGAATGCACAGCAGGGCCCGCTCGCTGTGCCGGGAAATTACCAGGTGCGCGTAACCGCCGATGGCCCGTCGCAGACGCAGCCCTTCACCATCGTCGAAGATCCGCGCGTCACGTCTACGCAGGCTGATCTGCAGCAGCAATTCGACCTGGCCATGCAGGTCCGCGACAAAACCAGCCAGGCCAACGAGGCGGTCATTACCGTGCGCAAAGTCCGCGATCAGATCGCCGACCGCGCAAAGAAAGCCAGCGACGCTTCCGTCACCGCGGCGGCCAACGCGCTGGAGCAGAAACTCACCGACGTCGAAGAAGCCATCTACCAGACCAAGAATCGCAGCAATCAGGATCCGCTCAACTTCGCGATCAAGCTCAACAACAAGATCGCGCACATTTCGAGCGTGATTGAAGACGCGGATTACAAGCCGACCGACCAGACTTACGCGGCGTTCAAGGAATTGTCGGGAGAGCTGGACGTGCAACTCTCCAAGTTGAACGACGCGCTGAAAAACGATCTGGCCGCGTTCAACCGTCAGATTGCGTCGAAGGGATTGCCGCCGGTCTCCGAGAAGTAGCCGGCGCAGGGCGCGGATTGCACCAGCCCGCGGCTACGCGAAGCGGACCTTGACGTCGGGGCGCTTTTCGAGGTGCACGGTGTCAATGAACCGCACCTGGCGCTGCTCGAGCGTCACGATGAGCGATTGAGTGCGGATGCCTTCGCCAAAGAAGCGCACGCCGCGCAGCAGGTTGCCGTCGGTCACGCCCGTGCACGCAAAGATGATCTTCTTCCCGGGCGCCAGTTCTTCCGTATCGTAAATTCGCTTCGGATCCTTGACGCCCATTTTCGCCAGGCGCTCTTCGTGCTCTGGCTTGGAGACCACCAGGCGCGCCAGGATCTGGCCGTTCAGGCAGCGCAGAGCCGCAGCGGTCAGCACGCCTTCGGGCGCGCCGCCGGTTCCCATCACGGCATGGACGCCCGTACCGATGACGGCGGCGGAAATTCCCGCGGAAAGATCGCCGTCGCCAATCAGGCGAATTCGCGCGCCCGTGGCGCGGATTTCGTTGATGAGTTTCTCGTGGCGCGGGCGGTCGAGGACGATCACCACCAGGTCTTCGATGTCGCGCTCGAGCCGCTTGGCAATCGCGCTCAGGTTGTGCGCGACCGGAGCGTCCAGTTCCACCGCGCCTTTGCACGACGGCCCCACCGCGATTTTTTCCATGTAAAGATCGGGGGCGTGGAGCAGGCCGCCTCTCTCGCTCGCGGCCAGCACGGTAATGGAGTTCGGCGCGCCGGTGGCGCAGAGGTTCGTGCCCTCGAGCGGGTCCACGGCAATGTCCACCGCGGGAAACGGATAGCCCTGCATGTGCTGCGCGGCGCCAACGCGTTCACCGATGAAGAGCATGGGCGCTTCATCGCGCTCGCCCTCGCCGATGACGATTGTGCCATCCATCGGCACGCTGTCCATCACCTTGCGCATAGTCTCGACAGCGGCCTGGTCGGCCTTGTGGGCGTCGCCGAGGCCCATCGTTTTCGCCGAAGCGATGGCGGCTTGCTCGACCACGCGCAGGAATTCGAGGCTCAGTTGGATTTCCATTCGTCCTCCGGCAGGGATGAATTGCGGCTCGGCCGCCGACCGGCGCCTATCCTAATCCAATCTGCGGGATGCTCCAAGCGATGATGGTTATTCGTGCACGCGCAGCTAGGGCATCGGGCGAATCACGGCGTTCACGAGAAATGGATCCTCGAACGTCGTTTTGTCACCGGGCTTGGCCCCGGCCACGGGAAGCAAGCGCGCCGAAAGCGGCTTGGACCACTTGGCGGAAAGGCTGGCGACGTCGCCGACAATGCGTTCGAGCTGCTGCTCCGTGATGTCGCCGGGCAACGGAATCACATCGAGACCCGTGCCGCACACGGCCGAGTAGGCGAGCAACTGATCCATACTCAGGGAACCCTCGGTCCAGCGCTCGGACATGCGGCTGTCTTCCAGTACTGGCATCATCAAGCCGGAATAGCCAACCGTTCTCACCTGGATGTCGCGCAGCGCAGAAGTGATGGTTGCGGCAGCGGTCAGCGTGCCCGGCGAGCCGAATTTTGCGCCGCCGAGCGAGCCTTCGATGGCCGCGGCGATGGAAACGTCTTTGAGCGGGGCGGGAGAAAGATCGATTCCCATGTAATTCCAGCCGGTGTCCAAATCGATTTTGCTGGCAATATCCTCGATGGCGCGCGCGTGCATGCCCAGCTCGGCCACGATAGCCTGGCGCGTGGCCTGCGGGTCGCGAGGCGTGGCCATCACTGCGGCAATCACGTTGGCCGATTCGAGCGCGATGGCGAATTGGTGGCCGATGCCATCGTGATACGACGCGGGGAAAAACGGCGTGTACTGCGGCACATTGGCGATGGCCGCAAACCGGAAATTGCCGAGGCTGTGGCCGGTGTGGTCTTCGAGATACTTCATAGCTCCGGCGGCGGCGTGCACTGCGTGCCAGTGAACGCCGTCCTGGCCCGCGATCACGACGCTGGCATTCAAAATGGACGTGGTGCTCAAGATTCTCGCCAAGCGCTGCACCTGAGAGGCGTCATCGGAGTCTGCGGTCATTGCCGGGCCGATGTCGGCGTCGAAATTTTCCTTTTTCGCGAGATTGTCGTACTGATGAAAAAATGCGAGCGTGGATTCATCGTCCCATCCAACCGTATACTCCGTGAAAGGCTGCGTGGAGATGCGAATCGTCTGGACTTCGTAGCCGCCCTTTTCGAATGCGGCCTTGGCGGCGCGAAGCATCGTGAGCGTATCGGCGATTTGCTGCTCGTACGTCGCGGTATCCAGGCGAATGAACGCGGTGATGGCGCGGACCTTGGGTTTCGCGGGAGCAGCGGCGGAGGATTGCGCGGCGGCGCCATTTGCGACCAACAGGGCAGCAACTAATGAAATAGTGACGGATAGGAAGAGAATCCGATTGCGGTGTCCAGCCATGATGCCTCCTCCGAGAGATGAATGCGGCGCCTTCAGTAATACGCGGGAATGCCGGTGATGCGCTCGCCGATCACCAGGCGGTGAATGTCGTGCGTGCCTTCGTAGGTGAAGACCGATTCGAGATTGTTCATATGGCGCATGATGCAGTAGTCGTCCACGATGCCGTTGGCGCCGAGAATGTCGCGGGCCTTGCGCGCCGTTTCCAGCGCCATCCACACGTTGTTCATCTTCAGCATGGAGATGTGCGTGTGGTCCACGCGGCCGGCGTCCTTGAGGCGCCCGACGTGCAGCGCCAGGAGCTGCGCCTTGGAGATTTCCGTGATCATGAAGACGAGCTTGTCCTGCACGAGCTGGTGCGAAGCGATCGGCCGGTTCTCGAATTGCTTGCGCGTCTTTGCGTATTGCAGCGCGGTGTCGTAGCACGCCATCGCCGCGCCGATCGCGCCCCAGCCGATGCCGTAGCGCGCCTGATTCAGGCAGGAAAGGGGACCGCGCAGGCCCTCGACGCCCGGCAACAAATTTTCGGCGGGAATTTCGCAGTCGGTCATCGCCAGCCCGGACGTGACCGAAGCGCGCAGAGACCATTTGCCGTGCACGTCCCACGCCTTGAATCCCGGCGCGCCCTTTTCCACCAGGAAGCCGCGCACGCGCTCGTCTTCGCACTTGGCCCAGATGACGGAGACGTCGGCCAGCGAGCCGTTGGTGATCCACATCTTCTCGCCGTTCAGGACGTAGCGGTCGCCGCGGCGCACCGCGCGCGTCAGCATCCCGCCGGGATTCGAGCCGAACTGCGGCTCGGTCAACCCGAAGCAGCCGATGGCCTTTCCGCTCTGCAATCGCGGCAGCCATTTTTCTTTCTGCGCGTCCGAGCCGTAGGCGTGAATCGGAAACATCACCAGCGCGCTTTGCACCGATACGAAGCTGCGCAAGCCCGAATCGCCGCGCTCGAGCTCCTGCATCACCAGGCCGTAGGCGACGTTGGACATCTCCGCGCAGCCGTAGCCTTTCATGTTCGCGCCAAAGAATCCCAGCTCGCCGAGCTGCGGCACCAGGTGCATGGGAAACGTCGCCTCGCGATTGTGCTTCTCGATGATGGGGATCACCTGCTCGTCCACGAATTGCCGCGCCGTGCCGCGCGCCAGGCGCTCTTCATCGTTCAGCAGCGAATCGAACTCCAGAAAATCCACCCCGGGAAATGCGGGCATCAAGTTCTCCTCAACAGATTCGCCGCCGCGCACGATTCGTTGCGCGCGTCGAAGCGAGTCATTCTATCCCGGCGTCTCCGCACCCAGCAAGAAAACTGAAGGGCTCTATGGATTGCAGCGAGGACGCGTCCGTTCTCGCGCGCGGGGTCGGTCAGCTATTTTCGGGATTGTATCGTGAGCGGCGCGAGAAATACTAATTCACCGTGAAACCGAATCGCGCGTGTAGAGGAGGACGGTGATTTGCGGAAACTCTTGCTGTTCCTCCAGACGGCGGCCCTTGCCGTAGACCGCGCGCAGCATGAGGCTGGTGCGGTCCTCTTCGCCGCTCGGCATTCGATTCAGGAAGAACACCAGCCAGACGCGGTCCGGCGCGGGCCGCGCATCGCGCAGCATTTCGGCGAGCGGAATCACCAGAAAATCTTTGTATTCGAGCGAGGCCCCGTCGGGCGCATTCAAAATCCAAGGTCCTGGCGGGGCAGGCTTCCTCAGCGTCCGATAGTAATCGTAGGGCAGCCGCCCAAGAGAAGTGAAGAAAATGGCGTCGCCGGGCTTGGCGCTGTCAAGAATGAAGCCAGTGGCCGAGCGCCAGTCTTCGCGGTTGAGGTCGAAGTCGGCGCGATAGTAGGAACGTGTGCCTTGCGCGCAGAATACGGAAATCGCTGCGGCGAGCACCCATCCGAGCGCCGCCGGCCGCAGCCGCGCAACGCCGGCGGCTACGCCGAGCACGAGCGCCGGCAAGCAGAAAATAAGGTAGCGCGCCAGAAAGAACGGCCGTACGAGCGACACGAACAACACCGCCGCCGGTGGCGCAAGCAGCCACAAAAAAATCAGAACGTAGCCCCAGCTCTCCTTGCTGCTCCCCGCGGAGCGCCACGCGCGCCATCCGAAGAACGCGGCGAGGAGGAGGGCGAGCGCGTCGAGCACCATCAACGCTGCACCGCCATTTCCCGTCATCACCGCAAAAAAGTTTGTCACCGTTGCGAGACTTGGGCTTGGCAGCCAATTCACAGGCCCGCCGCCGATTTTCGCGGCGAGTGCAGCGAGCGGCAGAACCATGTACGCGAACCATCGCACGCTGCGGCCAAAACCTCGCCACGGCGCGGCTTCACGCGGCAGCCACAACATCGCTGCGACATGCGCCGCGACGACCAGAGCGCCGAAGAAATGCGCGTAGACCGCCAGGGCGCTCGTCAGCGCGTATGCTCCCCAGCGCGCGGCCGCGGGTCGCTGCAGATTTCTCACCAGCAGCCAGGTGGAGAGCGTCGTGAGAAGGACGACGAGCGCGTATCCCCGCGCCTCCTGCGCATAGCGGATGTGATATGCATTGATGGCCAGCAGCCACGCGGCCATCAGGCCGGCCGCATTCCCGAACAACCGCCGGCCCAGGGAATACATCAGCGGAATCGTGGCGACAGAAAAAACCACGGAAAGCCCGCGCACCAACGCTTCACCGCTTCCGAGTTTCATCCAGAAATGCAGGAGCAAGTAATAAAGCGCCATGTTGGCTTCGCGGTGCCACAACACCAGGAAGAATTGTTTCCAGGGGAGGCGCGCGATTCCCGCACTGATTCCTTCATCCACCCAAAAACTCTTGGTTGCGATCGCGTGCACGCGAAGAAAGACGGCGAGCGCGACGATCAGGCTGAGCACTGTCCCCTGAAGCTTCGTCGAAGAGGATTCACTCGGAGTCACAGAAGGCTTTCCGGAAGAAGAACTTGTCGAGGGAACGGAGCTCGGCATACGCCCCGCATTCTATGGTCGTGACCGCGAAATTCCCACTAGAACTCATCGGAGGCCTGCTCCATGCGCCATGCTGCCAGGATTGACGCTCGCGCACGCCCGCCCCTGCGCGTGTCTTCACCAGTGTGACTTCTTCACTGCTGCTGCCCGCTGCCATTCTTGACGGCCCTTTCGCCCAATGCTAGATTCAAACTTCATGATTCGTCTCCATATTCGTGGAAGGCGTCCGAAGCGAGCAGACCTTTTCACAGATCGCCGCCTTCTCCTCTGCCTCCTTCTGGGCACAGTTTTTGTTCTGGGTTTGCTTCAATCGAACTTAGCCCCTGTTTTGATGTCCGATGTTTCGATTGCGCCACAATCCGCTTTTCAGAGCGGGTGGGACGTGCACAGTCCGAAGTTCCGGGCGTTTGAGAAGCGTTCAATTTTGGAGCTGCTATTCCTCCTTCCGGAGAATTGCTCAGGCCTCATCGTAGAACTGGAGCTTTGCTCGGGAGTAGTATGCGAGGATGCGTCCGGCGCGGTCCATGAGCCGGAACCCTCGTGCCGCTGTCTCCGTTCTCCACCATCCGCTTAAGGCGTCGGGCGCGAATGGTTCGGCCCCGCCTCATGGCTGAACCGATTGCGCCTCCGGCTGTGTCGGGCCCTCGGAATACCACGCAATGACTGAAGACGACGGGCTTCCGGTAATTCAATTTAGCAAGGCAAACACCCCATGGGAAGGGCGGAAACCTCTATGAAAACGGCACCATTGTCACCCGCACTCCTGGCTCAACTGCGCGACCTGGATTCCGGTACGGTGGCAAACACGATTGAGACGTTCGAGGTCCGGCTGCGCAATGCGGGATTCTCCGATTCGAGAATTCGTTGCATGTTCGAGGACCTTCCCCCACTGGTCGGCTATGCGGCCACGGCTCGAATTCGCACAACCGACCCGCCAATGGAGGGACACATCTATTATGACCGGATAGATTGGTTGAGCCACGTTCTGTCCGTGCCGCCGCCGCGGATTGCCGTCGTTCAGGACATGGACGGTCGTCCCGGCCTGGGAGCATTCATCGGCGAGACGCACGCCAACATACTGCAGGCGCTGGACTGCGTCGGAACTGTCACGAACGGAGCAGTCCGCGATTTGCCTGCCGTTCGGACGCTCAATTTTCAGATGTTCGCGCACAATGTCTCCGTTTCGCATTCCTATTGCCACGTCGTTGATTTCGGTGGACCGATTCAGTTGGGAAGTCTGACCATTCGCCCCGGCGACCTGCTGCACGGCGACCGGCACGGGATTCAGACGATCCCCATGGAAATTGCCGGCAATATTCCGGCGAAGGCCCAGGAGTTGTTGAAACGGAAAAGACACATCATCGAAATCTGCCGGTCCGAGGGAATTACGCTTGAAAAGATCAAAGCCGCCGTCAAGAACAGCTAGCCGCGATCGAGCTGTTCGCGTCGGAAAGGGTTTCTTAAAGGCAACGAGGTGAATTCATGAGCAGGAAGAAAGTATGGTCATATTTCGCATTTTTAGGACTGATCGTGCAGGTGGCGGGCTGTGGGAACACGCGCAAAGCGGAAGCGGACAACATGGGAAAAGCGCCCTCGGTCGCCGTAGCCAAGGCGACGAGGCAGGATCTTTCCAACATCGAACAGATCGCTTCGGAGTTTCAGCCCTACCGGGAAATCGACGTTTACGCCAAGGTTTCCGGCTACATCCAGAAACTCAATGTGGATTGGGGCTCGCATGTCCGCCAAGGAGATCTTCTGGCCGTTCTGGAGATTCCCGAGCTGCAGCAGCAGCTGCAGCAGGATGAAGCATCGGTCCGCCTGAGCGAGCAAAACGTGGCGCGAGCCAGCGAAGATCTGAAACGCGCGAAGTCGGCCTATAACGTTGCGCACCTCACCTCGACGCGCCTCGAGGACGTGCAGAAGACGCGGCCCGGCCTGGTGGCACAGCAGGAAGTGGACGTGGCGGAGGGGAAAGACCTCGAAGCTGCCGCGGGCGTTTCCGCCGCGCAAGATGCGCTCAACGGCGCCGACCAGTCGATCTTGGAGGCCAAGGCCGCATTCGAAAAAGACAAAGCCATGTATGACTACGCGCGAATCACGGCGCCGTTTGACGGCGTGGTCACGGAGATTTTCGCCTACAAGGGCGCGCTGCTTCCGGCCGGGACCTCGAACAACAAAGGGACGCTCGCTCTCTGCCATCTCTCGCAGGACAACCTGTTGCGCGTCGTCATTCCCGTGCCCGAATCCGCCGTTCCCGACATACGAATGGGCAGCTCGGTTCAGGTTCGCGTGCCGGTCCTCGGCAAGACGTTCCAAGGCAAAGTAGCGCGCTTGTCCGGACAGGTGGACTTTTCCACGCGAACCATGCACACGGAGATTGAAGTCCCGAACCCCAAGCTTGAGATCGTGCCGGGAATGTATGCCGAGGCCTCGATCGTTCTCAGAGAAAAGCGCGAGGCGCTCGCGGTTCCGATAGAAGCGCTGAGCCGCGAGGGCAGCAAGGTCACCGTTTTCCTGGTGGACAAGAACAACAAGATTGAAGAGCGCCCGGTGCAACTCGGGATTGAAACGCCGGACCAGGTGGAAGTTGTTTCAGGGCTTGATCAGGACGATTTGGTCGTGGTCGGCAACCGGAGCCAACTCCGTCCCGGAATGACGATTGCACCGAAGCTGATCTCGGCCGCTTCGACGAGTGGAGGAATGTGATGTCCGGATTTTCCATTCGCAATCCCTATTTTATTCTTGTCGTTTGCCTGGTCATCGCTGTCGTGGGCGTATCCAGCCTGGTCCGAATGCCGGTGGACCTGTTTCCCAAGATCAATATTCCCGTCGTCGTCGTGGCCACGTTTTATAACGGGATGCCTCCCGAGGAAATCGAGACGGAAATCACAGGCCGGTTCGAGCGTTTCTTTACGCTGGGCAGCGGCATTGAACATATGGAGTCAAGATCGCTCCCCGGGGTCAGCATCATCAAAGTCTACTTTCAACCCGGCACCGATCCCGACTCGGACGTCAATGAGATTTCGAATCTTTCGATGGCAGACTTGCGCCGGTTGCCCCCCGGAACTCTCCCTCCAATCGTGGAAAAATTTGACGCCTCCAGCCTTCCGGTTTGCCTGATCACGCTGCAGGGGCAGGGACTCACGGAAACGCAACTTCGCGATCTGGGCCAATTTCAGGTCCGCAACCAGCTCGCCACCGTGGCCGGGGCTTCGGTTCCTCCGCCGTTCGGCGGGAAGTACCGCCAAATCATGGTGTACGTCGATCCGGCCAAGCTGCAGGCCTACCAGTTGAGCCCGATGGACGTGGTGCGCGCGGTGAATGATTCCAACCTGATCCTTCCGGCGGGAGATGTAAAGATTGGTCCGTATGACTACAACATCTACACGAATAGCCAGTTCAAAGACGTCCAAGGCATCGACACTTTGCCGTTGAAGACTATCGGCGAATCCTCGGTCACGGTCGGAGACGTCGGCCATGCGGTCGACGGCGATCAGATCCAGACGAACATCGTTCGCGTGGACGGCCAGCGCTCCGTGTACCTCCCCATCCTGAAGCAGGGCGGCGATACGAATACGATTCAGGTGGTGGACGGTGTCAAACAGGTGGTCGCGCACTTAACGGACGTACCGAAGGAGCTTTCACGTAACATAGTATTCGACCAATCCTTGTTCGTTAAAGGAGCGATCCAGACGCTGCTTCACGAAGGAGGCGTCGGGCTGCTCCTGACGGCGCTGATGGTGTTGATTTTTCTCGGCAGTATGCGGGCCACCGTCGCGGTCTTTCTTTCGATTCCGCTCTCGGCGCTTGCGGCCATCATCGGGCTTTATTTCGGCGGCAGTTCCGTGAATTCCATGATCTTGGCGGGCCTGGCGCTGGTCTTCTCCCGGCTGATCGACAACGCCGTCATCGTGCTCGAAAATATTTTCCGGCACATGGAGCTCGGCGAGACTCCCGAAGTAGCGGCCGAAAAGGGCGGGCAGGAGGTTTCGCTCGCCGTCCTTGCAGCGACCCTGACAAGCGCGGTGGTCTTCTTCCCGGTGACTTTCCTCTACGGAGTGAGCCGTTTTCTATTTTCGGCGCTGGCCCTGGCCGTGGTGATGGCGCTCTTTGCGTCTTACTTCGTGGCCATGACCGTCGTGCCGCTGTTTTGCGCGCGGTACATCAAATTCAAGGGGCATGCAGGGGTCGCGGAGGATGACTCGATCGGAAAACAGCCGCACCCGCAGCCGTCGGGGCCGTCAAGTTGGGGGATGAGATTCAACGACGGGTTCTCGCGGAATTTTCACCGGCTGCTCGACGTGTACGAACGATCTGTGCGTCACGCGCTCTCACGACCCAAGGCTATCGCCGCCGGAATTCTCGGCGTCTCTGTTTTGAGTCTGGCGCTCTTTCCGCTTCTCGGGGTTGCGTTCTTTCCCCGGACCGACGCCGGCCAGTTTGTCATCAACGTCAAGGCTCCCTCCGGGACCCGCGTCGAAATTACCAATCAAGAGGTTGCCAGGGTTGAGGACATCATTCGCCAGGCCATCGATCCGCGAGACATGAAACTGATTGTGTCCAATATCGGCGTGATCCCGGGCTTTTCTTCGATCTACACATCGAATTCCGGCCCGCAGACTGCGACCGTTCAGGTGGCGCTGAACGAAGGACATCACCACAGCAGTTTCGAGTACATGGACCTGGTGCGGCGGAAGATCCAGGAGGAAATGCCGGAGCTGACTACCTATTTCCAATCGGGCGGCATGGTGGACTCGGTCTTGAATCAAGGCTTGCCGGCCCCGATTGACGTTCAGGTAAGCGGGGCGGACCTGCACGCCGCTTATTCCGTGGCTGCTCAATTGGCCACGGAAATTAGAAAGGTTCCCGGCGTGAGCGATGTGTATATTCCGCAAGACCTCGATTATCCGTCTCTGGAGCTGGATGTTGACCGGTTGCGCGCCAGTGAACTCGGTCTGACGCAGAAGGAGGTCGTCGACAACGTCATCACCGCACTCACCTCGAACGGCATGATCGCGCCGAGCTATTGGATCGACCCGAGAACGGGGAACGACTACATGCTGACCGTGCAATATCCCGAACAAGACGTCCACAACCTCACCGATCTTCGGAGCATCCCTCTCCACTCCGCGCGAGCGGAAAACCCGGCGCTTCTGGATGCCGTGAGCAAGATCACGCGATTCAGCGCGCCGACGGAAATTGACCACTACCAGATTCAAAGAACATTCGACGTCTACGTGAATCCGGCAACCGAGGATTTGGGCGGTGTGGCAAACGCCGTTCGAAAAATCGTGGCCGCGACGAAACTGCAGGAAGGCATTGCCGTGAATATGCGCGGCATGGTGCAAGGAATGGAAGCCTCGTTCTACAGCTTTGGGCTCGGCCTCAGTCTGTCGCTTGTGCTCTTGTACCTGATCCTCGTCGCACAGTTCCGGTCCTTCCTGGATCCGGCCCTGATTTTACTTGCAGTGCCCACCGGAATTATGGGCGTCCTGCTGACTCTGATTCTCACCGGGACAACGCTCAACGTGATGTCGCTGATGGGCGTCATCATGATGGTGGGGATTGTGGTCTCCAACAGCATCTTGATTGTGGAGTTTGCTCACCGTCTCGAGCAAGGCGGGATGTCCGTGGAAGACGCGATCATTTCTTCCTGCCGGATTCGGATGCGCCCCATTCTGATGACCTCGCTCGCGACGATCATTGGACTGGTGCCGTTGGCGCTCAAGCTGGGAACAGGGAGCGAACAATACGCTCCGCTCGCGCTCGCGATCATCGGAGGGCTGATCACTTCGGTTCTGCTGACGATTTTCGTGGTGCCCGCGGCCTACCTGATCGTTTACCGAAATCGTCCTCCCTCAATCGGTGTGGTTGCGCCGGAGGAGGTGCAGTGATGAAGCAGGGCTTCTTAATGTGGAGCGCGTTGGTTTTGATGATCGCGGCGGCGGCGCGGGCGCAGTCTTCGCCGGGGCCTCGGAAGCTTTCCATTGCCGATGCCGAGGCCATCGCGCTCAAGAACAATCCCACCATTAGCGAGGCCCGATTGAACGCGCTGGCCTCGCAACAGGTGACCCGCGAAGTGCGTTCCTCCTACTATCCGCAATCCTTCGTAAACCTGACGGGTGTGGACGCGCTCGACGGCAGCCGTATCAGCGCCGGAGGCTTGAATAACCCGGTCATTTATCCGCGACTTGCCGATGGCGTTGACGTGCATCAACTGGTCACCGATTTCGGGCGGACATCGAATCTTGTCTCCAGCGCGAGGCTGAGCGCACAGGCCCAGGACCAGAATGCCCGCGCCACCACCGCCGAGATCACTCTCGCGGTAGACCAAACTTTCTTCCAAGCCCTCCAGTCCACCGCCGTGCTGAAAGTGGCGCAACAGACCGTGGCCACGCGGCAACTGCTCGTCGACCAGGTGGACGCGCTGACCAAGGCAAAGTTGAAATCGGACCTGGACTTGAGCTTCGCGAAAGTGAACCTGGCGCAGGCGCAACTCCTCCTGATGGATGCCCAGAACCGGCAGAAAGCCGCGCTAGCCGTGCTTTCCGCAGTCCTCGGCTATCAGACGCAGCAGGAGTTCGACCTGGTGGAGGGTACCGAGGCCCTGTCTTCGCCGCCGGCGGATGTGGATCCGCTGGTGAGCGAAGCGATGGCGCATCGCCCGGAAGTCGCCGCCGCGCAATTCGAATTGGAGGCGGCGCAAAAGTTTCACAATGCCGAGCACGATCTCTTCTATCCGAATATTCAGGCCGTCGGGACAGTCGGTCAGGCGCCGGTTCGCGTGAATCAACTGCCTAGTCACTACGGCGCCGCGGGGTTCAACATCCAGATTCCGGTTTTCAACGGCTTTCTCTTTCACGCCAGAGCCCAGGAAGCGGACCTGCGCGCGCAAGCCGCCGCTCAACACCTGCTGGATTGGAAGACGCGGATCGCGCGCGACGTTCGCACCGCCTGGCTCGACGCCAGCACAGCTTTTGCGCGCATGGACGTGACGCACCAGCTTCTGGATCAGGCAAACCTGGCCCTGGAGCTGGCGCAGACGCGTTATAACCTTGGGCTGGGCTCCATCGTCGAGCTCAGCCAGGCGCAGGTGCAGCAAACCCAGGCGC